>Ga0114925_10001759_pt1 | contig 10857 bp, 8 predicted proteins | sample SumtaG_2_FD_87287 | JGI IMG/M metagenome (GOLD analysis project Ga0114925, IMG submission 87287) | Deep subsurface microbial communities from Indian Ocean to uncover new lineages of life (NeLLi) - Sumatra_00607 metaG | ecosystem: Environmental > Aquatic > Marine > Oceanic > Sediment | place...
CAGAAATTGCAGCTGACCTAGACATCCCTGATATAAGGGTAACAGCCACATCTTCAAGCAGATGCAGTATTTGTAAAGGGGGAAAAATGCTCTGTGGCAAGACAAGATGCCCGCTTATTGCTAGAATTCGCTCCTATCTAAAGATAAAGCCACTGTATGATCGAGAGGTCTTAGAAGGCGCATCACCACCAGGTGTCTTCGTTGGGAGAATTGGATATCCATATGTATACGCAGGCCCGCTTGTTCCTCCTATGCAAGGTGATACCAGCCTTTTAGATGTGCCAGAACTTTGGTTTGGAAAATCAATTGAAGATATAGTTGATATGCGATTCAAGCTGGTGCGAGGAAAACATCGAATTAATGTCAAGAAACCTGAGCAAGGAGGACGAATCTTAGATGACACGCGGCTTATAGGATTAGCTGAACGTTCTGTTGATATTGATCTTTCGTTGAAATCAAAACCTAGTTCCACTTTTACATTAAGTTCTGAAGTACAGCCCATGGGTCCTTCTGCTCTAATTAACAACTTGGAAATTGAAGGCAACATTAAAACTGAACGTCATCTTGAGAAAGCATATGCGGATACTGACCTCAAAGCAGCAAATGCTGTTGTGAAATTGTTCGATCACAATGTAAGGGTTTCATCAATCCAGAAGGCCTTTTCTGTTGGATCATTCGGCCTAAAAGGACAAAGAAAACTAGTACCAACTCGATGGAGCATTACTGCAGTTGATAGTATACTTTCTAAGAACTTAATGAAGAATGTGAAGCAATTTCCAACTATTAATGAATTTCGTGTGTATGAATCTAACTATCTTGATAACTGTTTTCAAATTCTATTTCTTCCTGAGAACTGGAGATATGAAAGCATGGAAGCGTGGTACCCCGGCACAATTTGGAACCCCGCAGATCAAAATATCCATATGTTTGGTGATTGGGAAGGCTATCATGGGCGTACCACTTATGCAAAAATCGGTGGATGTTATTACGCGGCTAGATTGGCAGTTAATGAACTTCTTGAGAAGGAAAGACGGCAGGCAAGTGTTATTATACTAAGGGAGATACGACCGGGCTATATTATGCCTGTAGGCGTGTGGAACGTACGAGAAAACGTCAGAAACGCATTGAAACAAAAGCCTCTTAAATTCGAAACTTTAAAAGAGGCATTAGATCATGTCGGATGCCGGCTCCATATCGATCTTGATGTGTGGATCAATAACAGTCAGCTTTTGAAGGATGTCCTAGTGCAAAAGAAAATAACTGATTTTTTTGCCTAGTGACAGGTGCTTATTTTTTATGAAAATCTAATCAACGATAAGCAAAATCGTTGAAACTGGAATAATTTTACTAGAAAAACGGGATAATTTTACTATAAACTTTAAATGAGGCGTATACTGATTTTACATTAAGATTACATAAGCCGCATAGAGGATTGAGTTTGTTACTTAACGTCTACATCTTCAGGGAAGATGGCATCTGCCTGTTTACAAGAACATATGGAAGCATTGAAACTGATGAGGCCATCGTTTCTGGCTTTTTAAGCGCTATCTCAAGTTTTGGAGAGCAAATTGGGACAGCATCCCTTAAACAACTTGATTTTGGGAATTATCGTATAATTCTAATAAACACAGGAGAGAATTTAATAACAGCGGGTGTTATTGACAAGGATGATGATGTATTTGTCGTGGAAACTGCCTTAAAAAGGCTCACTTATGACTTTCAGGGTTATTATAAAAATTTCAAAGATGGTGCAGTCAGTAATTCCCTTTTCGAAGGCTATTCTGAGAATGCCGATGAGATTTTACAATTCATTTCTTCGCCAAATAAAACAATTACACAAGCTAAGAATTTATCTCGGGTCATTAGACAACTGAAAAATAAATTTGCGATACTACTGGAAGTTATTGCCTCCGGTAAACCTTTGTATGTTTGTGCTGAATCCCGTGAAGAAACTGAAATATATGTGCATACTTTGGCAAAACTCCACCCTATTATAGAACTTGTCCCTTGGACTGAAGATGAGAAAACTATCTATTCATTGAAACACCGAAAAAATACAATCGTTGGAATTCCACTAACGTGTGTTATGAAACTCGCTGAAGATGAGGAACTTTCTATTTTAAATTTAGTTCAGTTTCGAATACATAGCAAAGTACAGCCTACCAAAAAGTGGAAAGATGTAGCAAAATACGCAGTTAAAAACGCCGATGAAATGGGTGATGAGTCAACATACAGCTATATTCAATCGAGGATGCCTAAGAACATCATTGATGATTCAACGAATTTAAAGCATGCCATCAAGCAAATGAGTAAAGAATTCCCTATAATCCTGGAAGTAATTGCTTCTGGGAAGCCATTAGTCGTGAGTTCTGAATCTCGTGAAGAAACTGAATTATATGCTAATACATTAGCAAAATTTCGTTCCCAAATAGATTGTATTCCCTGGACGGAAGACGAGGAATTAATCTTCTCTTTAAAGGAACGAAGCAATACGATTGTCGGAGTCCCGTTAACATATGTTATGAAACTCGCTGAAGATGAAGAACATTCGATTTTGAATCTAGCTCAGTTTCGAATTCATGGAAATGTGAAAGCTTCGAAAAATTGGAAAGAAGTAGCAAAATATGTATCTAAAAAACTCGAAGAGTTAGGCGACGACGGAATATACACATATGTTCAATCGCGGATGGAAGATTGATAGAAATCTCTTGACTCTAAAAAGAATTTCAAAGAGAAGAATTGATTTTTTAATACAAATCTTCGATTCACTTTTCTATTTTTGTTCTTTGAAAGTCGTAATCTCATTTTTATTATCATTACTACGTTTAATCTTCAATTAATTATGCGCGCACTTACTCTATATTTTAAAGTTTGATTTTTCCCGTAAGTTTTATATAGTTAATACGTTTGTGTTAGTATTGTACGTTTGAGAATTATCAAACGTATGAAGTATTTGATAACAATTATCTTAATTAAATTCAAAAAATATGGAGGTTGAAAGATGAGCGAAATGACAACAACAGAAAGAACTAAAGCAGTACTTCAAACAGTAGCAGAGAACTTCAAAGTTTTGTATCAACGAGCATATCGAGCATTAACGTTTGATAAAAGTGTATACAATGAAGTTAAAGATGACCCAGAAGCAACCATTCCATCAGCACTAATGCCTTTTCTAATCGAGATCGCATTTCTTGTCATTGTAGGAATTGCAGCGATCCCACTTTGGCTCCTGTACGGCTCTAGTGCACAAATTCAAGGAACCATTACCCCAGTACATTGGGCAGCTGGAATCGGAATCGCCATTGTTGCTTCAGTAGTATTCTTCTTAGGCACATTTCTTGTATGGGTTGTATCACAAGCGATCATTGCGCGATTTGTGGGAGTTAAAGAACTTCAGATAAAGCAAGTTTTAAGGAGTTCCGCGTTTGCTTTTGTTCCGTTATTCTTTGCACCAATTGTCTTTGTAGCTACAATGGGAGCTGCAGTGGCGGGTGCTTGGATTGGAGCCGCAGCAATCTTCTTGATAGGTGGTGGAATTGTTTGCACCCTCGTTGCAGCCAACAATATCATTGCATTCAGAGAAATAACCGGTGTTACCACTGGCGTCTCAATAATGAGCAATGCGTTTGCTCTTGCATTAGCCAGCATTCTAGCTGGTTTAATTGGCGTTGCCTTTGGTCTTTCAGTAGCAGGAATAGCTTGGCTGTTATAACATTGACTGATTCAAGAACATTGACAAACAATTCTTCCCCACTTTTTTTTCAAATTTTTTTGATAACGAAATTACGGTAATGAGGAATATGATTAACACAGATTTCTTGATCATAAGCCCTACATTTAGTTGTCATTACACGAGATCTAGCAAACACAGGAAGAAATAAAACCTTATATAACAAGGAATGTCCACATTCATCTGTTATCGTGCTTGGTTTATGGAAGAATTTCATTGGAGGTTCTCTTTTGTTGGACGAAAAAATGAATGCAATCTCGGTTGTTGGACGGATTAAAGAAGGATTCAAAATCTGGAGAAAAGGATGGTTAAGCTTTATACTGGCAGTAATTTTACTATCATTTGTTTTCATAATCGTAATGATCCCCGTGGGTTTTGGTATTGCGGGTATTGCAGGTATTGGAGATTATTTTGGAGAAAGTTCCATTTCAATAGCGATAACAGCTTTTACGTTAATAGTTTTTAGCAGCGCTTTTAATTTTATTGTTATCGGAACGATGTGCGGTCTAGGAAAAGAACTCATTGAGATCGAAGATACCCGAGCCGAAAACACTCTGCACTACATCAAAAGTTATGGCTTAAGATTTGCGGCAATAGGTATCATAATCGCGGCTGTAGTTATTGGGCCGTTTATAGTTGTAGGTCTCACCTTAACCTTCATAAACATCTTACCCGGACCCTCATTAAATCTGTGGACAGGTGTTGCAGTTGGCATTTTCTCATTTATTGTTGCCTTTTTCCTCTTTGCTCCTTTTACCCTCTCAATACCAGCGTGCCTTATAGAGGATATAGGGCCAATTGAATCAATAAAAACCAGTTTTCAAGTTTTCAGAAAGAATCCTAAGACAATATCAGTATTGTTGGCGTTATTTATTATCATTTTCGTTGCTTTACTTGCGTTCCCTGTCATAGGCTTCATAATTGGATTAGTTCAAACACCCTTTGCTGTGATATTAGCCGGTGTTCTTGGCACTTTTGCTGTTATAGCATTCTTTGTTTCTCTTTTTGTAATTCTCCCGGTAATGTGCATCACCTTCACAAAACTTTACTACGATTACAAGATCCCCAGGAAGGAGGAGGTTTCTGAAGAGGATTCCCCAATTTCTTTATTTTAACAAAACCAGATGAGCGTTAAATCGGAATTGATTAGGAGATATTTGGAATGGAACAGGAGAAACTCGAAATTAAACAAGTAATGGTGTTGAGGGATGTAAAGGTTTTAAAAGCGCTCTTCAGTAAATGGAGGTCGGAAATTTTGCGATTCCTCTCCTCCAATGAATATACAGTAAAACAATTATCAGATATGTTAGGGATCAATCCAGGGACAGTTTATCATCACGTAAAAGAACTTCAAAAAGCAGGACTCGTTGTAGAAACACGCACAGTTCAAGAAAAAAATATTGTGTCACGTTACTATCGAGCAGTCGCCAGGGAGTTTCGAGTGGATTTTAGCATCATAACAAGCGAAGATGATAAGGATGTTACCCAATGGGTTAGAAGTCGCGTAATAAGTCTAATAGATGCTCTAAAGGCATACAATATCGACATCCCAGAAGAAAGTTATCCTGAGGCAGAAGACCATATTACGGAATTCATAAATCTGGAAAACTTGATAAAAGAAAAGATCATACCAAAAAATCCCGAACTCCTAAAAAATACAGCATCTTCCACAGCAAAAGATGTATTCTCGCTTTTGAGCCTCCTACGCTTGAGCCAAAACAAAGATTATGTTGAAACAAAAAAAAAGCTATTAGACTTTCTAAAAAAGTACGAAATGGCATAAAGGAAATGTATATATTTTGATACTCTACATTGGCATTGCCTCAATTAAGGTGCATTAAAAATGAAAGAAAATACTGTGATTTTGAAAACAAACAATCTGCATAAGACATATATATCTGGTTCACTGGCCGTACAGGCAGTCCGTGGTATCGATTTGGAGGTCAAAAAAGGAGAGTTTGTAGCTATCATGGGACCTTCGGGAAGCGGAAAATCGACGTTGTTGAATTGTTTGGCTGCTATTGACGTTCCTACGCAAGGTGACATTTGGATCGAGGGCGAGAATATCGCAGCTCTGAGTGACGATGAACTAGCTGAAATTCGGCTACGCAGAATCGGTCTTGTCTTTCAAACATTTCAACTTTTCGAATTACTCACGGCTTTTGAAAACGTAGCTATGCCCATGACTTTCCTGAAGATGCAAAAAAAGGAAAGAAACGAGCGAGCTTTAGAATTATTGAGAATGGTAGGCCTTGAAGCACGAGCACAGCACCTCCCATCAGAGTTAAGTGGCGGGGAACAGCAACGAATCGCTGTTGCGAGGGGTCTAGCGAATGAGCCTCCGATCATCTTTTTAGACGAGCCAACCGGTGATCTTGACTCCAAAAATAGCCAGATGATAATGGCTCTGTTGGTGTCAATCCACGAACAAGGAAAAACCTTGGTCATGGTTACACATGACTCTGACATGGCTGCCTATGCAGACCGTGTCCTCCATATGATCGATGGAAAGGTCGTGAATGAAGAAATCAATAACAAAACGTAAGAGGACATAAGCCATGAGTTACTTGAGTTATTTGTTCACCGGAATGCGTCGTAAAAAAATACGTCCCGTGTTGGGCGTGCTGGGCATTATCGTCTCAATCGCGTTGCTTACGGGCATGAACGCTACGGTCGATGCATATAGTTATTCTTACATCGACCAAGCAGAAGAAAATGAAGGCGTCATCGACTTTATGATCACTCTAAATACTGATGATGAAACAAATCCAACGTTCAACGACTATATATTCAAAGAATCAGTGATACGTTCACATGCTGAAAATGTGGAAGGCGTTAAGGGCACTTCAGGACGTTTAAGGGCACTCGTAGAGGTAGAAGTAACCAAACCTGGAGTTGAGACTAGGGAAGTTGACCTTGAACTGATTGGCATGGATGTTGACCGAGAAGAAGAACTGGGAATCGGACATATTCGCATCATTGAGGGTACATTCGATCTGAAAGGCAAAAAGGTGTTTGTACAGCAAAGAACAGCCGATCTTTTAGGTGTGGAAGTCGGGGATACAATTAAGTTGCATGCGTTGGAGTGGAACACTGATAATGGCGGACGAAAGATTCAACGATTTGAAGTCAGCGCAATCGTCGAAGTTGAAAGTCGTTTGGCAGATACTGATGATAATGCCCTTATTACAGGAATGTGGTCTGTTAGGGACCTCACACGTTCATCAAAATTCGTTACCGAATTAGTAGGAGTCTTTGAAAACAGAGAATTTCTTTACGATATCCGTGAAATCGATGCAACAATCTCTAGAACAGTAAAACTAGGAACGCGAATACAAGATGCGGTGGGTTATGAATACAACGTGGAATTACCGATTACTGAAGAATTGCAACAGTTAGATCAGCAAGGAGTCTTCATAAGAATTATCCTTGGAATGGTAGCCGTAATTTCTTTGATCATATCTTGTGTGCTGATGTACAGTTTACTTACTATTTCGGTTGAGGAAAAGACACATGATTTCGGGCTCTTTATGGCAATCGGCGCGAAAAAGAAACACGTATATCGCCTGGTCATATTAGAAGCAGTGATCATCTCAGTTGTAGGTACTGCTATCGGAGTCTTTCTTGGATTTCTATTGAGTATAGGTCTCCTCTATGTATTGACAACAGGAGGATTGCGATTTCTTGTTGGATCTGTAACATTGCAAATCATTGTCTCGCCCATGACTATAGTAATAAGTATAGTTGCAGGGCTCGCAGTTGGTGTGATCAGTTCTATTTATCCAGCAATGAAAGTCACTCGGGTCAATATTGTCGATGCCCTGATGCCTATGCGGGGAAGCCCTACCAAGCAACGTGGAGTAAAGGAGAGAGGCATCAGTCGCAGTTTAATCACGTATGGCATCACAATTTCTGGAGTTTCTGGGATTGTTTTCTTCGTATTTCCTACAGCCTTTATCACCCAAGATATGTCGGTGATTGGTACGCTATTTCTTGCACTACTACTTGCCTTATTGGTAGGATTTGACCTGATTGGTCTAGGAGGACTAGTTCCTGCCGTAGAAAGGGTACTTGTACGAATAATTCGGCCGTTTACTCGCAGCATTAATGACGTCGTTGCCATGTACCTTAAGAAGCATCGACGAAGAAATACCCTTACCGCGATCATGTATTCAGTTTCCATTGCATTCATCCTATTCCTTTCAACGATGCTTACGGTACAAACAATATATAGTACAGATAGTGTACGAGCTGGAATTGGATCGGATTTAGCTCTTGTATCAACCACAAGTACTGTAGAAGGAGCTGGATTTGGGGGAGGACCACCTGGTATGGGGGGCTCTACAAGCAGCGAGACTCCAGTCTGGATAAACGATACAAAACTCGTCCCTAAGATTAAAGAGATAGATGGTGTGGTAGACATTACACGGATAAGTCCAAGAAACCATCCAAATGGGTCTTCAACTGTTAGAATGGGTGACCTGGTAATGTTCGAAGATGTAAGTGCGGGCATATATGCAGTAGATACTGACTTCCCTAATATAACGTACATTGAACTTGCCAGATTTACAAGAGGGGACGTATCAGCCTTTAAGACGATTAATGAAGTGGAAAATACTACTATTATATCCGAAGGTGCAGCAAAACGTCTTCAGGTTAATGTTGGAGAGAAAGTTCGCATCCAAGTTGTTAGAAGTTTAGCTACAGGAAAGGACGTTATGACCACTGAGCTGGTTGTTGTCGCGCTTGCTAGTGATATGCCTGCCTTCTCGGGCTTTCAAGTGAGAGAGTCAGGTTTCAGTGACGTTTTGGTATCTCAAACTACCTATGCGCTGATCTTTGATCTCTACGAGGATCAAGATATCGATAGGACAGATAAAAGTGAACTGGAAGATTACGTCGAACCAGTCGATAGACTGTTAATAAAAACGACCAGTCCAGATGCTGCAAGTCGCATCGCTAGAACTCTCAGAATTTCATATTCCGCTAGGGAGGATGTAAATGTCTTGGTCACCGAAGAAGAAATAGAAGAGATACAGCAAGGTCTTCTCATGCTTCAATTATTCTTTACGATAGCACTGGGATTTGGTATGATTATCGCACTTTTTGGACTCACAGCAAGTTGCTACACTACGATCCGAGAGAGCATTAAGGAGATTGGAATTATGAAAAGCGTAGGACTCAAACGCAAACATATTACGAATATATTCGTGTGTGAATCAATTATACTCACTATGGCAGCTGGGCTTTCTGGGATGTTCGTTGGCTACCTCACAGGGCTTTCACTAATAGCGCAGCAAGCTATTTTCACTGAGCAGCCTCTTCCGTTGTACATACCATGGTCTGAACTGGCATTAGTAATCGTTGCTTCAATCGTTATTGGAGCTATAGGTGCATGGATACCCTCACGTATGATCTCAAAGAAAACAACCGCTGAAATTCTTAGAATACGATGAGACTTTTTTACAACCCTCATTTCATTTTTTTCAGCATACAAAGCCACTGGCTCTTCTTATTTTTTGTTCGTCTTAGAGAGCGTCAAATGAAATAATGTTTACTAAACATAGGTGAAAATGTATTCGCGGTAAGCGACTCTATACGACAAGTTGAGTGTGCTAATAGCGATAAGCATTGATTGATCACTTTTCTGAACAAAAAAAGATCGATGATACAACACATGTCCAGTTTTTAGTTTAAAAAATTATAAAAGTAATAAACGATAACATGCAAGTATCATAGTGTTTTTTAAAAGAGGAAGAGAAAGATAGTTCATTAGTGTATATATCACAAATCTAAAAATCAAGTAAAACTAGAAAATATGTAAGTGAAAACCGTCTCTACAAGTTTCGTTACAGGGTCGAAAGAAGAGTTGATAATTAGAACAAAATAGAGGGCTTCCACAAAAATGGCACGAGGTATTATCTTTACACATTCGGAAATGAAAGGAGACCTAAAGCCAATATATGTTTACCCCCAAACGTTAGAGGAGAGTTTAGTCAATACAATAACAATTAAAGCAGCAACTCTCGTTTTAACGACATTAGATCTTTCTGTAGACTATGAAGGAGCTTCGATACTGCAACTACCTGAACTTACTGTCCTCGTATACTATTTTCTTTACCCATTTGAAGAGAATGGAACTGAAAAGCAAATACCGGCTACCATATCTTTGTTTATTGAATCTGAGTTTGAATGGTTTTTCTACAAAGAGATAGAGCCCTTAGCTCAACGAATTGCACAAATAGTAAATAAGATCAGAAATACAGGCAATGTGATTGAAGAAGAATTTGAAGAACTATACATGTTTTTTACTTCCGTTTGCTGTACAGAAAAGATAAAAGACAAGCAAATTTTTCAGGCACCTGTGCTTATGAAGCCAGTTTATATTGCAGATCAACAAGGATTTTTAGATTATTATCCCTTTATTAATTTGGATTTAAGAGAAGAGATCGTAACACATTTGTTAGATGGGGATTTTACTATAGATGAACTCTCGAAAAATTTTAGCACATCCTCTTTTGAAGTATTTCCAATATTTCAACGCCTCCTTCGTTACAAATTAATAGCTTTAGAAAATAATGTTTCCAGTTCTTAATCAAAACAAAAACACATGTTTTTGTAGATAATTATGGTCAACAGTCACTAGAATAGAAAAGAAAAGAAAGGAACTTTGACTAGATGCTTGTTTTCTGAGTGCTAATCACCGAGAGGTCTTTTAACATAAGGGATTAGGCAAATGAATTTTAAGCCATTTTCTCCAGCCTTGAAATTATGTTTTTCATTTTCTGGAATCCATACCACGTCCCATGGCTTTAAAGGTTTTTCATCACCGTTTGGAAATGTGACAGTGCCATCACCCTCTACGATGAAAACCTCATGTTCCCAATCGTGCTCATGAAAAGGTGAATTCCCACTAGGTTCCAATTCAAATAATCGCATTGCAAACTTTTTTGCGCCATCTTTGCGTGTTATCAACCAGCGAACATAAGTATCCTTTGCACCAGCTTCAGCTTTTTCTAATTCGACTTCATCATAGTGAAATAATTTCATTTAAACACCTCAACTTGCAATTTCAAGTTTCCTTAATATCAGATATTCTTTTTTTAATATTGTTGTTTTAGTTTGAA
>Ga0114925_10001760_pt1 | contig 10856 bp, 9 predicted proteins | sample SumtaG_2_FD_87287 | JGI IMG/M metagenome (GOLD analysis project Ga0114925, IMG submission 87287) | Deep subsurface microbial communities from Indian Ocean to uncover new lineages of life (NeLLi) - Sumatra_00607 metaG | ecosystem: Environmental > Aquatic > Marine > Oceanic > Sediment | place...
AGCATCTAAAATAGCTGCAATATCTAAAACAATGACAATATTTCAATCCTCTTTCTTGAGGAATTACTTTTGTAAGAGTTCTTATGTGGGAATTTCGGCCATCATTAGCTGTGTTTCAATCCTCTTTATTGAGGAATTACTTTTGTAAGTTACAATTATAATTGCACATGAAGATATTCATATTACACGTTTCAATCCTCTTTCTTGAGGAATCACTTCTGTAAGCTTCGGTTTGGCCAGATCTACCTAGTACGCCAAATATCAATTTCAATCCTCTTTCTTGAGGAAAAATCTCTGTAATTTATTCTGTATGTTTAAAATAGTAATCAAATAGTTATTATTTCAATCCATATTTTAACGACAGGCATAGAATCTATCAAGCGAGAGATATTTGAATTCATGAAAAATAAAAGATACTTGAATGAGAGTTCTTCCTCTCCATTATTCATTATATTTCTCTGATATAGCCGAATGATCAGATTTAATAGGAAATTTTGTTTTGATGACTCCCATTCCAGCAGTTCTTTTTTTTCCAACATTTAAGATCTCGCCAATAGTTAATAAAAATGGCAATAAATTAGCATAATCATTTTCAGGATCAGTATTAATATAACGAACCCAACCTGTAAAACCCACCATTAAGGGAAGTTTACCCATCTTTACAATACGTGTTTTAAGGTCGTACAACCGAATATATAATTTCTGGCTGACGAATTCCATAAAAGAATCATAATCAATAGATACATTAAGTAAGTTCAATGATTTAGCTGTTTGAATTAGGTTCCCAAAGAAATATCGTGGATCAGGGAATAGAAATACATTTTTTGTAACAATTGATATAAACTGTGTTGGAGTAAGAAAATCTATCTCTATCCGGTCTGACACAGGTGAATTAAGTAAAACCTCATCAGTATACTTTTTGGTGGAAACTGTGATTGAGTCAATATTAAAAGTCTTATCCGCTATCTGAATTTGTTCATTCTTCAAATCAAGTAATGAACTGAGAAGAGCTTTACCTACCATCAGATTAACTGTTTTGAAATTAAATGCTAATTCATCTTTGGGTGATAGGATAATCTTCCCCTTATTTCGCTCTGGTCTTCGATGAGTCAGAGAGTATAGGTTACTCACAGCATAAGGGCGTATTTCATTACTACGGTGTAACACAGCAGAAAGATCTGGGTCGTTTGCTTTGATGAGGTTAAGAACGACCCCTCGTAACATATGACCTACAAATGCAGGGATAATTGAGTTGGTATCGTTAGGATGAATTTTAAATACCAATTTAGTCGAATGAAAGTCAAAGAAGTTAGTCGTCATAAAAATCACAAAGCAAAAGATTATATCTTTTCATGGTCAAATTACTATGCTGTAGCTTGATTTATATTATTTAGTATTAAATAGAATAGCCTCTCTTTATTTATCATAATGATTTTTTCCATTCTTAAGCTGTTTTTTAGTACATCGCAAATCATTTATCTCTTCCTAAGTTCAGAAATTTATAACTAACGCTTCTAACAAAATAATCAAGTTGTTGAGCATTTCCCTAATTTTTATCAAAGGTTTTTCTTCCTCAATGATATTTCCATGAAATAACCTATTTCTATAGATCCTATTTTTTTTCAAATTGTTAAATAATTGAGTAACTGTTCTTATTTCATTTTTCGGTATAATAGATATACCCAATTTATTAATTTGATCTTCTATATAGTTTAATAATGATCCTAATGCCTGTATATCAAATATTATTCGTGTTTGACTTAATACATCATCTGGTTCACCGATATCTCTCCAGAATGGTCTAAAAAAATGCTTATAAGTTTTATTTCCCCGTCCTAATATTTTCTTCAATATTTCCCTCTTATCATTCTTCAATTCACCATCAGCTGTCAGGGTATTACTAGCTCCTAAGAAAGAAATCAAATTCTTTGTTTGTTTGGTATAACAAGAAGGATTTTGAAGGTTATTTACCTTGAGGAAAAATTCAAATGAAACTCTAGACATGAATACTTCATAAAAGAGGTAACACGACACAAGTGCCGTCGTTTCATGTTCAATTAGCAGAAAAGCTTCCAGTCTATCCAAAAATCTTATCAATTCGATCTTATCCTGATAACAGGAAAAAAAGGTCGAAATTAAATGTTGAATTTCAATTAGTTGCTCTGTGAAGAGGGATATTTCCTTCATTTTGTCTCTCAAACTATTGATTGACCACATACTTCCTTTATTCATTATATCTAATAATGGTGATTTTAGATTTTCTACATCATTTATTATATACTGAGCATTTTCATCAGTATTTACGAGTTTAGGAAGGTCTGTTTTACCCGAAAGATAATTTTCGCTAACCCTTATGATCTGAGCTGAAAATTGCTCAATCAAAAGCTGTTCAATTGCTTGACAATTACATGGTTTCATTAGATAGGTGGCACATTTTTTATAATTATCAGATGGTTCATCAAACCAGTGGGAAATATCTCTTATATTGTTCAGAGTTTTGTAAAGATACTCAGTTGTAGTAGATATTGATATTTTTGCTTCAATCTCTTTTAAATTTTGAAGTTCGTGTTGTATATGTTGAAAAATCCACATTCGGAGTATAAAAGAGATTCTACCATTTGAAAATTTAGATAATGAATCCAAGAAAGTATTGAATAGATGTAAAGGACTGAATCTTCGTTCGATATATATCACATCATTATGGGACTTCACATAAGATTTTTCAACAACGGATAAGATTAGTACAGCTTCTTTTATAGCTTGAGTAAGGATATCCAGATTGGCAAATTCGAATTCTGATAGAATTTTCTCTATAAGATAAGCAAATAGGTTTAGAAAATCTATTGTATTTTCTTCTTCATGAAAAACCTTAACTAGATCGGATCTTTCAAATTTTTGTCTTATAAGAACAAGATTTTCCAAGATTTTAATAACAAGTGCTTTATCCATCTTCCAATTAGGTAGAAAAACGTGATCATAATCTGCTTTTCGAGTAATTATTACAAACAAGAATAAAAAAGCTTCAATGTTATGTTGAATTCTGATCTCCTTTAAAACTATGGTTAAAAAATTCTCTAACGGATTATTTGGCACTTTAACTAGTGCATCTATTAATAAATTCTGTTTATGACTGGTAAAGGGTAATTCATAAACAGAAATAGGTCGAAATACTTTGTAAATGAACATCCACAATATTAGGTTTTTAGGGCTTTCAAGTATTCCATTTTCATATATTTTTATTATTAGATCAGTAATAATTTCCCACTCAAAATTAATAGAACCCCCTCCTATCCTGATTTTATCCTCTACAACAGGTGCCAATCCTTGAATTGTAGAAAATTCATTTTCTTTAAGAAGGAGTATAATCAACTGAAAAAGTATGTCAAAAAAATCATAATGATTCTCCTTAGCTTTTTCTAGAAAATCTTTTATCTCTTCATTTTCTTTTGATTCAAGATCATCTTTGTGGTCGTAGAAATTCAAATCATATTTTTTTAAAAACTCAATTACTTCTATAAGATCCTTAATTTCAATAGCAAGATTAGTGTTATTTAAAATTTCATTGAAATTATAACGTTTTAAGGTTTTAAACGTCTGATCACAAGTTTCTAGATCCATTATTAGGCCTTCTTTGGATCATATTTCATTGTTAAGTCTATAATATTTCTTTTTATCAAGAGATTAATGTAGGTGGAGAGAGCCCAAGAAGTTGACGGGGAGTTCCATAATAAATAATCTTTAAATCAGGAATTTCAAATAATCCATACCCTCGTGAAGTTCCTCCTCCTAGTGTTAAATGTCCACATGCTAATTCATTAATTACAAACCTTAATAATTTGAAGGCTTTACTTTCTGGTGAAATATTGTCCAAAATAGCCTTGAAATGAAATTTTGTTCCTGGAGATACAACCTCCATGTTAAAGAGTCCACCTTTTTTTGCTGTTCGCGATTCTCTCTTGATGAGGACTGAGGTCTTATTTTCTGTTCGAACTAAATACTCAAGAGGAAAAGAGTCCATAATTTTCAGTAAAGCTGCAAAATCCTTTCTTTTCCCGTTGTCTTCGCCATTATTTTTATCAGTAATGACTTTTCCTCCGAATATTATATTGGTTTCAAATGAATGCTTTTCTTGTTCACCATTATTTTCTGGTGTACCTATTAAGCGTGCGAATTCACTTCGAAGTACTCCTTTAAGAGAAGACGATGGAATATAAGGGATAACAAACCTATTCCCTTCTTTATCATGAATTTCTGTTCTTAAGATTGGCATTTCAGAAAAGCTTATTCCTGTCTCTTCAGCGGCACCGATTCTGAAATTGCTTTTTGTAACAAGTGTTCCACTAAATATAACCCGTGATTCGAGAATTTTGTGAGTTTTCATTATGTAGACCTCCATAAATTAAACTGGTTAAAATTCTTCAAATTGTGGTGGATTTCCGATTTGAATGCACCGTTTGTATGGATTCCACAAAGAAAATCAACAAGGGGATGAAAATCAAGCCCTTTATCAAGATTAGAATAAACGTATATCGATCCTGGGCTCCCTGCATAAAATCGTGGTTTTTGTAAATCTGATTTATAACTCCATCCAGAAATTGACTGGATGCTTCCTAGTGTAGTTAAAAGCTTCCAATGCTCTGGTAATTCATTCAAATAAGTTCTTGTCATAGGAAAATTGGATTTTTCATCTAAAAAGAAATCCACTATTGGGGTTCTAGCAATTAATACAATCGTTTTATGGTCTTCATATTGCTGCTCAAGTGTATCTAGTAACTCTTTCTGATGCAATGCTAAAGTTTTTTTCTCTATATTACATACTTTTATCCACCCAAATCCTCTTGAGTTACCTCGTCCAAGAAAAATACGTTTTAAACGAGAAATATTATCTAAGCTGTTTTCTTCTCCAACAATATCTATCTGAAAAGTAAAACCCTTCTCTAATGTTTCATATTCAAAAAGTGCTCCTTCTTTGGTTGAGCGTGTGGATTTGGAGATTTGTATATTTGTTCTAGAAGAAATTTTCGGTCCACCAAGTCCACTTGTCAACAGTTTCATACAATTAAGACAGATAGGCATTGATGAAGATTTGAGAGTGCCTTGATGTCCATTGGGACATTTTGAAAAAGGAATTCTATAATAATCTTTAGAACTTAATCCAGAGGAATTATTTTCTATTTGTTGAAGCTCATAAATTAGCCATTCATGCAAATAGTCTTTATAATAACTTGGCGCTTCTTTATGATTTCCTAAACGTTCGAAATACTTATTTTTACCCTGACATATTTTACATTCCCAAATGGTTGAATGGGCTTTGTTCATCGTCTGGAATGTATAACATTCAGAACATTGTAATTGGCCTGGAGAAACAAGATCAATACCCGATATTACATCTAAAAAAAGACTATTCATATCATCGTTAGGAATTTGGTCATATAATGCAGTAAAAATTGCACCTCGGATTTTTTGTGCTGTTATTGCAGTACTACTTTTGTAGATTCTATTACGATAGGGGATACGATTTCCTAGTATAATATCTGTCTCCGCAGTGAAAGTGATCCTTATTACAGATTTGGTCATAGAAATTTTCCCCCTTTTATTTTAGAAGCTGTGAAAGTGGATTTTATTATATCTTTAAATGCCTCGTTTTGTGATTCGATTTGTACTACTTTAGTTAACGTTCTGTTATGACCTATCCCAGAGTGTTTTAGTTCTTTCAAGCTATATAATAATAGTTTAAATGTATCTGAATTAGTTTTTTTCAAGAGAATTTTAGTCTGAAAATGTAGATTTGGAAAAACTTTCTCGAAATGAAATAAACCACCCTGCTCTGAAGTTCTTTTGATTGCATCAATATGAACACGAGTTTGTATAAACAATGCGTCATCTAAATTCGGATCAAGGAGTGCATCAGAAAAATATACCAAAGAAGATTGATTAGAGGTTCCAAAAAGCTTATTTTCGTCATAAGCTTCAGATCCAGGATAGATCTTTCGATATAAAGGATATAATCGTTGATAATTAAACCGAACAGCTCCTTTCAAGCTCGTACCCGGAATAAATGGACGTTTCTTAGGATCCTTTATTGTTGTCTGAATACCAATCAATCCTGTATCAACTCTACCAGTACCAATGTGAAAAGTTTCTAAAGGTTGGAGAATCAAGTTTAATTCAATCATTTCTCCACAATTCCTCCTTCAAAGATTTTAAGAAGTGTGTACGCATCTAATAAGCTAATTGCTTTGTTTTCATCAAATCCTTCAACTAATAATTTCATAGAATTAGTATACAACTGCTTTTGGATGTTATCTTTATCTCCTTTTTCTTTCGCTTTTTTATACGAAGCAAAAGTTAGAGCTTGACTTATCACGTCTAAAGGAGCTGGAGTTTCAAAGTCTATAGTGCTTAGAACAGTTCGCATTACTCTTAATATTTTCTTAAAGTTCTGATACTGAGGGGAGATTGTGTCTGATGTGCTAGAAGGTTTATTTCCATTTGTTTTTTGTTCAATTCTTTCGCTATAATAGAGTTTTAGACAATAATTGAGACAATCTTCAAGAGTAGCAATATGTTTGTTGTTGATGACTATCTGGAAGAATTCTAGAAAATCAATACCATCACGATGAGCTATCATAAAAGGACGCGCAATCAATTTTTTTTGCCATAGTTTGTCTCTCCCAGAAAGGAATTCTTTTCCAAAGGTTGATCCTTTAAGGATTTCGTAATCGATGTAAAGCATTCCCTTTTCTTCAAATCTCGATCTTAATTTTGCATTCTGAAGAAGATTCTCTGATCCATCAATAAATGTGCGAAGAGGGGTTTTTGGATTCCCTGAGACTATTCCTATTCCTAAAGCAACATTAGTTACTGGCCCCCCCATTTCTAAGTAAAAAGTTCGTCCAAGTAGAAGAGCAAAGGGAATAGCTAGAATTGCAGGAGTCATAAGCAATATGTCATCCCCAGCAACTAATATTTTACCAAGCTGGAGGCGTAGTTCAGTTATTTTTGCTTCAGTATCATTTCTAGGAATATCTAATGATCTTATATACTGCGTAACTACATCAATTGTATGTCCAACTGCTTTATCCATTGCAATCCTAGTTTTTGCACTCTTTTCAGCTAATTGATTAATTGAAAGAATATTTGAAAAGAAACTTCCCATATTATTCCCATCTGCAGAAATCATAGCAATATCTAATAGTTGGGTTTGATCATTTTTCTTGTAAGTTCCTTGTGCATCAGCTATTCGTTGCTCTATGATATTTTTAAGACGTAATGGGGAGTGTCTTGCACTGGACTCTGAAATCACTTCACTCATAGAATTTCTAATACCTTTAATAATAGGATCATCACTCCATGGAAGGCCTGTGAGCGTTTTTCCATTATAATCATGATATACTCTCTTGAATGCAGTATTTCGTCCATAATTTAACAGGTTGTTACAAGCAGTACAGTAGTGATAGTTACCTGATGTATCGAAAGGAGATTTATGGTAAGCTGGACGTATTAAACACGATGTACAGACATTTCCATACCCCCAGTTCACCTTTTTTGGAGGTTGGGATTGTAAATCATATTTTTTCCTTTGTAATTTATTCAACAAAGCTATATATATGCTGTTGATTTGAGTTTCTTCGAAAGTAAACGAAATATGATCTATTACAAAATCAGTTTTATTAAAAACATAGTTCAAGAAATTCTGTTTAATATATTCTTCAAATGCTGGAACCCGAATTGTATCAGAGATGAATAAAATATTTCCTCCACCAGAAAATATGATATTTTCTAAAGGAAGAATATTGTCAATAAGAACAATCCACGCTGTATTTCTGTTTGTAATCGTTTCATCTTTTGATGTTTCTGAAGCTAATAAGCTATTTGAAATACGAAGGGATCCTCCTTTCGTTTCATCTAGACGATTACCATGAATAAATTCATGAATTGATCTGGCTTCGCCTCGTACAATAGAAATTTGATTTTCTCTCTTTTTTGGGCCTTCTTTCATTGTAGAATTTTGTTCTTCTTCAAGAAATTTGGTTATTTTCTCATTATGATAGAGAAATGAAACAAATTCTTTACTTATTCTTTGATATTCTTCTGGAGTAATTTGTTCCCAAGAGGTCCATTCATCAAATTTTTCACTATTTACCCACGGATATTGGTCAGCCATTAAATTTTTCACGATTTTCACAATGTTTTCGGTACCTGAAACAGTTCTATCAGCCTGAACTATATAATAGCTTAATGTTTGTGTATATTCCTCTTTTCCGCTCTGATATTGTTCTGAAATTAATGAAACAATGCGATTCATTAAATCAGGGTTGATTATATCCATAAAAAATTGTTTAAAAATGTCCCCACTAGCATTCACATGATTATTACGATTAGAAGGTTTTCCAAGATCATGAAATAAAGCGGCTATACGAAGGATGACTAAATCTTCTGTTAGAATATCAATATCAAAAATACTTTTATCTTGTAATTCATGAGATAAATATGCAGATGTTGCATATGCACTTGTCATACAAAGATGAAACCATAAAGAAGTAGCTGAAAGACCTGGGCGTGTATCAGCAGGAATTGAAAGAAAATTTTGAATTTTCAATGAAATATCTGATCTTTTACTACTTGTTGTGTAAAAATACTTAGTGAGATTTGCCCCTTGTATATCATTACTCAGTTTATCATTCAAAATATAATAAACAGCTGCTAAGCAAGCTTTACCATATTGGGTTTCTAAATTTCCGTTAGTTACAAGAACGATTATATCTATAAGATAATATAAATCTAATGGTTTTGAGAGATCTTTGAATTGACAGACTTCTATTAAAAAAGATCGCATTTCTTCAATATAATCGTTTAATATCCGACCTTCATTGTCAATTGTTTTACAATAGTGTATTTCATTATTTATATAGTCATATTCTGGGATAAAGAGGGTTCTAAGCATGATCATTCATCACTCCCATCTAGGATAAAGTTAACAACTGAGCTGAAATGATTGAATTTGTCATCGGACACTGATCTGAATAGTTGAGAGTATTCATGTTTGAAAAAATGCAGAAGCTTAGGATGTATTATTGGATTGAGATGTTCAGAAAAGTAACTGTTCTTATTATTCTCAGATAATAGAACTTCATTTTCGGTACAATTATTCCCCACCCACCATCTACATAATATCTTATTATGAGATTTACGAAAACCAATTCCCATAGAACTCTTTTCTGGGAATTTTTTTGATATAAAAGGAGCTAAATCTTCATCTATATAATAGAAAATCTTATAATCCTTGAATTGATTCTCAATCATTCTTGAATCCTCTCTCCTTTACTAAAGTGTCTGGTAAAAAACGACCGTATTTTTTTGTCATCTTTGGTAAGATTTTTTGATTAAGGTACTCTTGTAACTCATTCTCTGAATATGGATTGTTGTTAACTACAAGTTTAGAGATTGAAACACTTACTCTCCCCATTTGGATACTCTTTTGCTGTTCTTTGAAAAATAAACTAGAGTACTTTCTAAACCCAATTCGGAGTAATTGTTGTCTTTGGAATCGTAATCCTATATAGATTAGTAGGCCTAATTCAGCTGCTGATAGGTTTAAAAATGTAGCTTTCGTAAAGAAAGTTTGATTAGGTACTATAAGTTCTATATGTCCTCCATGTTCGTGCTTAACTGTAATTATTTGAGATGGATCTGGTTGAGCAATTATTGCAGGTTCGAATGATATCAAAGACCGTAATCCCATTGTACCGAAGAGTTGACATGTTGTACATACTTCATTACGCGTTAAATCATAGAAAGGTTTAATTTTTAGAGGTCTACATTTGTTTCTAATAGTGATCTCCTTAGACAATGGGGTGTAATAGTATGCTTTATGTTTCTGCACTTTATTACGTTGATAATATGAGTCAGAAATTATAAAACAAGATGGAACTATATTATTAATTGGTTTGAGTGTTAGTTCGATATTTTTTCGAGCTAAACCCTTTAAAGTTCTTCCTGGGATAGCTACTCGGCTCTTTATCTTATATAATCCTTTGATATCTTTGCGACTAGGAGGAGCCTCTGCAGTCAATTTATCGAAATCTGCAACTACAGATTCAGATTGTCGAACTTTTTTATAATACTCTTTAGGGAAGTCAGGCTTAAATTCTTCTCCGCCAACATGGAGATGAGACTTAGTTGTAAGAAGTATTTCAAAGAATCCAGATAATTTAGAAGCTATCAATTTTTCACGAGTAGTTACTTTTTCTTTTTGAACTTCGATTCTTGGACCTCTATACTTTTGGGTCTTACTAGATTGTGTCAGTTTTTCCTCCTCCTTGCATGAATGTAATCGCTCCAAGTCCCTGAAAATAGATCAATTAATTCACTTGAATATTTTAATGAAGGTTTTGAATCAGAACTTTCACGTTGATAATCTGGGAACTCTTGAAAATCTGCAGCTACTTTCTTATCTTCACCTAAGTCGCTAGAAGACAGTTCGATATTAACCCTCCCAAATCCTTTACTCGTATATCCTCCTAGTTTTCTATAACCCTGATTAATACGTCCAAGTACAACAAATAACAGGGCAATTTGCTGTAAAGTGAGATTCTTTGCTTGAAGATTGAACTCGAATTCACTCTCTGGAGCTATAAAATTTGTAGAAAATAGTGCACCCCGTTTTGCTGCACCAGATAACCGATTTATTGCTATACCAGTAGCTTTTTCTAATGAATATTGTGAGTAACCCTCAGTAGGATAAGCATCAGCAAATTTAATACGGCCCCGATAACTAGGTGATCCGTATAATTGACATGCAAAACAGAATTTACCTAAAATCGTTTTTATTTCCTTTTCATTTTTTTTTCTTA
>Ga0114925_10001762_pt1 | contig 10842 bp, 24 predicted proteins | sample SumtaG_2_FD_87287 | JGI IMG/M metagenome (GOLD analysis project Ga0114925, IMG submission 87287) | Deep subsurface microbial communities from Indian Ocean to uncover new lineages of life (NeLLi) - Sumatra_00607 metaG | ecosystem: Environmental > Aquatic > Marine > Oceanic > Sediment | place...
TCATTATCATAAACTTTAATATACTCTAAATCTCGAATAAAGCCGTTTTCTTCTATTTTTACATTTCTTAAAAATTCTGATATAGTTATATTTATTTTAGTCATTTCCCCTCCAATAGTTTAATTCCATACTGCAATATTTTTAACAGCATTTCTTTTTTTGCAGTAGCAGCATAACCACTACTATTAGCAGCATTTTCACAACCAAAAGGAGCATCACGATCAGCAGCAATAGCAGCATCAACAGCAGCATTAGCAGCATAAAAAGCAGACTTACAACCAAAAACAACAGCATCAGCAGCATTACAAACCTTCTTTTTATTTTCATTTGAAGGATCTTCTAAACAAACTTTCGTAGCTTCAATCGTTTTGCGAGGCCTGTCATCGTCAGGATATCTCTTCTCAAAGATTGGTAATACCAACTCAGTAGCATAAATTGCATACGCTACGTAATCTTTGTATTCCATTAAACGTGGTAATAGCCAATTTGCCCAATCTAATTTCTCTTCTTTAATAAGCTTTTTTACGATTTGAAGGCCCTGTCTTTCTGATTGCGATTCGAACCAGTCAACAAATTTTTCCAAGCATCTATTTCAAATAGCCATTCTTTAGTTATTTTCACTCCATCCCTCCAGTTTTTTATTTTCGTCTATAAATACTTCAAAACTACTTAAAGTAGGTGTATACGTAACAAGTTTGGTGTCTATTGTATAAAGTCTTAATAAATTACTTGTTTTCAAGCAATCAATACACCATCTTATCGATTCTAAAGGATCATCAAATTTTCTATAACTTAAATCTCCATGCCCTGTTATTCCGTTTATATGTATTACATCAGAATAAGTATCTAATCGTATCAGAGGCTTGCTATCTTTTATTAATACAAAATCCATACTTCTATATCCGCTATCATGGACATATTTAGTAGGCAATATTACTAAACTATCAAATTGAATAGGTCTTCCTGTATTAGTTTCTTTTTCAATGTCTAAAAACTCTTTTTCCGTCATATCATTAATATCTTTCATATTATTTATCCTCCTACTTCTATTTTCCCTTATTCTTCAACACTCTTTTTAGAATATTTATTTAGTTTTTTTAAACTCTTTTTTATTTCCGACAGAGTATTAGTAGGAAATACCTTATCTTCTTTTACTATTTTCCTAATATATTTTACAACATCTAGGGTGTCGTTGCTTAATCTCATAAACATTTCTTCTGATATTTTACCTTCTACATATACCCCTATAAGATTTTTATAAGATTTTAAGATAAGTTTTACTGCTTTTTTATTATTTTTCTTCATTTTAATTCTAACTCTCCTTTTTGTTACTTTGAGTAGAGACATCCACCACCTCTTCATCATTCCAATTTGTTGTTGTAGACATATCTAATGTATCTGATATTCCGCTTTTAAAATCTCTACTTGTTTCGTCTATTGCTATTATCTTTTGAAGTTCTACTGAAAGAGGCAGTAATTTTGATAACTGGATAAGAACTGTTTTTTTACACATTGCATCTTCTTCTTTTTTCCATGGCGAATATGAACTAAATTCATTTTTTTTACTATCATATGTTTTACTGTGTTTTTTTCCATGATTTAAAGCATCTTCTTTACTCATAAATTTAAAAACACTAGCACCACCTTTCATTTTTGCAGAGGCATAATAACCTATTGCCTCACCCCTGTTTGTCATAGATGGTTTGTGATGAAGAAAACTATTTGTTCCATATTGATACTCAAAGGCATCATTAACATATACTGTATGCATATCTATGCTTAACGCTGATTCATGTCTATAGAAAAGCTCTATCAATCCTTTGTACCCGATGACTGCTTGCACTTCTCTTAATGTTTTTCCATTTCTATAATTATTAAATGGCAATAAATACGCTCTACCCGCTACTGGTTCAATACCTACTTGGGCCAAAGTAAAAAGACTGCCTAAAAAACTTTCTTTTGTGCAATTTGCAAGATCTGGATTTAATCTAATACATGTTAATGCTATTCTTACAATTCGATCCGGTTTTAAATGCGATGGCAACGCCCTGCCTAGTTCTTTGCTTGATTGCTGAATCAATGCTTGTAAACTTAATTCTTTTTTATCTTCTTTTTGTATTATATCTTTTTTTAAATTTTCTAAATTAGACATTTTGTTGTCCTCCTATAGTTTTAAAAGATAATCTTTTATATTGAGTTGTTTTAAGTAATTCTAAATAAATTTCTTTATGTTTAGATTGAAGTGTCTTGTTATCTAAAGAATGTCTTGAATATGTCTTCCATGTTATGATATGTTTATCAGTTTTTGCTCTTTCGTTATCTTTTAATAATATTTTTATCTCATTTTGTTTGAGTTCTATTTCAGAGATTAATTTCTTCTTTTTAGTGTCAAGTTTATTAAGATGATTAATTATCTCATCAACATTATTATGTAATATAATCTCTTTTTCTTTTGAATTTGGATATAATTCCGTAAGAGTCTCGGAATCATTACTTGATATTCCAGGCATTATTTGATTGATTACAAATTCTTCCCAAAATTCGACTTCTTTATCAATTATTATCTTGATTATATCCTCGTTATCTTTTCTATCTATTTCTTTCCATTTAAAATCTTGATTGCCTATTAGTACAGCAATATAACATTTCTGTATGTTTGGCATTACTGCAAGATAATGTAAACATTGCATAATATAGTCTTTTGGAATATCTTCTGCGGACCAGTCTTTAGCTTTAAATGCTGAGGCAGTTTTACATTCTAAAATTGAATCTTCATTTACTATTCTTCTATCTATGTTAGCTGCTATAAATGAATAATCTTTATGAAAAATTGTAGCATTTTTGCGTCTTACTTTTTTACCTGTTTGCTCACAAAAAAGTTTTGCTACTAATTCTTCTAATTCTATACCGACTTTCACGCAAATTTTATCGCTTATATCAGCGGGTTCTATTTGCCCTGTTTTCTCTGCCCATATTCTTAATGGCGTTTTCCATTTTGATAACCCCAAAATTCCTGCACAATCTGTTCCTCCTATATATTTTTGCCGTTCTTTTTGAAATGAATTGTTATTCATGAATCCTCCTTTTTAATTTTGCTTCTTAACTTTAATTTTGATAATATCATACCTTCATGATATTTTGTCTGAGAAAATTATTGAGGACGTTGTTACGATTAGAGCCGTCAACGTCCTCTTTAATCTTGCCCAATAAATTCTGCAATAATTATTGTGACACATCTTTTACCTCCTTATTAAATCATATCCATCATTCTATTTTGGATAATATCTATTATATATTTCATATCGTAATCTCCTATTATAAGATTTGTAATATCATATATTTTATCGTATTCTCTACGTGTTATTTTTCCTATATATGGAGCTACTATCTCAAACTTATTATCTCTTATTATTATATAAGTCTCGATAAGACCGCTATCAATAACATCTTTTATCGATTTTCTTATCTCTACTCTATTTAGTATCTTCATTGATCCTCCTTTTTCTTTTTAGTTATATCCAAACCTTTTATCTTTTCTAAGCTTCTCTCCATTTTTTTAACTCCAAAATCCGAAAACGAATGCCCTTTTCCTTTCATTTTTTTTAACTTTATTATAGAGGCACAATGAACTGAAGTAATATTTTTAAATGTTTCTACTGATACCTCCCCTTCTAAGTAAGAGTCTGTTAGCAAACCATACATCTCTTTAGTTAGTTTTATAATTTTTTCCATTTTTTACACCTCTTTATTTATCTATTTCTTCTCTTATAGCAAGAGTAACTTTTATGGAATGTGCTTCGGCTTTTAAAATCTTTATTCTGTCTTCTAGTTTAGCTAATTTGTTTTTTAATTCTTGTGTACTCATTTTAACTTACCTCCTAGTTTTTAGTCGACGCTTACTAATATATATCATAAATACTGGAGGTGTCAAGTGTTTGTTTGTATTTGCTTGTGTTTGCTTGTGTTTGCTTGGCTTGTTTGAAAATTTAGTTAATTTCTTGACTTTTGTGATTTTTAAAAATACACTGTTATAAATAAAAATAAGGAGAGGAAGAATGCAAACTGTAACTAAAGAACAATTTATTAAAGATTACAAAACAATGAATTCTAAAGACCTGGCAAAGAAGTATAATGTAACTAGAAACACTATATTAAACTGGGCTAAAAAAATAGGATTAGAAATAAATCCACCTGGATCGCAATCTAAATTAATTATGTAATATAATATCTAGTTGAAAGATTTTTATGTGTCCTCCCCAAAGGCATATAATTGAGTAGACTAGATATTATTTTAATGTGATTTTAACTGATCTTTTTTTACTAATAAGAATGGTTACCGTCGTGAATTTAATGTAACGGTAATGTAACGGTAATGTGATAGGACCAGCTAGTTATAATGAAAAATAAATATATCCCTCAACCCGATATGTCTATTGATGATTTGTAACTAGTTGGGGTTTTTCTTAACAAACAATTGCGAATTAAAAGGAGACATAATGTGTAATAAAAAATCAATAATCTTTTATTATGACTGGGTAACTTTAATCAATTCATTACCAGATTCTCAAAGATTAGAGTTTTATGATGCCTTGTTTTCCGAAAAAAGAGAATTAAAAAATGAAGATATACATTTACAATCTATTTTTAAATTTGTGGTAAAAAGGGTTGAAGAAAACGAATATAAATACAATCAGAAAGTAATTAAACTTCGTGAAAATGCAAGCAAAGGAGGTAAATCCTCGAGTAAAACTAAGCAAATGCAAGCAATTGCTACCAAAAGCAAGCAATTGCAAGCAAATCCTAGCAATTGTAAGCAAATCGAACGTGTTACTGTTACTGATACTGTTACTGTTTTAAAAGAAAACAACAACATAAAAGAAAAAGAAGAAATTGTTGTTGTTGTTCAAAATAAATTTAAAGAAAAATTTGAAACTGGAATTTCAAAAGAAACAGTGCTAAAAATTCTTAGCAACTTTAAAAGTAAACATATCCTAAAAAATATAGACATTATAAACCCTAAGCTAATTATTACAAATCCAGTCGGGTTTTTAATAAAATCACTCCAGGAAAATTGGGATTTATTTTCTTTTCCTCTCAAAATGAACGAAAGTTATACGGAAAACATGATGAAGCGGCAGCAAGAAAAAGAAAGAGAATTAGAAAAAGAAAAAACAGACGAGAATATACGTCTTTCAAAGATATTAAGCCTATATGACTCTTTTTCTTCTAAGCAAAAAACCGAGATTTCAGAAAAGATAAAAGCTAAATCTGAAAAAAATGAGTTTTTTGACACTTCAAAAGAATTAGCGATGGTTAGTTGTATAGAAGAATTTATAAAGGAAAATAATATAGAGATTTAAAAAGATGGAAAAAAACACTATTTCAAAGGTGAAAGATTGCAATATTTGTAAAAATAAAGGATTCGTTTGTTTAGTTAATTCAAAGGATAATAGCACTTATATGTTTAAATGTACTTGCTATTACGGTCATATGGATAATAGAAAAATGAAGTATTGGAGTGGGGATAAGATACAAATTGTAAATGGGGTTAAATATTATTATAAACCGTCTTTTTGACGTAGGAGGGAAAAAAGTAATATGGCTAAAATAATAACTAAAAAATGGCTTGAAGCAAAAGGTTGTTGTTCTGAAAAAACTAATTGGTTTGAATCGCAATCAGAAAAAGATGGACTCAAATTAGTTAAGAAATTAATTAGAGAAGATAAAAGTAATTGGGCTAATTGGTTACTACCTCGTATTATGCGTCCTAAACACCATGAAAGTTATGCTAAATATATTTATGATTGTGCAGAACCTTTTTCTGAAAATCAAAACAGTGTTTATGAAACAGTGTTAATAGTTAAGGCCTGCATGATCCCTTTTTGTACTAATAATAAAAAAAAATATAAAGCTTTTACGGCTGTTGTTGGCGAGATTGCTATGCAAGCGGCTAGTATTAATTGTCGGACTGGTACTCCTATTTATGCTGGGTCTGTTGCTCGTTTTTATAATACTTACTTAAAAACATTATTGAAAATCTTAAATTATGGAATCAAACTATTGGAGGAAAAATGAACAAAAAATATGAAATAATTAGTGGATTTCCAGGAATAGGGAAGACTTATTATAAACAAAATATTAATAATTTTATACTTGATAGTGATAGTAGTAGGTTCAGTTGGATAAAAAAAGATGAAAGGAATTTAAATTTTCCTAAAAATTATATCGATCATATAAAAAATAGCATACCTCACTATGATCTAATTCTAATTTCTTCTCATAAAATTGTGCGAGAGGCTTTGGTTTCTAATAATTTATTTTTTACTTTAATATTTCCAGAACGAGACTTGAAGGAAGAATATATTTTACGATTTAAAAAAAGAGGAAGCCCTCAAAATTTTATTAATATGATGGAAAAAAATTGGGAAGTTTTTATAGATGAAATGGAAAACCAAAAAGGCTGTAAAATTATAAAATTAAAATCTCATCAATTTTTACAGACTTATTTGCGATATAAAAATAAGGAGGAAAAATGAAAATGCGTAAAGTAAAAACGAGATTAACTTACACAAAGAGACTTGCGATTAGTCTATTAATCATAAAGGTGGTTATGATTAGTCTATTAATCACTAACTCTTTATTTGCTCTTTTTCCTGAGTCAAAATTTAAAAGCGAAAAGTTAGATTATGAGGTAATAACGATGATGTTTTATGATTTTTTTGATTTAGAAGAAAGTCATTTTTTGCAAAATGGGAATCATGAAGCACCTTTCTATTTTGAAAGAAAAAATAAGAAAAAATATGTTTTAAAATGCTTAGGTGAATTAGGAGATATTAATTTGCAAGATGTATGTTTTATATTGGAATTTTGGGGTATGAATTACAGATATAGCCGAAATTGTCCAAGACTTGTTAAAAATAGAGAAGGTAAATATTATACTGTCTTTCATGATAAAATATACATAATGATGACTTATTTAAGAGGAGATCCTCAAACATATATACAGACGGAAGACTATTATGATTTAGGTGTTTGTGCGGCAGAGATTCAAAATGCGTATCGCGAGTATGATAAAGAATTCATCCATAAAAGGCGCTGGAAGAATCGATTTGGGGAATTGATAATGAGCAGCGAATACAGTATGGGATCAAAAGGGTTTTTCAAGCATTTTCAATCAGAATATTACAAATATATTAAGAACTATCCAAGATTGATTAATGGACTAGAGATGACTCCAATTCATTATGATTTGCATAAATTCAACACAAAATTTAAAGACGGAAAAGTTTATATGTTAGACTTTCAGTTTTCGCAATTTGATTATCGAGTTAGCGAATTTGAAAATATAATACTTGGAGATCCTGACCATGAAGGTCTCACATACACGTTTGAAAAACTTTATAATACAGTCCTTGGCTATCAAGTCAATGTTAAAAAAAAACTAAATGAGATGGAATTAGGCTTGATTGCAGAAGTTTTAAGAGGTAGGTTTTTACGCAATATTATTAATTATACAAAGAAAAATCACTATGATAGTTTATTCCAAAACATGGAAGTTTTTGATGATTTTAGAAAAGATTTTAGAATAGAGAATTTTGCTAAGATTTTTAATGCTTCGTAATAGAAATAAAGAGGAAAAGAAAATTATCAAATAACGATCAAATAAGGGAAGGGTAAATGAAATACAAGGAATTGTTTAAAGACGGAATAGATTTGCTTAAAGGGAAAAAGGCGACTGAGTGTTGGTATTACGAAGAGGGCATTTATAAATATAAAACGGAAGATGGCTATATTCATTTACTGATTAAAGACAAAGATGTTTTGGCAGATAAAAGAGCGATTGATTGTGTGTCTAGTAACGAAGGCATATATGAATACAAAACCGAAGATAGAAAGTGGCATAAAGTCGAAAAGGGGGACAAATGAAAACAGATTTAGACAAAAAGCATGAGGCGGATTTATCATAAATCAAAAACTAAGAGGTTAAATATATGAACAAAGCATATTGTAAAGATTGTAAACATTACTGGGTAGATAAGACATTAGATCATGATGGAAAATATCAATGTTTATTTTGCTGGGAAGGCTCAAGTAGTTTTGAAGAGCCTATTGGTTCTGAGCCTAGTTATTATTGTGTAGAGAAAAATAAAAATAATGATTGTAAAGAATATTTGGAGGTAAAATGACAAAACAATTAAGATTTACACTACTCATTTTAGTAATGAGTTTATTAATTCCAGGATGTTCGTCAACTGACCAAGGATATTTAACACCTATCAATTCCATCCTAAGGAATTCTCCACCATTAGATATTAAAGAACAATGGTTTCAGGCCATTCGCTATGGCGATATTCCTATTGTCCAGCAATTCTTAACAGATGGCTGGGATATCGAAACGAAATTATATGCTTTGGGCAGTTGTGACACTGGCTTAATGATAGCTTGTTATTACGGTCTATATGATATGGTTTGCTTTTTATTGGAGAATGGGGCTGATGTTTTATTCAAAAGCCCATCTGGTTTTACAGCTATGAAAATAGCAGGCTCGCAATCAGACTCTAGAATTATCTCAATATTATTATTGTTTGAAGCTGAGCCGACTGATTGTTTATTAAATGTATGCAAATATGGCTATCGTGATCATTTAGTTATAGCGTTAGCGGAGTCAACTTTAGATGATGTTAATTCTACTGAGGCTTTAATCTGTAGTGCATATCTAGGGCGATATGACTTCTTAAATCTATTATTAGCGAATGGAGCACCTTATAACGAGAATGCTTACAGAGTGGCAATTGAGCAAGGACATACAACCTGTGCTGAATTGCTTTTAGAATATAAATAAATGGAATAATTTTGAATTTGATTAATTCTAGAGGTAAAGTAAACATTGTCAGTAGGGAGAAAATAATGAGGATAGAAAAATTAATCGAGTTAAGGAAGGGGAAGAGAATGAGGATAGAAAATGTTGAATGTGATACTTGTAATAAAAAAGGAGGTAGGTATTCTAATGCTAAAGAATGGATAACATTAGAAGTGGAGGAAGAGTCTGATTTAGATATTTTTATTAATCATACAGAAGAAAAACCACACATTTATATAAATGTAGGCAAACGCGCTTTGCCAGCAGATTTTTGTTCTAAAGAATGTTTTAAAAAGTGGTTAGATAAATTTTATAACCAATTCGAAATAAAAGCTGCGCCTTACTTAAATGATTAAAACATTGCCAGTAGGCAGAGGAGAGGAGAGATGAGAAAATATGAAAAATATTGAAATTGAATGGGGAGTAGCTCAATGGTAGAGCATTCGGCTGTTAACCGAAAGGTTGAAGGTTCGAGTCCTTCCTTCCCAGATACTTAAAATTATGGAGGGTAACGATGATAAAAAAAAATGAAATGATAATAAGACATCATGGTAAATGTTATGTAGGGACACTTAGAGATTATATGATGTTGTGTAATCAAGACCCTGGATCTAAACCAAATTTAAGAGAAGCAACTTCTACAGATATAGAATTATTTGGATTTAGATGTGAAAAAAAAATGAAAGTAACTAATTAATATTTAGACAGAGGAGGGGAGAGATGAAATGTTTTAGAGCTGAATTAACTGAATTGATTAACAAGCATTCTTTAGAGAATAAATCAGATACACCTGATTTTATTTTAGCTATATTTGTATTAGAATGCTTGGCAAGTTTTGATAAAGCCGTCAATAAACGTACTAAAAATGTTAAACTTCTAAAAAGAATTGAAGAAATTGATAAAAGGTCAATAACTTAAAACATTTCCGATTATGTCTATTAAATAATTTTCTTAATTTCTCGTCATGAAAAAAAACTATAAAAACACTTGCAAAACACTTTTCTTTATGTTAGTATATAAACAAGAGAGTGAGTAAAGCTCAAAAAAATTGGGGGTAAAGAAAAATGGAAAATTTAACAAAAATTAAAATTGGGCAAAAAATTTATTACAGGGGAGATTGTGCTAATCATGAGCATTTTGGTACTGTAACAGATAAAAAAATTGATAAATGGGGAGGTAGAATTGAAATTACACCTGAGATAGAATCAGGAGCTGAAAAATATTGGATAAATTTAGAGATGATTTCAAGTAAAGATTCAGGAAATTGTTCAACACCTTTCGTCACTATTGAAGCATATAATAAATTGCGTAATGAAAAAATAAAATCACTGGAAGCTTATTTAAAAGTATCGTAATTTTTAAAAAAAGAGGTAAGGAAAAATGAATCAAGAAAACTTAAACAATAAAATAAAAGAGTTCAAAAGAAAGTTTCATAATATGTTTTATGATTTTGCTGAATTAACACCAAAGGGATATAAAAATCACTGTAAAAAATCAGATAAACATATAGACGAATTTATTAATTTTATAGATAAATTTTATTTAGACCAGAAGGAAAATTAGATTATGAAAATGACACAAGAGAAATTCACTAAAGAATATTATAGCCTTTCATATAAACAATTTTCGAAGAAACATAACATGGCTGAAAGTACTATTGCCAGATATGCGAAGAAATTTAGGTTGTCAAAGAAGACAGGAAGACCAAGAAAAATAGAGATAGATTAACATTGCCATTTAGGCAGAGGAGGGGGGAGTATGGAATTAATTTTAGAATGCATATCTAAGGGTTTTGAATGTGGAAAAGATTGGTTAGTGAAAGATAATGAATGTCAGTATGTTGATTTTTGTAAAGATAAAGTGGAAATTAAAAAAGAAAATAATAAAGGCTGGACACCTATGACTCATTATAAATTAAAACCAAATCCATTACGGTCATGGCTTGATGGTTAAAACATTGCCAGGAGGCAGAGGAGGGGAGA
>Ga0114925_10001763_pt1 | contig 10840 bp, 10 predicted proteins | sample SumtaG_2_FD_87287 | JGI IMG/M metagenome (GOLD analysis project Ga0114925, IMG submission 87287) | Deep subsurface microbial communities from Indian Ocean to uncover new lineages of life (NeLLi) - Sumatra_00607 metaG | ecosystem: Environmental > Aquatic > Marine > Oceanic > Sediment | place...
AGGCGAAATACGCTCTCCGAAACCGGCAAATTACGCGTAATAAACCCTGGGGCTTTGGAACAGCAATCTTTAATAGCCTTCAAAAGGTCAGCCGCTGAAATCTCCTCGCCCTTTAGTCTCTCGCTGCACTTAGAGCACAAGGAGCGCTGAGCCAGAGTCAAAAACGAGCGATTGTTCCGCTGATACCAGTCTAAATCAATAAACCAGCGCAGTTCAATGTTGTCGGTGCTTATACTCTCTTCATCCATAAGACAGTCTAAAGCTAATAATTTTTAAGTCTCTAAATTCACTCTGGCTACCTTTATCAAGTCGAGATACCCTGTTTTAAGCCCGAGTATCGCCGAAGCCTCACGGTCTACCTCGTAAGGCTCACCAACAAACACCTTGCCATACTCCTCAACCTCGCCCCGAGTAGGGTCACCATGACTAATGAATTTCTGGCGAGCTTCTATAATCCCCAGGTCAAAGGGTAGAGTAAAATAGAGGTCAGCCACCACCTTGTCTATCCCTAGACTATATAAAGTTCCCCACCCCCTTAGCATTTCACCAACATACTTACTACTTGGCAGTACTGAGAGCAGGTTCATTATACTGAGGCTACCCCACCCATTAATAATCTTTAACGGAGCCACGCTTATCAAGTAATCGCTAGATAAAATAACATTAGGCACCCAGAAGGTCGGTATTACTAAGGGCTTGGGTAAAGGATTATCCACCTCCACCCAGATACAATCCTTTACATCTGGCGTCAATACTCTGGGAAAGTCGTAACCCAGGGCTTGATATATCGGGCGGACCGGGTCTCCCATCGGGGTGCCTTCAAGCAGGAGAATATCGGCATCACTAACCTCTCTGATGCCGTCTATTATTACCGACAACATATCCCGGCTGGTAGTCACCGGATATGGCGCCGGATAACCGGCACTGGGCTTAATCAAAACGCGCTGCGCTCTAGATATCGCCGATGGCGCCTTAAAAACGAACTCTGAAGCATCAAATATCAAGCCGTCATCTCTCCTCAGTCCAATCTAACATCATCACCTGAACTGTATCCCCTTTATCCACCCCAAGCTTATCCTCAGGAACAACTACCAGTCCATTGGCTAAAGTCATGGAAGTTAGAATCCCTGAGCCCTGAGGACCGGTTAGTCGAGCAAAATATTGACCATCACGCTTTTCAACTACTGCCCGAGCGAAGATACAGTATCCACTCTTATTTTTTATAGGTTCTTCAATTACCGCTTCTACAGTCGGCTTAGCCAAATTTTTCTTACCCATCATCTTCAGAATGGCCGGGCGAGCAAATATCTCAAAGGTAATCATTACGCTGACCGGATTGCCCGGCAAGCCAAGGTGAATTATGTCTCTAGCTACTCCCGCCTTACTGACTCCCTTAATCCTACCAAAGGCTAGAGGTCTCCCCGGCTTCATCCGAACCTTCCAAAAGACAACTTCACCCTCTTTAGCCAAAACATCTTTCACAACATCATAATCGCCCATTGAGACGCCGCCAGTAGTTACCAGCATATCGGCGTCCCGCCCCTGGTGAAGCTTAGCCACCAGTGAATCTTCATTATCAAGGGCTACCCCCAGAATCTTAGGGATACCTCCGTAGCGTTGAATCAGAGCGGCTACGCCATAAGTATTACTGTCATATATCTTGCCTACCGGCAGGGGCTGGTTAATATCTACCAGCTCACCCCCGGTGACTAAAATAGCTACTGTGGGACGACGGATAACCTTCACCTTACTACGCCCCAACGAAGCCAAAACACCAACCTCCGAAGGTCTGATTACTACTCCCTTTCGTAGTACTCTTGAGCCTCTAGCGATATCCTCGCCAGCCCGGCGAATATCCAAACCAGCTTTTACCTCACATAGAACGGCTATTTCATCAGAAGCTCCCTTTCGCTGAGCCTCATCGGTATCCTCAAACCTCACCACTGAGTCGGCTCCCGCCGGTATCGGTGCTCCGGTCATAATGCGAATAGCCGTGCCTGGTCCTACACTATGCTTAGAAATAGAGCCAGCCATAACGGTATCAATAACTCTTAGAAACCGGGGCGATTGTCGACTAGCACCACGGGTATCTTCCGACCTGACCGCATAGCCATCCATGGCTGAATTATCCAGCGGCGGAATATCAATAGCAGAATATATGTCTTCAGCCAGAACCTGCCCTATAGAGTCTAAAATGGGCTTCTGTTCCTCTTCCAGAACATCTACATAGCTGAGAATTTTCGCCAAAGCCTGCTCAACACTTATCATCGCCTATCGCCTACCAAAAGGGCATTTACTAAGGGTAATTAAATATTTTTTACCAGTTCCCTTGCCCTGTTTAAATCGGCTTCCGTGTTAATATTGAAAAAGCTCAAGTGTTTAGGGTCGAACCTATCAATCTCCTCAGCTCCCACATACCTTACCCTAACCAGGGTAAAGAGTTTGGTAATGCTCAGATTGCCTTGCTTAAGCAAAGACTCAGCAGAAGCTAAGCAGTTCTTTGAGTAAACGGCATGAAGCGGTTCAACCATATCCCCCAACCGGGGAACTACTACGTCGAAGCTAGGCGAAAGCTGTATCAAATAATGCAGTAAATCATGGTTCAAAAAGGGCATATCACAAGCAACGACAAGGTTATAGAATGAATCCGATGCGGTTAAGCCTGTGCAAATACCACCCAATGCACCCTTACCAGGATAAGCGTCCGGCACTATTCTCGACTTTGAGTAATTAACAAGCTGGGAAAGAGATTGCCCTACAGCGGTAACAATAATAATGTCACGGTTAAACAAGCTGAGATTGGAAACTACCCGCTGCAACAAGCTCTTATCACCAACAATCTCTAACGCCTTATCCCGTCCCAGGCGTAGGCCTTTGCCACCAGCCAGAACGATACAACTTATATCCAAAGCCTGCTTCTCGGCTACCCTAATTTCACCTCTATATTAATTTTACCACAGTAGTCAATAGCCCAAGGCTAAAGTTTCCTTCACTTTGCCAGAGAAAGGGCAAGGTTAACCAGGGTGCGCACCGGCACCCCGGTAGCTCCTTTAACCAGATAGGTTCGCTCCTTTTCGCTCATACTAGTGCCAGCAATATCCAGATGAACCCAGGGGATATCACCAGCAAACTCAGCTAGAAATTGAGCAGCGGTTATAGCCCCCCCGTATTTACCACCCACATTCTTTATGTCAGCTACATCGCTCTTATTCTGTTCCTTATACTGCTCATGCATTGGCATTTGCCAGATAAGCTCTCCAGCTTCGCCACCAGCGGCAATCACTTTGTCCACCAGCTCCTGATTATTACTAAAAGCACCGCTATACACATCACCCAGAGCCACCCTGCAGGCTCCAGTTAAAGTAGCCACATCAACAATAGACTTGGCACCGAGCTTCTTAGCATAGCCTAAAGCATCAGCTAAAGTAAGCCGTCCCTCGGCATCGGTGGAGATAATTTCAATAGTCTTACCGTTCACTGCGGTTAGAATATCTCCCGGTTTCAGAGCATTTCCACCGGGCAGATTTTCCGTAGCCGGGATGATAGCGATAACATTAATCTTTGGTTTAAGTTGAGCAATGGCACCCATGGCTGCCATAACCGCCGCCCCCCCAGCCATATCACCCTTCATCTCACCCATCCCCTCTGACGGCTTTATCGAAATGCCTCCAGAATCAAAGGTTATCCCCTTACCAATCAATGCCACATCAACTTCAGCAGAACCGCCACCTCTATAATTGAGAATAATTAATTTAGGCTGTTGTCGACTTCCCTGAGCCACCCCTAACAGTGCCCCCATCCCCAACTCCCGCATTTGATTCTGCTCCAGAACACTAATTTTAAGCCCATAGGCCTCAGCCAGCTTCACTGCCCTTTCCGCCATATAAGCGGGTGTCATATAGTTAGCTGGCTCATTAACCATGTCACGAGCCAGATTAGTTGCTTCAGCTAGAATCATACCTTTATTGCTACCTCGCTCTAAGAGGGGAAGATTAGCTTTATCACTGTCCACTATCAATAGCTGCTTAATCTCACCATGCTCAGCTTCCTCAGTCATATGTCTGCGGAACGAATAGAGACCAAGCAAAGCACCCTCAGTTACGGCTTGAGCAGCATTCTCCAGACTTATACCAGCTATTCCTGCTCCCTGAGCAATTGTAGCGACATTGTCTGTACCCTTCTGCCGCAAAAGCCGACAGGTTTCAGCCACTACTCCCCGAACCCTGACCAGACTTAGCTCCTCTTTCTTACCCAAGCCGGCAACTACTACCCGGTCTGCCGGCAGTCTACCCAGACTATGAATAATAGTAATCTCATTAAGTTTACCCTTAATCTCACCCTGGCTAATAAGCTGAGATACAGCTCCATCCAGAGCCTTATCTATGGTGGCTATGTTGCCATCAAGACGCTCCATTCCCTCAAAAAAGTTCACTATAATAGCGCCAGCCTTAACCTTAGCAATATCATCAACTACTGCCTTAATCTCCATCTTAAATCTCCTTTTACCCCCTTAAAATTTAACGCCTCACCTCACGAACAATTTTATCTAAAACAGGAGTAATATCTCTGGAAGTATCCACGGCATAGTGGTTACGCCATATTTTCTGAACTGAAGACCTCATCCTCTGGTATACTGCCCAGTCGGCATCTGATTTGTTCTCTGGATTTTCCCGTCTAGCTTTAAGCCTCTCCTGCACCACCTCGGTTGGTGCCTCAACCCTGACCAGAATTAACTTGACATCTAAATGGTCAGCAATACTATAAAGACGTTCACGATACCGTTCTGATAGATTGGTAGCATCAAAAATAAGGGAAACCCCCTTTTTCAATAATCTCTCGATAAGAAGGTGAATAGCTCGGAAAAGACGTCCGCTCTCCGACGCACCATAGCCTGGTGATGAAAAAAGAGCCTTACGCAAGGCATCACTTTCCAGAATTATAAACTGTAGCCTCTCGGCTAGTTTACGACAGAAGTAAGATTTTCCTGTTCCAGGCAAACCGCTAACCACAATAAAGGCAGGCTTCACTACCGGCTCAGGAAGCTGTCCCAAGCTCTCGGTCAGCAGTTGCACATCGGAAACAAGCCGGGCATCTTCCACATCCCTAATTATAGAATGTTTTCCTCTGCTTCGCTAGGTAGTACGGAAAAATATTTGGCTCCTCTCCGCCAAAGAGACGCCTAAGGAGATAAAGTTGAAAAAATCCTCTAATCCCCGCTATAAAAGGCAACGCCAATTACTCCCGGTCCGGTGTGAACCCCCATTACCTGGGTAAATTCAGTGATAAATAACTCAGTGCAATCAAACCGGGCAGAAATCTCCCTGCTGAGCGCCACTGCCCTATCTATCACATCAGCGTGCATCACCGCCACATGAAGCGGTTGCCCTTTAGCTACTTTTTGTTTCATATCCCCCGCTTTATGTACGCACTGGTTGAATAATCAAGTTCATGGCGATCAAAAAGTCTCGCCACTGATTCATCTTCTCCGCCAATGCCCGCCGGCCTTTATCAGTAATATAATAGTACCTCCGCTGTCGACCACCAGGCAGCATCTGCCATCTACCTACAACTAAACCAGCCTTTTCCGAACGGTGAAGAGCCGGGTAAAGAGTGCCCTCCTTGAACTTGAAGTAGCCCTGGCTCCTCCCCTCAAGCTCCTTAATAATTTGATAGCCATACATCGGCTGCTGACCTACGAGACAAAGAAGTAAAGATTCGGAACTACCCTTTATTAACTCAGGTCTTTGCGCCATTTGAACTGCCTCGCTTCCCACTATACCTAGACTTACTATGTATCATAGTAACACGACATTCGCCATTCGGCAACCCCTCACACACTCGCTGCTCGTATAAATTAAGCCAAGGCAACAGTCTCTGACTTTATACCTGGCATTACCCCATTGCTTTGAGAAAAACCCCCCAAACTATTGCATCTTAAGCCTTGTTATGGTATACTTTACCGGAATAAGGTTTGCGTATTTGAGTGGGTTTGATTCCCACTTTTTTATTGCAAGGGAAATAATAGGATTGGAGGTCTTAATCCGAGATGAAGAGCGACTTTCTGATTGCTATTACTCAACTCTCGGCTGAAAAGAACCTGCCCAGGGAAGTAGTTCTTGGCGCTGTAGAGACAGCACTGGTATCAGCCTATAAGAAGGATAATTTTGCTGCTTCCCAGAATATTTCAGTTAAGATTAATCCAACTACTGGTAAGGTTACAGTGTGGGCTGAGAAAACTGTAGTTGAGCAACCTTCAGACACTCGCCGTCAGATATCTTTAGAGGAGGCACACCAGAACAAACCAGATGTGCAGATTGGTGAGCCTATTATGGTGGAGGTTACCCCGCGTAATGCCGGGCGCATTGCTGCTCAAACGGCAAAACAGGTTATTTTACAGCGTCTTCATGAAGCTGAGCATAGCGCCATATTGGAGGAATATACTGATAAGGAAGGTGATATTGTCACCGGGCTGGTGCAGCGCATTGAGCCCAGGCAAATATTTATTGATTTGGGTAGAGCCGAGGCAGTGCTACCGGCAAGTGAGCAGGTACCCAATGAGCGGTATCGGATAGGCCAAAGGCTTAAAGTCTATCTTCTAGAGGTGGCTCAGACTAACAGAGGGACTAGAGTGATAGTGTCGCGTTCTCACCCGGATTTGCTGCGTCGACTTCTTGAACTAGAGGTCCCTGAGATTTCCAATGGAACCGTGGAACTAAAAGCAATCGCTCGTGAAGCCGGCTCTCGGGGCAAGATAGCGGTAGCGGCGCACCAGCAAGGCATTGACGCCGTTGGTTGCTGCGTTGGACTACGTGGCATCAGAATTCAAAATATTGTGAGCGAATTAAATGGGGAAAGAATTGACGTCGTGATGTGGGAACCGACTCCCGCTACCTTTATCGCCAATGCCCTTAGTCCAGCCCAGGTAGTAAATGTTGGACTGAATGAGGGGGAAGGGGTAGCTACTGTAGTTGTCCCTGATAGGCAACTCTCTTTAGCTATCGGTAGAGAGGGACAAAATGTTAGACTGGCAGCCAAACTCACCGGATGGCGAATTGATATTAAGAGCGCCTCAGAAGCTGAGGCAGAAAGGGCAGCCAAGCCTGCAGCTGAAATAGAAGAAGAGGCGATAGTTGCGGAGGAGCTTCCTGCTGAAACACCAGCCGTTGCCGAGCCAGCTTTAGTGCCTACAGAGTCGACGGCTGAGCCATTACCACCTCTCGATACTGAACTTATTCCTCCTCAGGTTTCTCTCGAACCAAAAGTAGCCAAGGAGAAGACCAAGGTTCGGTTTGCTGAGGATATTTTAGCGCCTGGACCAGCCAAGCCTGTGCCTAAATCAAGGAAGAAAAAGAAAAGCGCTCCTGTCAGGGCAGAGACTAGTGAGGGCATCAAGCGCAGGAAGCACCGTCGAGAGCCAGAAATTCCTTTGGATGAAGAAGAGTATTAACCCAAACCCTACTCTTATTAAGCATATACCCCAGCGGACTTGTGTGGCTTGCCGCAAGGTGAAAGCTAAGCGAGAGCTAGTCCGCTTGGTGCGTATTGCCGATGGAAGTGTGGAGGTTGATACTAGTGGAAAGAAGGCAGGGCGTGGTGCTTATTTATGCCAGGCACGGGAGTGCTGGGAGGCTGGGCTGAAGAGCAGTCGACTAGAGCATACTTTACGAACTACTCTCACCCAGGATAATCGAGAGCAGCTTATACAATATGGAAAGAGCTTGGCAGGAGTTGATTAATGAGAAAAACAACAAAACCAGCTAAAGCTGATGCGCCCTCAGGTGAGACGGCTAAAGACAGCTCTTCACCCAAGGCACGCTCGGTTGAGATTCCCCAGTCCATAGGAGTGAGACAACTGGCTGACCTCTTACATGTCAGTGCGGTGGACGTTATCAAACAACTGATGAGAAACGACATTATGGCTAATATCAACCAGGTTGTTGACCATGAAGCCGCCGCCGCTGTAGCCGTAGCCTTTGGTCATAAAGCAAGCCTGCCGCCTCAAGCAGACCGAGGCGCAACCGGTGTTATTACCGAGACCAAGGGGGAGCAACCCCAAGCTGAGGAACCCGGTGCTTTGCAACCACGACCTCCGATAGTTACCGTTATGGGACACGTTAATCACGGTAAGACGAGATTACTTGATGCCATCCGACAAGCTAATGTAATGGCTACTGAAGCCGGGGGCATTACTCAGCATATCGGTGCCTATCAAGTAAATGTCAACGAGCAAAAGATTACTTTCCTAGATACCCCCGGTCATGAAGCCTTCACTGCTATGCGGGCTCATGGGGCGCAGATAACCGATATCGCTATTTTAGTCGTGGCTGCGGATGATGGGATAATGCCACAAACTCTAGAAGCCATAGACCATGCCCGGGCGGCTGGGGTGCCCATTGTGGTGGCTATTAACAAGATTGATAAGCCCAACGCCAACCCAGAGCTTGTTAAACAACAGCTAGCTGATAATGGTTTGCTTATTGAGGAGTGGGGAGGCGATATCGTCTGTGTCCCGATTTCAGCTAAAGAGAAGATAGGTATCTCAGAACTACTGGAAAACCTTCTGGTTGTAGCTGAAATGGAGGAACTTAAGGCGGACCTATCTCGACCGCCGGTAGGGGTAGTCATCGAAGCTGAACTGGATAAGTCAAAAGGACCACTAGCTACGGTGCTAATTCAAACCGGAACTTTAAGACTTGGTGACACTATAGTGGTTGGTACCACCTGGGGTAGAGTAAGAGCTATGTTTAATGATATGGCTAAACGGATAAAAAAGGCTGAGACAGCTACCCCTGTTAAAATCCTTGGCTTAAACCGTGTGCCCGAAGTTGGGGGCACTCTAACTGCAGTTACTAATGAACGCCAAGCACAATCTTTAGTGGAAAAGCGCAAGTTAGAAATACAACAAGAAACTCCCCTAGCGCCGAAATCAGTGCGCCTTACTAATCTCTACGACCAAATAAGCGCCGGCCAAATAAAGGGGCTTAATGTTATCCTCAGGACTGATGTTCAAGGTAGCATAGAGCCGATAAGAAGTTCCTTAGAACGTGTGGGAACGGAAGAAGTTCAGGTCAGAATTATCCGCAGCGCCACCGGCAATATTACTGAAAGTGATGTTATGTTAGCCATTGCTTCTAAGGGGCTCATTATTGGCTTTGGGGTTAGCTCTGAGCCAGGAGCACGGCAATTGGCTGAAGCCGAAGGTATAGACATCCGCCATTATGACGTGATTTACAACCTGGTAGATGATATAGAGAAGGCACTCAAAGGTATGTTGGAGCCCACTTACATTGATACCATCGAGGGGCGTGCTGAAGTAAAGGCTATCTTTTCTGCCGGGAAAGCAGGAAAGGTAGCCGGTGCCCATGTTGCCGAGGGCAAGGTAAATCGGGGGATTGCGGTTAAAGTACGGCGTGGAGAGGAAGTGGTGTGTGAATCTGTTGTTAACAGTCTGAGGCGCTTTAAGGACGATATTAAGGAGGTGAGTGCTGGTCTTGAGTGCGGCGTAGGTGTCGAAGGTTTTAATGATTTTGAAATCGGTGATATATTAGAGTTTTTCAGAAGAGAGAAAGTTAGCTAGACAGGAGAAATCATGGCACATCGCATTCAGCGAGTAAATACTCTCCTTCGCCACGAAATTAGTGAGTTACTTAAACGCCAAATCAAAGACCCGCGACTTGGCACCTTTATTATTGTTACCGAAGTTTCTGCATCCCCTGACCTGAAGTATGCCAAGATATTTGTCAGCTGTATAGCTAGCGAGAAGGAAAAGCAGGAAACACTAAGCGTATTAGCTTCCGCTTCAGGTTTCTTTCGTAGAGAGCTGGCTAAGCGTCTGGATTTACCGCGTATTCCTGAACTAAACTTTCAGTGGGATGATTCTATGGAGCGGGGGGACCACCTCCTGCTGCTAATTGACAAGGTGAGTAAAGAAAGCACTCCTGATTCGAACAAAGGGTGACTATGGATGGCATACTAAACATTAACAAGCCTCCGGGTAATACCTCTTTTAGCATCGTAGCCAAGGTAAAACGGCTGAGTGGGGAGCGGCGTGTGGGGCATGCCGGTACTCTCGACCCGGCAGCTACCGGCGTTTTACCCGTTTGCCTTGGTCAGGGAACACGTGTTATCGAGTTTTTGATGGAGTCCACCAAGACCTATCGAGCTCAGATTGAATTGGGTGTGGCTACAGATACCTATGACGCCACCGGTAAAATTACTCAGAAGGGAGACCCTTCCCGCATTAGCCAAGAACAATTTGCGTCGGCACTTGCTTCCTTCTGTGGTCTAATACCACAGATCCCCCCAATGTATAGCGCAGTAAAGCATCATGGTCAACCGCTCTATAAACTGGCACGAGCGGGCATCACTGTTGAGAGGAAAAGCAGGTTAGCTAAAATTTATCACCTAGAGCTTATAGACTGGCAGTCACCTGTAGCCACTGTAGAAGTAGAATGTGGTAAGGGTACCTATATCCGCTCACTGGCTCATGACTTAGGGCAATCCCTGGGTTGCGGCGCTAACTTAAAGAGTCTAATTCGCTTGAGGCACGGCTTCTTTGACATAAAGGACGCGATTACAGTTCCCCAGCTTGAGGATGCCTTCCGCTATCAGTACTGGCAACACTTTGTTTATCCCATAGATATTGTGCTTTTACATTGGGCAGCCGTGGTTGTCGATGATGACACTTCTCAAGCTATAATGAATGGACACCCCTTGATTCTGAAGAACCACAACGGCAGAGAGAAAACTAATTACCCCCAACGCCCCCCTTCAGTAAAATCTTCTTATTGCCGTGTCTATACCCCTGACGGCGGCTTCTTAGGTGTGCTACGCTTCAACC
>Ga0114925_10001764_pt1 | contig 10839 bp, 19 predicted proteins | sample SumtaG_2_FD_87287 | JGI IMG/M metagenome (GOLD analysis project Ga0114925, IMG submission 87287) | Deep subsurface microbial communities from Indian Ocean to uncover new lineages of life (NeLLi) - Sumatra_00607 metaG | ecosystem: Environmental > Aquatic > Marine > Oceanic > Sediment | place...
CCTGGCTCTCTTTAATTTTTGCCGGTATTGCAAATTGAGCCTGGTACGGATTCGGAGTAAGCCAATCCAGTTGTGACCAGCTCCACGTTTGCATCATACCAATATTTTCCGGCGCGGTTGGCCGATAAGTCAAACCCGATCCCTCCGCCGCCAAAACGCTTTCGCTTTTGACTTTGTCGCGCTGTGGTGTCGGAAAAAATCCGCTAACGAGTGTGCTGGCACCTTTACCGATCCCTGAAGTTATATTCGCAAGAGCGCTCCAGCCGCCCTGTACCGTCTGTCCTATGAATCCTAACATTTTTTTGACCTCATTTTTTGAAAAGCAAAATTGCCACAACGCCAACGGCCAGATAAATCAAATAGTTCGGTGCCTTAGCCGGCTCAGCTGCCGGGGCCGCATAGACTACCTGCTGCGGTTGACCTATGCCCTGCTCTGCAAGGATCCCAACCAGTGTATCGATCGTCTTTTTTTGCTGCTGAAAAATATCCGTTTGTGTTGGTTCCGTATCTTCCGGCATAATTAACCCCGCACTATTTTGTCGATCGCCCGGTTGAGCTGTTCGACTGCACTATATTCTTTCGCGGCCGGCAAAGTAAAAACCTGTGGAGCTGCCGGCTGTTTTGCCTCTGTGATCAGATTCGCCAAAGTCTTTATTTGTGATGCCTGCGATTGCAGCTCCATCTGTTGAGCCGAAAGCTGATAATATTCGCCGGCCTGCTGTTCCCTTGATTCAAGTTCTTCTTCTCTGAACTTTTCTGCTTTACTCTGGGCTTTTTTAGCTGCGCGTTCGGACGTCACGGACGTATAAACCGTAGCGGCAGCAGTCGTCACGGCTGCGATTACCAGCCACGTTGCCAACGAAAAAATAAATCCCAGTATAATTTTTTACTCCCTCACAAAATGAGAATGGCGATACTCTGTCCGCGTTCTACGCAAAGAGCATCGCCATTACACAACCCGACCTTCACCTGCGCAAAGGCAATCGCTTTTTTTTACTCTGCTACCGGCACTGCCGGGACCAATAGCTCTGTCGGATAGACGTCAATAAAATCACCCGTTCCGGGATGGGCCACGTCTAACTCAAGCATTAAACTTGAGAGCTTGCTCGTGTCCAGACATTCAGTAAGCCGGCCGTCTTTGACAAATTCCAAAGTGTAATAACCGGGGACAACATCTTCCTGATGCGCCCGGTCCTGGCCGTCCTGGCCGATCGGACTTTCGGTTTGAAATTCGATCCGGCCGTCCATCTGCAAAAATGATGCGATGCGATATTTGAAAACCTCGGTGCCCGCCTTGATAGTGATATTGTTGAGGATCGTATTGACCTGGTCGCCGTCACTGTGCGTCTTGATTATGAACGAACGATACAGATTCGATACCGGCAAGTTGATCTGGTGCCTTGTGCTTGCCGCCGTCACCTGGCTGCGAAGCATATATTCCTTGTTCGTCATAAATACCGTGCCGGGCGGGACGCCAACGGCTTCGACTGATGCGACATACAGCGTCGCGCTGTTGACAACCACGCCGCCGGCCGCCGGATCATACGCATCGTTCATTACATCATCGCCGGCCCCAAAGTTCACGATCAGGTCCAGCGTTGCAAGCCCCGCCGAATCGAGCAATGAATCGATCGGCCTGATCGCCCGCCCCATCGCAAAATCAATTACGGCGTGGATCACGAATGTTTCGCTGGTATCGACCAGCGAGAATCCTTCCCACGCTTCGCTGTATGCCCCCGCTGCATCCATCCAGCTGAGTCGCGGCCGGATTCCGTATCGAAACTGATCCATCCGATGCAACGTTTCAAAATCGTAATTTTTGATCACGTCACGGCCGTTAGCCCTGATCATAATGTTGCGCACGAGCTGCGCGGGGCAGGAATCTTTCGGGGCCCCGGCCGTTGCACCGGCCGCCCTGTCCAGATCGCAAACTAACTTAAGCTGCAACGTTCGATAAGCATAGTTTCGCGGCAGCGGCAAGGTCCTCGTTTGATTCGCCGCATAAGTTATCGAACCAATCTCTCTCTCTAAAATTTTCACTTTGTTTCTCCCTAAATAGAGTTGCTATTTTAATTTTGCGGTTAAACTCTAAACAGGGACCGCACGCTTTCCGGGGCCAGCTTCAAAAGAAAAAACAAAATCATCATAGCAATCGCCAAGGTGAGCAGCTGGTTCACATTCGGAAATTTCAAACTAACATCGGCCATAATAAAACCTCCCAAAAAGTTCGGGCCTGTGCGGTAAACAAAATGCGGCCTGGCACTTTTATTTACCGCCAGGCCGCCATTCAAAATCTTTTCGATCGCTGATTGTCAAATTACAATTTTCGATCGTTTTATGTCAAGAACTTTTTTTTCGCTTCCTTTTTCTCCGTGTTACGCTTCGCGCTGCAGGGGCCCCAGGCCCACGTTGGTTCTGCGTAACGCTTTTTTTCCTCGCTCGATACAGGGCTTGCTTGCAGGCTTTCGTATCAAAACCGTCCCTGCCGATGTCTTTTCTCGGCGTGTAAGGTTTACTGCACCAACGGCAATGTCGCTTAATCCAATAAACCATTTGTTACTCAAATTCGCCGGCAAAACAATAAAATCGATAGTCGCCCTGGCTATGCGTAACACAAATTTTCTTTTTACCAGGGCGCATTCCCTGCTTTATGTCTGGCTGCAGCATCGGATTTTGTCTTATTTTGCTCTAAGTCGAACTCCTTGATTCCGCTTTCGTCTTTTGGCGGGGTGTATGCCGGGCATTGTTTTTTTAGATCGCATTGTTCGCAGATCGCATCAAAGGCCTGCCGTTTTGGACATTGCAATAATCCTGCTTTTACTACCAGGCGTAAATCATTTTCAATTGCCTGGGCCAAAGCCCTGATGTCGTACAGGTTTTTTTCGATGTCGGCGATTGATCCTTGTGTGCGCAGCGTTTCTAACGTCTCGGTGACATAAAGTTGGATATTGCCAGCTGCTATTTCTGATGAAAATATTATTTTTGGCGGCCCTGGCTCGGCTGCCTGGGCCGGCTCAGCTGCCGCGGCCGGCTCAGCTGCCGGCTGTGGCTTAGCTGCCGGCTGCTCTGAGGGGCCGCCAAGTGAGATAGCTGCCGGCGCAGCGTTCCCGATTGCCGGTTGCCCTGGCTCAGCTGCCGGGACCGGCTCAGCTGCAGGCGCTGGCTCAGCTGCCGGGGCCGGCTCAGCTGCAGGCGCCGGCTCAGCTGCCGGGGCCGGCTCAGCTGCAGGCGCCGGCTCAGCTGCCGGACCGCCAACGAGCTCAGCGGTCAAGTGATTAAGTAAATTGCTCATATTGCTATTGTAGGCTTCTAAGTCCGCGCGATTAAGAGCAAGTCTGGCCTGGTCGAGAATGATAATACATTGATTGATCAATTTTTCGTTCATGGTTTCACCTTTCTAATTTTGTGGTTTTAATTCCTGAAAAGCACTATAAATATCCTTGAGAACATTCTCAAGCACTTTGTCGCTTTTGATTCGCTGCTCGATGCAACGGTCGACCGATTCCCTGATCTCGATCAAGGCAATTACGAGTAAAACGTCATTCTCAACGGTAGCGATGATTTGCGATTCTCCGAGCATTTTGGTAAATTGTTTTTTATCGAGCATTTTGTCCCTTTCGTCAAAAATGCCGGGGCCGGCAAAGCCGCTCACTGGCCAGCTGCACAAAGCTCCAAGCCAGCCCCGGTCTGTGCAAAAGAATCTTACGCCTTGCCGATTTCGATATTCGTGTCCCCATCTTTCCAGTGCAGGTATTGATATTGTTCGAGCCGGTCCAGCATCGGCTCGATCTCCTGGCCCAACAGGGTCCGCAAATATTCGCGGTCCCTGGGTTCGTTCGTACTGAAAATATAAATCTCTTTTGCCTGGCTCGTCAAAAGCCGGTGGATTCCATAGGGCCGCTGCGTCACTCCGATCAGCGTGATGTTGTTGTGCCGGCCGCGCTGTATGATGTGCGCAAAGGATTCCGTTATTTGGTAGCTGGTACAATAACAATCGATCTCCTCGACCAAAAACGTTATATCGCCTATCGCATAGACCAGGGCGGCGATCTCCTCAATTTCCTGATCCGGTTGCAATGGCCGATAGATCAATCGATACGGCAGGCGATAATGCGCACCCCAAAACATCAAAAACTTTTCGCGGTCCTCAAAGACAATGCCGTTGGTATATTCGCTGAGCGTATCGAATATCAAAAGCCGCTTCTCGTGCGCAATGATTTTGTTTGCCAGGTAGCTTTTGCCGCTGCCGCGCTTACCGAAGATCAGAATGATTTTTTTCTCGCTCATTTACTACGAATCAATAATACAATCATCGTTATAATTGTACACAAAACCATTGAAGCCCAAATTCCCCACCAAAAATTTTGGCTCATCAAGATCAGAATTATTTTTTTCTCAGAAGCCAAAACAAACACCTACCAAAAAATCCCCTGCACGGCATTTCTAACGCCGCCCATTGTTTTTTTGTTTCTTCCCAATTATCAGGTGGCGGATTACGCTTGACCCATTCTTCCCAATGTTCTTCAAAAAACTGTGTATCTTTTTCATTCAAATTTCGATCTCACTGGTACGTTGCTTAATTTTGACCAAACACTCGTGAAGCGTGTCCGCGCGGAGATTCCAAAATTTTACCGATTTACTTGCCTGCTCAATAATAATCGTATCTTGTTTGGTTTGTCTTTGCCGTTGCTCCTCCTCCAGATAAACTTTGGCCTCGATTCGGGCTGCATCGATGTCGCAAATGAGATCAAGTTCCAAGGATTTTAGATCGACCGATTTGATAATTTTTTGCTTCGCCATTTTTCACCTCATAATTTTTGTATTTTAAGTTGAGCAGGAAAGCCAACTGTTCTCCCCGGCCCTGCTGGCGGAGTCGGGGCCCCGGCTGCTGTGCTTTCATCGCCGGGGCCCCTGTCCGCCGCCTGAACGGAAGATGCCGCTTTTTTTTGTTTTTTTATCTCCGCGATCATTTCTAATCGCGGTTTCATTACGGCGTATGTCATAATCGTCAAGCTGGCCCAGGCAAACACAATTGTCGGCAGCTGCGGCAAATAATAATCCAATAAAGTTTTTACCGGCTCAGCCAGCATCGCCGCTTCTTTGTCATCGAGCTCAAGGCCCTTGAGTTTCTGGCTGATCGCCCATAAGTCAAAGGGGACCTGGACCGCCTGTTTTATAATTTCGTTCGGGACCTGTGCCGGCTCAGGTTTATGGCTTGTATGTTTTACGCCTGGCGGCCGGCCGCGCTTCGGTTTATCTTCTGGCTCAAGATGCTCGTCAAGTTTCTGCTCGAAGTCACTCACTTTGGGACCGGCTGTCGGATACGGTGTCACTGTCGGCTGCTTCGGTTCTGTCGATTGTTCCGCCGCCGAAAGAATCGAGCGTTGTTTTTCCCTGGCCGCTTTTTTTCTCGCTCGATCCCTTTTCTTTTTCACTGCCTTTGTCATTTTTGCCATTTTCAATGTCCCTTGCGATTTCTAATCGAATATTCCCCGTATAGCGAATATCAAAATCATAAACTCTTGTTTGGCCGGCCGGGAGATTATGTAAAGCTTCAATCCTGCCGCCGGCCAACGGTGTTCCATCGAACCTTATCAATTTTATTGAGTAGCCCGTCATAAATTATCCTACCTACTTTTTGGAGCCAGTTGACAACGCCACCGACCGCCCAAACAAACAGGCCGATCGTAATTAGACAAAACCAGATCGCGATCAGCCGGACCGCATCTTTTGTTTTTAATTTTGTTTTGTAATCTGTCATCCTGGTATGATGTCCCCGTCTTTAATTTTCTGGTCCTGATCTGCGCTGGGGTTTTCCGGGACCGGCTCAGCTGCAGGCGCTGGCTCAGCTGCAGGCGCTGGCTCAGCTGCCGGGGCCGGCTCAGCTGCCGCGGCCTCTGGGAAAATTGCTGATTCGATTTTTTCAACCCGTTCGTTGAGCTCCTGGATCGGACCGATCTTTTTTACTTTGGCCCCGTCCTTTTTTGTGATCACGTAAGTCGCATCGCAAGTTTCGCAGGTGATTTCGTTACCGATACGAATCGCCGGTCCCTGGCAATTCGGACAATCCACGGCTTTGGGGGCTTTTGGGTTTTCCTCTGCCATTTTTGGCTCCTTATTTGTTGTTTTGAACGTTCGATATTTCGGCTTGTGGGCTGCTGATATATCCAGCAGTTGACAGGCCGCTGATTAAAAATACTACAATGAGAATCCATTGTCAAAAATATTTTGAGCTTTTGCAATTTTTATTTATTCGGAGCAAGCGCATACGAATATTTGATTCGTATGCGCTTGCAACCATAAGTCTTTATGTATAAAGGACTTAGACATAAGTCGTTATAAGTAAAGGGCTTACGAGAATAAATTCCCGTCTCCGATACTCCCCTGAACCGCAAAGCCTGCCGGCGCTTGAGGCGATAAAATAGCATCTTTTTTCCGCTTTTGCTGTAAGAGGTTGTCTTTTACCTCTTAATAAGTTTATGGAGGACATTTTGGTCCTCCCTTAGACCCTTTTTTTTGCCGGCTTTTTGAGATGACCTTTTCGGCGACTTCCGCCGCCGTATCAAAGGTCTCTCCGCGGCGGATCAGTTCGTTGATTATGGCGTGCCTGGCCTGCTCGATAGAGGCCGGACTATGCCAGGGCTGGATCGGTTCCGGGTAGTCTTTACGCCGCGCTCGAGGGCGCTTCTGTTTGCGGATTCCGTGGCTGAGTGCGAGAGTGGCGATCATTCTCAGCCAGTGCTGCGGGGTAGGCATTGGCCTGGCGTGGATCAGCCGCTGCGGACCGTAGGGCTTCTCGATGTAAATGAATCCCTGCTCCCTGAGTGCCCTGAGCCATCGCCGAATTGTGCGTTTAGTGACACCGAATTTCTTGGCAAGTCTCCAGTTCCAAAGCCAGCAGGTATCAGGGCCAAACGAGTACAAGTATCCGAGAAAATCTTTTTGCGATCTGTTTATCCCCCGAAAATACGGGCTGCGAATCCATACAGGCAATCGGTGCTTTGTCTTGCGTTTAGCCATAACCATCGCTCCTTCAACAGGTTATCTGCATTTTTTGCTCAATAAGCCATCCTGGACCGCCCTCAGACGGCCGATAAGGTGGGTTTTATGGTGCTGACCCCCCCTCGGCGCCGGTTAAATCGATTCTGGACCCTGTGGCGCTCGCAGAATCGCTATCTGTGAAGACGTTTTCGACTTCCTGGAAGCTTATTTGCTTTTGACACCACTTGCCAGAATACCGATAGCTGGCTTCGATGATTTTACGCTCAGGATCGAACTTGATCTTTAGGTCCTTGATGCCCAGGGCAGCAAGCGTTGACTTTAGGGCTTGAAGTGATGTCATTATTTAATTTCTCCATCATCCTGTCGTTCTCCGGCAAGGATGGACCTACCCACTGCCTGTGCCGGCAGTGAGTAGGTCACTGGAGAACTTATTTAACATCGAGCAGGATAGAACGATAAGATTCATTGTCAAGATTTATTTTTAAGTTTTTTGCATTTTTTTAAGTTTTGCCAAAATTCGGCTTCACTGCTTGCCCTGTGCTGCGTTAAAATCTGTCCGTCAATACCAAACTACCCTGTTTTTCAGCGTTACGCTTCGGAGCTCGAACAAGCCAGGCCAGACCCCGGAGCTGCCCATGTCAATCTTTGATTACATCCCAAAAACAAAGATTCCAAAAAGCGACCGCTTTCGGCCGAAGCATAGGACCTATTTTATCCGTAACACCTTGTCACCCGCACATCCAGGGCGGTCCAGGATTGCTTTTGCGCTTTCGTCTGCGCTTTCTACCCCGGGCGCCTCGGACCTTGCGGCCCCTGCTGATTCGCCAGCCGCCCTTGACTTTGTAAAGCTCTTTGCCCTTTGCGGCTTTTTTGGCTGTGCGCTTCAGCCGAAAAGTTTTTCGCCGGCTCTTTTTTCGTTTGATACGCTTTGCCATTTTATAAATCTCCTCAAATACCTTTTCTTACAGCGATCATATATTGCGATGCTATCCCTTTTGGGGCCCCTACGATGTTGCCGCCGGTAGCAAAATTAACGGTCCACGCTTCGTCCGTGGTAAGGGGCAACGTTGTCGAGCTCCAGTAAGGGGTCCCTGTTCGGCAATTTTGAAAAACTCCCCAGATCAAGGGCGCCGCCCCTGCTTGCGTGGCTAACGAAAAAAGCTCAAGAATATTCGGCAGCCGCCAATCGGTAAACCCTGCAAAGTCAAGGGCCAGGGCCCAATCTATCGCAGGGTTCCATTGTGTAAGATTGCCATTGTTGGCGCCGGCTGCCGTCAAATCACGCGGCCACATAAGACCCGTTGCTCGATCAAGGACAACATCAACCCCGCCATTAACGATGATTGTCCTGATGATAAAACGGTCCCGATTGTTTGCATTGAGCCGGCCCCGCCACCAGCCGGCCTCGTATTGGCCGTCATCGCCGGCCCTGTACTGTGTCACCTGGCCCGTCTTTGGCAGGCCCCGCGTGATTATATTTTGGCCGGCGTCTGGCGTTGTTTCCATTTAGACCTCATAAACTATAAAGACGATCTCGCCGCCCACTTCGAAGTTAGCATTGATCCGGTCCGTGTTCGATAAACTTACCCTGGTCCATTCGCCGGGGTCCAGGGGCAAACAGTTATTTTGTACGGCCGCCACGCCAAAATCGATCCAGGCCGTTTGTGTATTACCAACACCGGCTTTTATCAGGGCCCGATCGCAAACGTGCGCTGCAGCCGCAATGTTCGTGTCCGCGACCGCGTGTGTTAAGTTTAAGACCTGCTGCGCTTCAGCTCCCAAAACCCCGCCGCGATAATACTCAAAATTGATCCCGGTGATAATGTCGATCCATTCGCCGGCCTGGGCCGCGTTGGTGATATAAAAATCCTTGAAAACGGTTTTGATTGTGGTCCCGACCTGTAAATCGATCGCATCGTTCGTATTACGATTCAGCCGGACCGTTGCCAGGGCCGACTCGCTGCTTGCTTTCTCAACGTATAAAAATTCGCCGGTAAAATTCTTGAGCACAGCGGCCCTGGCGGTTGCTAAGTCAATCCGGTGCCGATCGTAATTGTGCCAATCACGTAGGACCTGGGCCTTTAGACGCACTTCCCAATTTTTGATGTCCGTATCACTGTCATTCATTTTTTTGAAAACAATCCCAAAATGATTACGACCGCCACTGCCGCGGCCAAAGTTCCAAAGCCGCCAGCAAAAATCTTTCCCGCCGGCGATTCCATAATCTGATAAACTTTGTCCAGGGTAAGCCAGGCAATAACACCGGCCCCGATTATGACCGCCGAGATTATGGCTGCCGTTACGATGACCGGGTTCGTCTTTTTGATTAGTATTTCAAAATAAAGACTTCGATCATCGGGGTTCCCTGAACTGACAATTTCAAAATCCGATCGCCCTGACAATCGATATTCGATAAGTGCTATATGAGATGCCTTTACCCAGGTACCGCCGATCGTTGTGAAGTGCATCTCGATCAGATCGCCCGGCTCCAATCTTTTGTTTGGACTGATTTCGACTTTTTGCATTTTATCTCCCTATCGCAAACCAGCGTCCCGTCTGTATTGAACCACAGGAACTATAAATTACAAAACTCGCGGCGGCGATTGTGTGCGCGTCTAATGTTTCGTTGGCCAGGGGCCCGCTACCATAACAGGCGATCGCCTGGAAGCAGGCGTTCGGAAACGCCGTTGCAAACGTCACTGTGGTATTTGCCGCCGCTGCAAGGTTCAAACTTCCCCACTTCATAATAAGCCCGTTCGGCCATGTGACCGTTCCGATCGAATCGTTACCGCCTGCCATAGGCACCGGAAAAAATCCTGTTGTCGGACCGTGATCTGTCTTGTCTCCCATTTACCATTCCCCCGATCCGACTATCTGCTGTGCCGTGGCGATTCCCCAGATCGGGCCGCGATAATCATCAACCGACCAGGACACGCCTGGCTGCAATTCCTTAAACCATATCCCAGGGGCCCCGCCGACCGTTACCGTATTATCAAAACCTAAAAAGACGTTGCCTGTATTTGTGGACAACGCCTGCATCGAGCATCCTTTCCGCGCGGCCCTGGCTGCCATAATCAAAGTTGCCCCGGGCGCCGCCGCGATTGTAACACCGATAAAGTTTTCAGGCGTGACATCGCCGCGAAGTTCATCGAGTACTCCGCCAACGCCGGCAACGGTGGTGGACCGATTGTCAAGAATCCTCAACATCTCCGGCGCTTCTGTGCCGTAAATGATCAGTATCGTCCCGACCTGGCCGGCCGGCGTTGTGATTAAGAGTCGATAAAAAGGCGTCTCAAGCCCGGAATGGACCGTGTAAGGAATCGCGGGCTCCCTGGTTTCATTTACTTTGATATTTACATAGCTGCTTTCGTCCGGTGAACTGTAAACATAAAACAAATTGCCTGAGACATCATAAATAAAATCGGTCGCGACTATGGCCAGATCGATGCTGAGCAATTTCGGTACGCCCATCGATGACCTTTTGACTATTTCGATTTTTTCCGTAAACCCCGCCGCGGCTTTCATTTTTTGCGACCAAAGATAAGAATTGCGATTATAATTCCAGCGACAACTATTCCCGCGATTTTGGTTTTCGGCTCAAGCTCATGCTGAATCGAAAAGACCGGCTGGCTGCCTGTCGGCTCGAAAGCCATACTAAAAAGACCCTTGACCTGGTCCACTATTGCGCTGCCTACGGATTTGACCGCCGGCAATACCGAAGCGGTTTTATCTCGAATGTCGTTAAGATATTGAATTGTCCCGCGTGACGCCCCTGTTTCTTTGGGACCCTCCGATATTGGCTCACGCTTTTTAAGTCCCCAGGCTACCATAAAGTCA
>Ga0114925_10001765_pt1 | contig 10830 bp, 4 predicted proteins | sample SumtaG_2_FD_87287 | JGI IMG/M metagenome (GOLD analysis project Ga0114925, IMG submission 87287) | Deep subsurface microbial communities from Indian Ocean to uncover new lineages of life (NeLLi) - Sumatra_00607 metaG | ecosystem: Environmental > Aquatic > Marine > Oceanic > Sediment | place...
GCGGTCGGTCCGGAGTTGGTCGATGTACCGGGCGAGTACCTCGCGGACGATGTCGCGCACTTGTATTGCAACGGGGCCCGTAAGCGTAACCACGATGTTCTGCGTGTTGAGGAGGTGGATAACCTGCAGGTCCTCGCCAAGTTCATAGGCAGCGTTCGGGATCGGACCGGGATACAACGTCTGCTGGCCCTTAAGGGCTTCGAGGGCGGCGGCAAGCGCCCGGGGGCTGAGAATGGCTCGAACCTGCGACTCCACGTACGGCTGGAACAGTTGGACGGGAATCTGATCCTGGTACCCCCGTGTCAGTTCGATGGCCTGTCCCTGGCCGGGCTCGATCTCGATGACGCCCTCGGCGGTGTAGTAGGGCGCCCAGTACCGCCACGCCACGACGGCGGCTGTTCCGCCCAAGCCGAAGACCACAAAACAGGCGATGATCAGCCACAGGCGTTTGCGAATGATTCGCCAGACGTCAGCGGGGGTCAACGCCATTGCGGAAGCGGGTTGGGCCACGGTCGGTTGCTGCGACATTTGGGTCATCCTTTTTGTCTCTGGAACTATTGTAGCGGCCTGAAGCGCAGGCGTTCAAGCCTTCTCGGTTTGCCGGCGCGTGTCACGGCGCCGAAGCCAACTGCTTCAGGCGCTGTTCGGCGTCGGTTTTGTCCTTGCCTTTCAGGTCCAGTTCGAGGGCCTTCTGATACTCGGCGCGGGCCTCATCGGGTCGCTGGCGCGCCTCGTAGACACGCCCCATATGATAGCGAGCCTCGGGGTTGTCGCCGTACCTGATGCTGGCCATAAGGTTTTCCGTTGCCTCGTCGTACCGGTGGTCCAGGAATGCGATCCAGCCGGCGGTGTCGAGCACCTGTGGATGGTTGGGCACCAGTCGCATGCAGCGCTGAATCATGTCTCTGGCCCGAATGAAGTCCTTGTGCTCGGTTGCCAGAATCCAGGCCATGTTATTGGCGTTGGCCACATCCGTGGGGTCGAGCGCCCAGAGCATCATGCCCCACTTCATGGCCTCCGCCGTCTGCCCCAGGTTGTAGAGCGCGAGGCTGTAAATACGAATCGACGTCATGTAGGGCCGAAGTTTACTGAGTTTGTCGGGCATGCGGCTATACTGCGCGTCGAACTCATCGGCAAGTGGCTTGAGAATCTTGACCGCAGACTGCGCGCTCTGCTCGCCGATGTCGAGGGCGGCCAGGCTGGCGCGGATGGGGATGCTTCTGGGAAACTTCGAGAGGCCCGTCAAGAGAATCTGGCGGGCCTCGTCCATCTGCTTGGCCCGGACCAGCAGGTTCGCAAGGTACACGTAGCCCCGTTCCCAATCCTGGCGCCGCAGCAGGCCCGTGCGCAGCGTCTCGAACGCCTTGTCGAGTTCGTTTGTCGTCTCGTAAAGCGTCACGAGGGCCATGCGGGGCCAGACCTCGTTCGGCCACGTATTCATGACATGATGGACGCGGTCGAGGGCGTCCTTCTTGCGGCCAAGCGCCACGAGGCACCGGACTTCGCCGCTGAGTGCATTGGCATTCTCAGGCTGGATGGAGCGTGCCTTCGCGTAGGCGGCGAGGGCCGGCTCGTATTTTTTGCCGCGCATGAGGGCATCGCCCAAAGCCGCCAGCAGCATCGTATCGCGGTCGAGGCGCTCCTTCGAGAGTTGCGCGAGCAACTCGGCTGCGCGGCCGGGCTCTTTGATGGCCACGTACTTGGCGGCCAGTTGCATGCGTCCCGAAATGCTGGTCGGCCGGAAGTCCAGGAGCCGCCTCAAGTCCAGGATGGCCTCGGTCAACTGGACGCGGCGGGTGTTGATGTTGGCCCGCAGGAGCATGGCCTTCTCGAAGGAATTGTCCGAAGGGTCAACGTTTGCCAGGAGGTCGAGGGCCCGCATCGGGTCGGGGCCGGCGTAGAGTTCAGCCAGCCGGACCTTGGCCTCGCCGTAGTTGGGGTTCAGGGCCATGGCCTGCTCCAGGAACCGCTTGGCCTCATCCTCCTTATCCTGGCGTGCGGCAATGCGCCCGGCCACAACCAGAGCGGCAACGTCCTTGGGCTTGGCCTTCAGCACCGCATCGATGACGGCCTTGGCCTCGTCGAGTTTGCCCAGGAGCATATAAACGTCCGCCAGACGTTTCCTCGGGACATTGTCATCCTTGGCCAGCTTGACGGCTTCCTGGTAGACCTCGGCGGCCCTGGCCCACTGGCCCAACCGGCTGTACTGGTCGCCCAGAAGCACCAGGGGGTACGGGTTGTCGGGTGCCAGTTCAGCGGCCTTTCGGTAATACTTCTCGGCCTCGGCCGGCCCTGCCGCTTTGGCGGTGAACTCGGCACGGGCCAACTGGGCGCTGCTCTCGTCCTTATGCTGGTTAACGTAGGCATCGATGATTTTCTCGCCCTTCTGCGGGCGCTTGGTGTTGCTGTAGAAGTCCGCAAAGGCCCGGACAAGCAGGGCGTTATCGGGCGCCAGTTCGTGGGCCTGTTTGAACACCTCCTCCGCCTTCGTAGGCTCGTGCTGCTGAACGTAGAGTGTGGCCAGAGCGATGAGGTTGTTGACGCTGTTGGGCACGATCCCGGCGATTTCTTCGCGGGTCTTCAGTGCACCGCTCCAGTCTCCCAGACCGGCCTGCGCCGCAGCCTTCATTTCCAGCGCCGGGACGAGTCGTGGATTGAATCGGAGGGCCTCATCGGTTTCGGTCTTGGCTCCGGAGTAATTGCCACGGCTGTGGTAGATACGCCCGAGGAGCAACCGGGCGGGGATCAAGTTCGGACGGGCCTCCAACGCCTTGCCGAGAGATACCATCGCCTCGTCGTACTTCCTTTGCCGGGCCAGCACCTGGCCCATCAGGAAATGGCCCTGGGACAGGGTTTTGTGTTTCGCGACGACGGTCTGGAGCAGTTGGATCGCCTCGTCGAGTTTGCCCTGGCCGAGCAGGACCAGCGGATCGGCGACCAGAAGTTCGGGCGCATCGGCTTCCACCTCCTTCAACTGGCCGATCAGTTTGGACGCCTCATCGTACTGGCCGGCCCCCAGATGGTTCAGGAACAATTGCTGCCAGGCCTGCCGCCACTCGCGGGAACTGGTCTCGGCCTTTGCGAGGACCTTCGCGAAGCCCTCCTTCGCCTCATCGTTGCGGCCGGTCAACTGGTAGAGGCGAGCCAGCGCAAGGAAGTCGCCCATCGTGGCGGTATCGTCCGCAACCCGCTGGAGGAGTTCCTTTTCGACTTCGGCCGGGGTGCCGGTCATGACGGCAACCTGCTCCTCGGGCAGTTTCTTCTTGATCTCGGCAATGAGGGCGTCCGCCTTCTTCTGCTGCTTCGTGTTGCGGAAGAACCGCAGGAACCGCCGGTACACGCGGGGCAGGGCCTTGTCGGCGGCAACGGCCCGGCGGTACATGGCTTCGGCCTCGGGGTTTCGGTTCTGCGTCTCGTGGATCTCGGCCATCATGAGGTAGGGATCGGGGTTGTCTTTGGCGCGTTCGGCTGCCTTTCGGGCCTCTGCGAGCGCGTCGTTCGGACGGTCCCGGAGCAGCAGCGTCTGGGCCAGAAGCAGCCGTATGGCGGTGTCGTCCGGATTCGATTCCAGGACGTGCCTGGCGCTTCGTCCGGCCCTGTCGAAGTTCAGGAGTCTTAACTGGACCTGGGCCAGGTCGCGCCAGGCGGGCGTCAGCCGCGGATGCTCGGCGACCAGGTCCTGAAGTTCTCTCTGGGCGGCGCCCAATTCGCCGGCCGCCAGCAAAGCCCGCCCGAGCAGCAGTCGGCTCTGCGGCCCGGGCTGCTTCTCGCGTGCCTGCTCCAGGTACGAGATGGCCTGGCGGAGATGCCGCCTGGACATCGCACGTTTGCCTTTCAGGTACTCGATCACACCGGGCCTGGTGGTTTCCTTTTCGAGGCGGGCGATGAGTTCATCGGCCTTCTCCGGGTCATTCATCTCCAGGTACAGGTCGGCCTGCTGAGTGATCAGGGCCGTGGAGTCCGGCAGTTCCTTGAGGCCCTGTCCGAGCACGCTGACGGCCTTCTCGCGATCTTTCTGGAGGCGGTGGATGCTGGCGAGGCGGAGGTAGCCTGTCACGTCCTTGGGGTCGGCGGCGATGGCACCGACGAAGTGCTGTTTGGCGGCGTCGATGTCGTTTTCCTTTATTGCCACCTCGCCGAGGGCGATGTAAAGGCGTGCGCTTTCGCCGGTCTTTTCGACAGCCAGTTTCAGAACGTTCACGGCCTCATCGCTCTGGTTGCGGCTAAGGAGTCGGCCGGCCTTCAGGATGTAGGCGTCGGCGTTGGTCGGGTTGTTGGCGACGGCGAGGTTAATCACCTCTTCCACCTTGTCATCCTGTTCGAGTCTGGTGTAAACCTGGGCCAGGAGGCGATACAGTTCCAGCAGGTCGGGCGCCTTCTCGATGCCTTCGCGGCAAGAGGCGGCTGCGGCCTCGTAGTATGGGATCTTCCTGGCCTGGATGGGTTCAGCCGCTGCCAGCGCCAACTCCACCACGCCGCCCCACAGATACGCCTTGCCGAAGGACGGGTCCAGTTCCTTGAGATGTTTGATCTCGGCCTTGGCCTCTTTCCAGTAGCGGACGGCCAGGTACAGTTCGGCCAAGTGGCGTTGGGCCTCCATGTGGTCGGGCTTCAGACTGACCGCCGTCTTGAATGCCCGGAGGGCCTGGCCGACGGAAGGGGGGTTCTGCTTCATGGCTACCTGGCCCAGGAAGAACATGATCTCGGGGTCTTTGTTGCCGCCGGCAGTGGCCGCATTGCGTATGGCGATCCAAGCCTGCGCGTACTCCTCCTGCTCGAAGAGATTCTTGGCCTCATCGTGGAGTTGCTTCGGGTCGTCGGTCGAGAGCGCTCCGCTGAAAACCAGGTACAGGAGGACCGCCACCGGCACGCCGATGAAGATCAACACCATCAGCAGCAATCGCTTGTTCAGCCTCCGCGCCATGTGCGATCAACCTCCTTCGGTTCCGCCGAGGTCAGGGTAGTACTCACGCTCCAGCAGCGGGATGACCGCGTTAAGGAATTGCAGGCCGATCTGGTACGGCCGGCCCCCTTTCGCCAGGGGGTCCTTGCCCTCGGACGGCGGGAAATAGACGGCCACCTGGGTCTGCGACAGGTAACTGCCCCTGCGCCCGATGGCGCCCGAGGTTGCCATGATCCGCGCCAGTTGCCGGTTATGCTCGTACTGCCCGCCCACGTTGAAGTACTGGAACATCAGGGCTTCCTGCCTGGCCATGCCCGGCCCGGGCTCGAAGTGCATGACGTTCGGTTTGATCTCCCTGCCCGGCTTCGTCGGATGCTGAATCTCGTCCTGCCGGCTCGTCACCAGGCGGAATCCGGCCTGCGTCATGCACACCCAGGGCACGTGAGGGATATTCGACATTGCGTTGGCGTTGTAGGTAATAAAAACCAGGACCTCTGTCCCGTCGGACGATTTCAGATTCAGGCTCAGATACTCATCGGCCCCCAGGGCCTGCTCGATGGCCTCCGGAAGTTTCTGACGGTCGCCCGTCCAGCCGGGCATCCTCGCCAGCAGGCTGTCCTTGAGGTTGATGAGCGGTTTGGCGATCGGCACCGGCTTCGGCGGCGGCGGCTCCCACACCATGAAGAACACCGTCGCCACCCCCAGACACGTGCAGCACAAGCCGTACTGCTCCCGCGACGCCAGCGGAAGCGCAACGAGCAGATACGCCCCCCCCGCCGCCAGCGACACGAGCAGCCGCGCCGCCGGCATCGCTTCGCGTGTCACGGCGGTCGGCGCCGTGCTCAGCACCAAGTAAGTGATCGGCGCGATCGCCGCCACCACGATCCACCGCGACGGGCTACGCCTCGCCGCCAGGACGAGCAGAGCCGCCCCGGTCGCGGCGGCGAGCACGCCCAGCCAGGCGAGAGCCGCCCCGGCCCCGCCGTCCAGGGCCTCAACCAGCGCCAGGACCAGCGCCACGGCCAGCGCCCCGGCGCCGGCCAGCGCCGGGCCTCGCCTCGTTGTCGCCTGCGTCGCGTCCATCTCGCACCTGTTTTAGACGGCTCGTCACGCCGCCGGTTCCGCGCCGGCCGCGTCCGTCGGCGCGGAAACACCGTCTTGGTCCGTCTTTTCGTCAACGAAAAACATGTCGATGAGCCGCAGTTCGCCCCACATGATGACGAACGCCAGCGCCAGCATGGCAAAGCCGAAACTCTGATGGAGGTAACTCTCCGGGTTCAGGACCGTTTGCCGGAAGTCCTCGATCTGGTCCGCCGCCGTAACGCCGCTGAACATGCGAAGGATGGTGGCCGGTATCCACGTCGAGCCGCCCGTCAGCACCGCCTTGCGCTCGAAAAACAGGTGGTCGCTCGCGATGGCCATCAGCGTTACGCGGACCATGTTGCAGAATACCGCGATCGGGACACTCGAGGCCATGATGACGGTGCGCTCCCACAGCGGCCGGCGGTAGATGAATGCCATCATCACGCCCAGCGCCACGAACGCAAAGAGCAGGTGCAGGCCGCTGCACGCCTCGGCCACGGAGATCTCGCCGCTCGGCAGTTCCAGCACGTTGCCCCGTCGCGCCACGGTCATTCCGACCAGCCGGAGGAACCGCTCGGTGGCGGTTGCGGCAAGCGTCTGAAGGGGCAGCGCCACACCCTCGTAGTACTTCGTGTTCCAGGGGATCATCAGCCCCAGGTAAAGCACGGGTACCCACAACGCCTTGAGCATCTCCCAGCCCAGCAGAAGCAGCACGACCCCGCCTACGACGAGCAGAAACGTCGCCTCGCCCGGATACCCGTACTTCATCACCCGCGACCAGATGCGAAAGACGAAACCGGCCAGGATGGGTACCAGGCCCCAGATGCACGGCTCGATGCGGCGCGGGAGCCGTTCCTTCAGACGGTAGTGGGCGATCAGGACCGCGATGAGAGGAATCAGGTAACCGTGGCCCCAGGCGCTCGAGTTTCGCCAGGTCAGTTCCCACCGCTGCCCCGGGAACCAGTACGGATACGCCCACAGCACGAGGGCCGCCACCGGCAGAATCAGAAAGACGACGCGCGGCGTCAGGATGCGGTTCCAGTCCCAATCGGGACCGGCCGACGCCGCACCGCCCGGCACCGTCACGTCGCCTGCCGTACCCGCCGCAGCCAATCGGCTTCCTTTCCGGGATGACCTTGACCTTGAGCGATCGCGCCAAGCCGGTCGGGCGAGGCCAGGAGGGCGTCCCCACTAGAACATTGCATCGAAGATGGGACGCACGCGGTCGGTCCAGGGATAGAAGTCGGCGAAGTTCATGTCATACACGAACCCGAGGCCATAGGTAGCCCGGAAGGCGTTTCGCAAGACCGCGTTGTAGACCGCGCCCTGGTCCGTCCCCACCCGAATTTGATCCTCCGGCTGGATGTAGAAATCAGGCGCCTCACCCCGCGAGATCTTCCCAAGGTCCACGTAGATGATCTCTTCTTCGGTTTCCGTGATGCGTCGGACCAACTCGGTCCGCCACGGGACGGCCACGGCCGTCAGTCCGCCGGAGGCCGCCACCGCTTGCAGGAGGGTAATCTTGCGGCCGGTCAGGCTGTAGACGCCGGGCCTGGCCACCTCGCCCGCCATGTAGAAGTCGCCCACCGGCGGGGACGGAATCGTAATGATGTCGCCGTCGCGCAGCACGATATTCTGCGTCGGGTCGCCGGCCTGCAGCGCCCGCACGTCGAAGCGGATAACCCGTTTCAGTTGACCGCTGCCCTGCACCACGCCCAGCCGCCGCAACTTCCGCTCCAGCGCCAGCCGCGCATCGTCGGCGATCGGCTCCTTGGGCTTCTCGGGACCCTTGGCGACCCGGACCGGCTCGACGGGCTTGGCGGCAGGCTTTGGGGGTTGGGTGGGCTTGGCTGCGGCAGCGGGCTTCTTGGTTTTGACCTGGATCCACTTGCCGTCGGACCATATCCAGCGTCCGAGTTCTTCTTCGTCGGCAGCCGGCGGCTTTGCGTCGGCGGGTTCGGGCTTGGTGGTGGCCGTCACAGCCGTCTCGGCCGCTTCGATCTTCTTCACCTCGGGCATCTCGCCTTCGGCCATCTTCTCGAGAAGTCTGCGGACGTCCCTGGTGGCGGACTCCTGCGGCGTCTTCGGCGGCGGCGCCGAAGCCGGATCGCTGGCGGCGGGAGTCGGGGCTACCGAGGCAGGCGGCGCCTTCTCGTCGGCGGGCGCCTTCTCGTCGGCGGGCGCCTTCTCGTCGGCGGGCGCCTTTTCATCGGCGCCTTTCGCACCGGCTTCGGGAACTGCCTTCTCAGCCGCTTCCTCGGGACCGGCTTTTTCCCCGCCCTCGTCCGGGGCCACGCCGCCCTCGAGCATCAACAGGTCGGCCTCTTCCGGCGAGTACTCGCGGATGACGTACCCATAGTCCTCGCCCAACTGGAGAACCCCGCCGGCCATCGCCACCAGTTCCAGCAGCGTCATCTCCTGCTTGCTCATCGGGTAGAGGCCGGCCCGCATCACACCGTTCAGGAGCGAGACGCTCAGGTTCCGGTACTCCGACACGAAAACCGTGACCTGCGGGTCTACCAGGTAATCCGGCTCGAGGATGTCGGCCAGTTTCTCTTCCAGGCCGCGCGTCGTCAGGCCCGCGGACTTCACCGTCCCAAGGTACGGGAATGTGATCTGGCCGCTCTGGCTGATCCGCTGCCGGGTCACGTACGGCTGACCGGGGGCCATCAGTTCGAAGACCGTGATGTCAACCAGGTCGCCGGGGCCGAGAATGTAGTCCTCTTCGGGAGATCTCAGGTCGTCGGGCGTCGGGCCGGGGAACTGCTCCTCGGGCTCGACCTCCTTCTGAATCCAATAGTTCTCCGACTTGACGATCTGATTCCGGATCCGCTTGGGGTCGTTGACGACCCACCTATTTACCTGGTAGCCGGTGTAGCGGCCCAATTCGTTCTGGCCGCAGCCGGACAGGAGCAGCCCCGCAGCGGCAACGGCGGTCAGGATCCGAAATCCCGTGCGTTGGCCAATACCCAAGTCTCGGCTCCTTTGCCCTGAGGTCGTTCCGGCGCCTCTCGTTATCATGGTAACCCGCCAACCTGTTCTGGGAGCCCCTCGGGCGCCGTTGCGTCGAAGTTGGCCGGAAGTCCGTGCCCGCGCGACCAACAGGCACACGGAAACCTCCCGGCCGCCTCGCCTGTCCGCCCCTTGCACGCACTGGTCATTCTATGCCGCATCGCTCTGGGTGTCAAGATAGAGATCCGACTACCCTTTGCCATCCCAGTCCGCCCGAAAACGGGTCAAGCGGTGTACCTTCGGAAACAAATACCCCTCTGCCGGTGTGGCACTTTCGCTTGCCATTAAATCGGCGTTGCGGCCGGTGCGCCTTGACTTATTTCGCGTGCCGGAGCCCCCCTGGAAGGCTCGCGGAAGCAGCGTTCAGCACCGCAGGACCACGTCTCCGGCCAAGCCGAAATCCACCACGTTGTAGGTCTGCCTGGCCCGCCGATGGTTAGCCTTTTGGCTCAACCAGCCCGGGCCTGCGGCGAAGGACTGTGGGCTCACCCGGTATAACTCCCCGTCCTCATGGTGGTGCGGCCCCAGCAGGTTCCGCAGACTGGTCGCAAGCGTGATGGCCACGTGGTTGCGGCCACGGACGAACATCCCGTCCACGGGAACCGTCGCGGGGAACCTCCACTGCGTGCCGGCTTCCTGCCCGTTGACCAGGACCGAAGCCGTGATCGCGTTGACGTGGGGCAACTCCAGGACCGCCCCGGAGGCCGGCTCCTTCTTCAGGATCACCTCTCGCTCCAGCGTCAAGCGGCCGGCGTAGAACGGGTAGCCGGCCCGGATGAGGTTCGTCCCCGTCAGGCGTTTCGACTCGTCGATCAGTGTTGGCGGCCCCCGCATCCACCGCGCCCCGCGTTTGGCTTGGCGGCTGCCGTTCGGAAACGCCACGCCGAAATCCCCAACGAAGTAAACGGCTTCGAGTTCGACGTCGGGGGTGGCGGTCCGGGCCTCCCACCCGCCGGCGCGGCCAAGCAGCACGGCACGCCGCCGTTCATGGATATGCCACCCCCGCTTTACTTCGATCACGTTGCGCCCGCAACATACGTACGGCGTGACGTCGATCCGGCGAAAGGCGCCGTCCCAGTACGGACCCGTGTCGGACAGAGGCGCTCGTATCCTATTATACCACATCTCGCACGCGTCGGGCTGCTCCATCACCAGACCAAAGCGGCCGCCTTGCGGATCCGACAGCGCGCAGTCGAACTCGAACCGCAGCACCACGCCCCCCTGCGTGCCGCGCTGCATCAGTTCCTGCTGGATGTCAAGGACGTTCATCGGCTCGGAGTACTCGCCCTCGTCGGTTCGCCAGGAAGCCGTGTCGAGAACGAGGACGTTCGGATCCTGGCGTCTGACGTTCCACCGGCCCTTCAGGACGTGCCGGCGTCTCGGCGGCCCGGGCGGGGGCGGGGGCGCGTCGGCCGCTGCCTTGGTCGGCCGCACTACCAACAACAGGCTCTCGCGCGGACCGAAGGTGTGCGAGACCATCGTCCGCTTGCCGCGAGATCGACACGCGACCTTCCGGCACCGGCCGGTCGCGGGATCCAGAACCATCGGCGTCCCCGAGACCGGCAGCCGCAGATGCGCGCGGACCTTCTTGCGCTCGCCCGTATTCAGAAAGAAAAACACGTGATCGTTTTCGACGGTCCGCCACTGGGCCAGGACGTCGGTCACGTCCTTGCCGGCTGCCGTCACGACCTCCAGGCGCGGCGCCAGGATGCGGCGGAGGGCCGCGCGGCCGCGGGCGGTCGAGACATCGGCCCGCTTGCACTTCTTCGCCAGGTCGGCCACCTTCTTCGACACCTTGCCGTCCACCAGGCGCGGCACGCGTCCGGCGAAGC
>Ga0114925_10001766_pt1 | contig 10828 bp, 9 predicted proteins | sample SumtaG_2_FD_87287 | JGI IMG/M metagenome (GOLD analysis project Ga0114925, IMG submission 87287) | Deep subsurface microbial communities from Indian Ocean to uncover new lineages of life (NeLLi) - Sumatra_00607 metaG | ecosystem: Environmental > Aquatic > Marine > Oceanic > Sediment | place...
ACTTGTCTCAGTTGCTGGTGACGACTTTAGATATTAAGGGTTGTGGGATATTTATTTTGAATCCCCAAACTGAAGAACTGGAATTACTGGCCAGTTTTGGACTCAGCATGAAATATCTATCCAAGGGGTTACTCCGTGCGTCGAAAAGCATGGCTGAAACTTTTAAAGGAATACCGGTCGTTACCGCAGATGTCAGTAAAGATAAAACACTTCAATATCCGGAAGAGGCAAAAAAGGAAGGGATTGCCGCCATTATTTCTATTCCGGTTGTCTTTTTAGGAGAGGTTATCGGTACATTGAGGCTCTATCACCATCAAGTCTGGGATATCTCTGATCAAGACCTTGATTCTTTGAAACTTTTGGGTGAAAATATCGGACTTGCCATGACCTATACCCGTCTCCTCAATGCGGTTCAATCCATTGATGAGGTTATAAACTCTTCCCTGCCTAAAGATTTGTTGCCGTAAGAATATATGAGATGGCACGGTCGCACTCATTTTAGATCAAAATTTCTTATTTTATTGGGTTAAATTCCTGCTCTTGTGGAAATATCGGCAAAAGGGGCGTTTTTCAAAGATCTCATGCCAGGAGGTTTAAACCATGTTTGAGACTTCAACAGAAGAAACCTTTGAGGACGGAGAGATCATTATCGAAGAAGGAAGATCCGGAGACTGGATCTATGTAATCGAGTCTGGTGAGGTTGAGCTTTTTAAGAAGCTAGACGGAAACAAGATAACCATAGAAGTTTTAAAACCAGGAGATGTCTTCGGGGAGATTGCTTATTTTGCAGGAACACCTAGAACCCTTACCGCCAGAGCAGTGGGCAAAACTTTGGTTGGTATTATCGATCGCAATTTTTTAGATGAGGAATTCAATAGGCTATCCGGAAGTTTTCGATTGATTTTAAAGAACCTTGCTTTGCGACTCATAAAGACAACAGAAAATGTTGCCAAGTTAAAAGTGAAAGGACATGAGTCTCGTTTATCCAAGGTTCTTTCCCTCACCTTTAAGAGTAGTGAGGGTCTTATAAAGGCCTTTTCTAAAAATATCAGCAGCACCGGGATCTTTATCAAAACCTCCAAGCCCCTTCCTAAAGGAGAACGTTTTTTTCTAAAGCTAATACTTCCGGACGCCTCAGAACCGCTAAAGATCGGGGGTGAGGTTGCCTGGAGCCGGGCCGAGACAGACGATTCGGAGAAGCATCCTCTTGGCATGGGTGTCAAATTCGTTGAAATCAGCACGGCAGATCGCAGGAAACTCAAAGAAGAGTTAATCAAAGCTAGATCCTAATATCAAAAGCAATTTCCAAATTATAAACCGTTATCTTTTAAATTTATATTTGATTTGTGAAGTTTAAACCGGACCCGTAATACACCATTTTCAAAGCTTGTTGATACAATTCGAAAACCGCCAATCTCATTTGTTGAGCAGATATGCGGACCAATACAGGGACAGGCATCATAATCTCCAATGCTGATAATTCGAATCCTGTTCCCCACATCTTTTGGCAATCGTTGGATATTATAATATTTTTTTGCATCCTCTTTAGTAATATATGCTTCATTAACCGGCATATCAGCTTGGATAACTTCATTTACACATATTTCGATCTTTTGAACTTCTTCTTTAGTTAACGCGCGATCAAAATGATAATCACATTTTGATTTTTTCTTTTCTATATGTGCCGTGAAACAACGGCCACAATTAAACATTCTGACCATTGTCTGATTTAGGATATGCTCTGCGGAGTGCATTCGTGGATCAAATTCTTTTTTCATGTTTCAGACCTTGTTAAGTAGTTAAGTTGTTGAGTGGTTAAGTTGTTATTTTTTCCCACTCAATTATTTGACGATATCTGAAGTATCGATCATCTTTGGAGAAAAACAAGGCTTAAAGTCGGCCAATACGTAATAACCAGTACCGCTCCAAAAAGGACAATCATAAACGGAATTGCAGCCTGATAAAGCTCGGCAATGGGTTTATTAAAGCGATAGCTTGCAATAAAAAGGTTCATGCCGATCGGTGGCGTAAAGTATCCGATCTGCATATTGGCCAAAAATATGATGCCAAGATGAACGGGATTTATGCCGTAATTTACGGCCACTGGAAGGATTAGAGGAACCATGATGACTATTGCTGAAAATATATCGAGAATGGCGCCGAGTAATAGCAATAACACGTTCAGCAGCATTAAGAAGACGATTTTATTAGAAACATGCGCCTGGATCAGATCAAGAAACAGCTTAGGCACTTCGGCGTCGATCAGAAAGTTTGTGGATGCCAGTGATACACCAAGTATCAGTAATATCCCTCCTACCATTATCATAGAATCCTTCATAATGCCCGGAAGCATTGATAGTTTGATCTCCTTGTATATAAAAACCTCAACGATAATGACATACATGGCAGTGGCGGCAGCAGCTTCTGATATTGCTAAATATCCACCATAAATGCCGCCAAGTATAAAGAATGGTAATGGTATCTCCCAAATCGCCTCACGTAATGCTGCAATCGCTTCTTTGCCGGAAAACGGTATCAAGGGCAAAGGGTTCTTTCGATTTGCCAACAGGCTCCAGACGGACAACAACACAACCATAAAAAGACCAGGCAGAAGACCCGCCAAAAATAAGTCCTTTATGGCAAACTTTTCACCGATATTCATTTGCTGAGCAACAATACCGTAGAGAATAAGCGGAAGTGACGGCGGCAATAGCAACCCGAGGCTGCCGGATGTGGTCACCAGCCCGAGGCTGAATTTTTTTTGATATCCGGCTTGCCGTAATGCCGGGTATAGTAATGCACCAAGGGCGACAATGGTAACACCGGATGCACCTGTAAAGGCTGTAAAGAATGCACAGGCAACGAAGGCCACAATTGCCAGTCCACCCGGCATCCAGCCAAGAAACGCTCGGGTAAATCGGACCAAGCGCTGTGATGTATGACTTTCCCCTAATATGAAGCCTGCAAATGTAAATAGCGGAAGCGCCAGTAAAACAGGTGTGTCTGCAATCCGATACAGTTCAATAGCGATCACCGACAAATCAACCCCCAGATAATTGAATCCAATTATTGCAACCGCAAGAATAATAGCAAATAACGGGGTTCCCAAGATTGCAAGCAAAATCAATATCAGAGCAAGAATGTAAGGTATCACGATGTGGACTTTACGATTTTTGTAAGGTTAATAAATGATAAAATGAAGTAGCGTAGTGCGATTACGGAAAAGGCAAAGGGGATAATGGTTTCGCATATCCAAACTGGTACTTGAGCAAATATCATGTCGCCCTCTTCAAATTCCATCAGAACGAATCGAAGGCTGTAATATGCCACAGTCGTACAAATAGATGCGGTAAACAAATCTACTATGCAGTTAACGGCGCCCTTTACCCTTTCCGGCAGATAACGGCTAATTACGTCAATACTGATGTGATTGCCTTTTCGGCTGGCCACCATGGCACCTAAAAGACCAATCCATAGTACCAGAACACGTACCAATATATCGCCCCAGACAATGCCGAATCCAAATAGATTTCGCAATAAAATTTGAAGGACCGCCATGCTGATCATTACGAGTAGCAAACCGATAAGGATACTATTTTCCAACCGGTACAGGATCAGCTGGGCTCGATTCATCAAGGATTTGTAAAGATTTTTATTCTTCGGCATCAAACTACTGCGAACGAAAATCTTGAAGGTTGTTTTCAAGGGTGTCTAACATATACTGAGATATTTTGCCTGTTTTGATCAGACGCTTTGGTAAGGTAGAAGCTATGGTATACCACTCATTCAGTTCTTCAGCGGAGGGTTTGACAAATTGAATCCCTTGCTTTTGTAATGTTTCCATAGCCTTTATATTATCTTTGCGATTCTTGTGATCGATTTCCTGGAACACGCGGCCCATTACCTTTCGAACGATACTTTGATCATCCGGTGATATTTTTGAAAATGCCTTTCTATCTACCGCAAATACGCCATAAATATAAAGAAACGGTGCATCCAGTAAATAATTAATCTGGGTATGCCATTGCAGCACAATAGCGCCAATCGGTGAAGTGGTTACCGTATTGATCAATCCGGTTTGTAAGCCCGCCCGAACGTCTGCAATGGACAGGGGGATGGGAGTTATGCCAAAAACTTTAACTGTCTCCAGGATTACAGGATCGTTATCCGGAATCCACACTTTCTGTCTTCGCATGTCATTGACGGATCGTACGGGTACATGCGACATAACGTAAGCAAAACCTCCTTCAGCCAGACCGAATGTCACGAATCCGCCTTTTTCCAGCCCGTCGACAATCAACCGGTCCATACGTTCACGCACATAATCTACTTCTTTAAACGATTTAAATTTAAAGGGTAAACTATAAATCTGGTTGTCTGAAAAATATTTCACCAGACTATTGGCAATAACGACTCCGCCATGTAATTGGCCGATGCGAATCTTGCGTAAAACAGTTTTATCATCACCCATGACCCCTCCCGGGTAGTATTTAAAACGTACGCGGTTGCCGGTTTTTTGGGCCACCTCCTTTGCACCGGCTCGCATTTTTATCATCCAGCTGGAGCCGTCAGGCGATAAAGTAGCAATCTTAAGAACCAATGCATCGGCTTGGCTTGTCAACAAGAAAAGAATCAAAATAGTACAAATTCTTATCATAAAGGGATTCCTCATCGGTATTTTATGTCAAATTAAAAATAATCGTCGGCGCTATTCAATAACTCCTGTGCTTGTTTTTGGGCCAGAGTATTCATAAGAGTATATCCTTGCACATTGGGCTCGGCTTTTAAAACTTCATGCAGCAACCGGTCATGAAGTTCTCGGTCAAATATCATGCGAGCATATTCTCTGGCATAGACCACTTTCACCATTAAATTATTTCCGCTAGAAATTTCGATGGCACGCTCAAAATGTTTACGCCCGACATCCGGCTTTCCACCTAAAGCAGACGGAAGAAATGTCGCTAAAGTACCTAGATACAAATGGGCGCCGCCATCCTGATAGGATTCATCCAATTCGAGGATTCGTTGCATAAGCGTTTCAACACGGGATATTTCAGCAACCGCATTTAGATCTTCTCTATGGGCCTGAATCCAACCAGCCCAGGCTGTTCCAAGGGCATATAACGTCGGCACATCCTTCACATCCATTGTGGATATGATTTTCACAAATTCGTGGAATCTGATATCCCGTAACGAACAAGCGCTTGGCCCATCAATACAAACAGCACGTAAACCATAGCTTAACGCTTTGTCTGTCAACCTTTGAGCTCTATCTTTGTCCTTAATATACACGACTGTGTATGCAGTATATAAGGTCGCGGCTGAACGAAGCAGCGATGAATTATCCGGGTCACCGTGCAGAAGACCGTCGATCATCAGCAAATAAGCCGGACCACCGGCCTCAACTGTAGCCAGATCATCATTGTTAATGATGGCATAAGACAGGTTGTCGGTAAAATCGACTTTTGCAGAGGAAATAAATGCTGAACAGCCGGGCAGTAACAAAAAGCATAGGAGGATATAAAATTGCCTGGCAAAGTAAAATATTTGATGAAATTTGTTCGGTTTTGTACGCATCGTCGTTTATTCTAATATAAGCTTACTCATCTGCGTTCGGCCTTTTATCAATAGGTACGTATCTAGTTTCAGTTGGTCCCGTATAGATTTGGCGCGGGCGATGTAGTTTCCAGTTTGGATCGTCAGCAGCTTCCTTCCACTGGGCAATCCATCCAGGGAGTCGTCCTATGGCGAACATAACAGTAAACATATTGGTAGGAATCCCGATGGCCCTGAGCATAATTCCACTATAAAAGTCTACATTCGGATAGAGATTATGATCCATAAAATATGAGTCTTTTAAAGCCACCTCTTCCAGTTTCCTTGCGATATCTAAAAGAGGATCTTTTATATGTAGTTTGCTCAGGATCTTGTCACACATAGACTTTATGATTTTGCCTCGAGGATCAAATGTTTTATATACACGGTGGCCAAACCCCATGAGACGGAAAGGGTCGTTTTTGCTCTTAGCCCGGGAAATAAAGGGATTTACGTCACCACCTCTTTCATAGATTTCTTCAAGCATTTGGATGACTGCTTGATTTGCTCCTCCATGTAGTGGACCCCACAGTGCGGCAACTCCCGCAGAGATGCAGGCATATAAATTGGCCCGGGCGCTTCCTACAGCCCGAACTGTCGAGGTGGAGCAGTTCTGTTCGTGATCTGCATGGAGAATCCAAAAAACTTCCAGTGCCTTAACCAGATCTTCATCTATCTGGTATGGTTTTACAGGGCTTTCGAACATCATATTCAAAAAATTTGCACAATAAGAAAGATCGGGACGCGGGTAAACTACCTTGTGTCCTCTTGAGATTTTGTACGACATGGCTGCCATAGTCCGCACTTTGGATAAAAGGCGCGTTACAGTGATGTTGACCTCTTCTTTCTGAGACAATCCGTCCAGTTCCGGATAAAAACTTCTTAGGGCGTTGACCATAGAAGAGAGGATCCCCATTGGATGGGATGCCCTGGGAAAATTCTGGTAAAAGATTTGAATATCCTCGTGGACAAGAGAATTATCATTGAGCAATACGGAAAACCGGTTAAACTCTTTTCTTGAGGGCAATCTGCCATTGATCAAAAGATATGCGGTTTCGACAAAAGTCGAATTTTCTGCAAGCTCTTCAACAGGTATGCCGCAATAGCGCAAAATCCCTTTTTCTCCGTTCATGAAGGTGATGGAGCTAAAACAGCTCCCCGAGTTGGCAAAGCCCGGATCTAGGACAATATATCCGGTCAGATTCCTCAGCTCCGATATATCAATTGCCTTTTCTCCTTCAGTACCGGTAACAACAGGCAGTTCAAAGGCTTTTTCCTCGACTATGAGTTTGACAACTTCTTCCATTATGGTTTCCTTTCTCGTATTGGTTACCTATCACCACAACTGCTTCAAAATGCCATTGCAAGGATCACAATATTTAATACAAATTTAAAAATAAAACAATCGATATTTACCCCGATGTTGCTTTGAGAGTTTCACACTGTAATAACAGGTTTTTTCCAAAAACCATCAAAATTTTTCTGCAACATCGGGGTTTATAAACAAGGGTAAGTCTGTGAAGGTTAGCTAAATGGTTGAAAAGCTCAAGTTGTGATACGTGGTCGGACGTGGCGTTTAAGGTCAAGACAAATCAAAGTTAGTTTGCTTTGCTTATACTAAATCTTTCTCAAAGTCGTTCGCAAAATGATTTTTTGGAATTCATCAATGTTACTGCTCGGAAGCCTCTCCTATTTTCAGCATATGAACACTCCGAGGAATTATAACTTTAATCTTATCGTTTTTCTTAAAATGCTCGGAATCCTTTGGGTTGTATTGATCAACAACCATCTCCCTATCTTCGACATTAATCGTATATTTTGCAAGGTTTCCTGCATACATATGACTTTCTACTGTACCATGAAATGTATTCTGTTGCTCTGTTCCGTGTGATGGAGATAGGGTCAAGGTTTCAGGCCTGATAACAAGCAAGACTTCATCTCCCATCTTAATATCTTTTTGTTCATAATTTAATTCCAGCTTACCATACTCAGTTGAAACGACCAATGTATGCGATTCTTCATCTAAAGTGTCGATTATACCTTGGAGAAAATTAACATAGCCCACAAAACCTGCAATGAACTCGTTAGCCGGTTTTTCATAGATTCCCATGGGAGATCCGATTTGCTGGATCACCCCGTCGTGGAGCACAAGGAGACGGTCTGAAATGCTCATGGCCTCATACTGGTCGTGGGTGACGAATATAGTCGTAACTCCTATCCGTTCCTGAATATTTCGGATCTCTTCCCGCATGACAACCCTTAAGTTTGCATCCAGGTTGGAAAGGGGTTCGTCCAAAAGAAGGACCTTGGGTTCAAGGGCCAAAGCTCTGGCCAGGGCTACCCGCTGCTGCTGACCGCCGCTTATTCTGTCAATAGCTCGTTCTCCCAGCCCTTCCATGTGAACCAATGAAAGCAGCTTTTCGACACGCGTATCAATTTTGTCTTTGGGCCATTTTTGTAGCTTCAGTCCGAAACCGATATTCTTTCTTACATTCATATGAGGGAATAATGCGTAACTTTGAAAGACCATTTTGGTATCCCGCATGTTGGGCGGTAAACTGCCAATATCTTCACCATCCAGTATTACTTTCCCCGATGTTGGTGTGGCAAATCCGGCCACAATTCTCAAAAGAGTGGTCTTGCCGCACCCGCTCGGTCCCACAAAAGTCAGCAATTCGCCTTTTTTGATCCTGGCAGAGATCCCTTTAAGTACTTCCACATCTCCGAAGTTCTTATAAATATCTCTTAATTCCAACATGGGTGTTTCTTGGGTTTCCATTTATTACGCTCCTTGCTTTTTGCTGATATCAAGTCCTGTTTTCTTTGCAATGATTTTAAGTATTGCCAGACACAAAACCACAATGGCAATCATTTTTACCGTTGTTGCCGAGGCGAGCCCCAGCTCACCCAACTGTGCCGTGAGATATATATATACAGATGCAAGATCAAAACCCGGGGTTACCAGAAAGATCACCGAGCTGAGTGACATCATGGTCGTCATAAACGTGTAGATGAACCCGGCGACAAACGCGGAAAACATGATGGGAAGAATGATTTTGAAAAATATAGTCAAAAAGTCTGCGCCAAGGTCTGCCGATGCTTCCTCGATTTCTATACTGATCTGGTGCAGTTTGCTGATCCCTGCCTCAACGCCCACTGCTACAAATCGAAATACACAGTTTAAAATAATGATCCAGATGGTTCCGGTCAAAAGAAATGGGTAGCGGTTGAATGCCATGATATAGCCAACACCGATAACCGTACCGGGAAGGGCAAAGCCGGAAAGGGCTATCATTTCCATGACACGCTTGCCGGGAAACTTTCCACGCATAATTACATAAGCCAGCAGGGTCCCGACAATTGCACCAAACAGACCGGAAGCCAGAGAAATCTTAATACTGTTCCAGATTGCCACGTTGGCCTGGGTATTCAGGATATGATCTATTACAAACGTATGGTCCACACCCACAATCTTGACAAAGGCTCCCAGCAGAATAACCCCGAAGCTTAAAAACACCATCACACCGACAGCAATAGTAATTATCATAAAGGGAATCTTGATTCCAGGTATCATCTCTTTATATTCAACAGCGGTAGGTTTTCCGACAATCGTGGTGTAGCCCTTTCCCTTTAGCACATAGTTATGGAGAATAAAGATAATCACACAAGGCGTGATCAGAATAACAGAAAGTACGCTCGCCATATTGAAGTCGCCTTCACCGGTAATCATCAGATAAGTGTCAGGTGCCAGAAAGGGAGTCCTTCCACCCAGTATTGCGGGGTTGCCAAATTCAGCAATGGTCATCACAAAAACAAGCAGGGCCGCTTTCAGGAGACCGGGAGCAGCCAGAGGAATGGTAATTGACCGGATAATTCTGTATTGAGACGCCCCCATGTCGCTGGCTGTCTCCTCTAAGCTGGGGTTTAACGAATTCAGGACGTTTTCAATCATCATGAAAGAAAGGGGAAGGAAAGCCAGACACTGGGCCGCAATAACCCCGGTCCAGCTATAAATGTTAAAATTCAGATTAAACAGATTGTTAATTAATCCGTTTCTTCCAAAAAGGGTGATCAGCGAAATTGCAAAAATGTATGGTGGAGCTGCCAGGGGAAGCAGGGCAATAATTTTTAAAGTTTTTCTAGACCACAAAGGGCCCCGTGTGGTCAGGTAGGCAAAACAAAAACCTATGACCAAAAGGATCACCATCACCGACGTTCCCAGGATGAGAGTGTTAAGTAGAGACCAGTAGTAAAAATTATAGCTGAAAAACTCTACATAATACTCTGATGTAAAACCATCTTCACCCCAAAAGCTTTTAATCAAGACGGCCGTAATCGGATAGAGGAGGAAGATGGCAAGAAGGGTAAAAAGACCACCGGCAAAAATATTGATCAGTCTTTTGCCGAAAAATGCTCTGAGTTTGTATAAAAAACCTCTATCGTAAATACTTTCCATTACCGCTTCTGCCATCTGTTATTCCTCCTGTCTCCAGTTAATAGTTGACAGTCGTTATTGTTTTTTCTTTGCCGCTTCTGCCGCCTTTTTTTCTTTCTCGTCACCGACTCTCTTTGCTTTAGCCGTTTCCTTTATCATGAACTTACTTTTCCATGTTTTGATGATTTTGGACCGGTTTTTAACCGCCCACTTATGGTCAAGATCGATGTAGGTTGGCTTTGCAGCTCCGTAAAGAGCGCTTGCGATGCCCGGACGTGGCGGAAAGTACCCAAACGATGCCAGAAACTCGCTGAACTCCCTGGTGCCAAAATAATCCATAACTTTTTTACACAGTTCAAGTTTTTTGGTACCCTTTAAAATGACCGTATAGTTGCCCTCGTATCCGATACCCTCTGCAGGGATTACCCACTGGAGAGGATAACCATCGTTAATCCGTTTCAGAACATTCTCATCCGCCGTAATTCCAAGCAGGTATTCACCTCTCCCCACAAGGTCGGTCGGGGCGTTCCCGCTCTTGGTATAAAAGGCCATGTTATTATCCAGAGCTTTTAGGTACTTCCAGCCTTCTTCCCAACCGTAAAGCTGGAGAAACGAATAATTGATCATAAAAGCCGTACCAGAAGTCCTGGGCGAGGGGGCAATGATCTCCCCCTTCCACTTGGGATCCAAAAGGTCTTTCCAGCTCATGGGCATACCATATCCTTTTTCGGCCAGTTTATTTTTGTTGCCGATCAGAACAAACGAGAAAGTTCCGAGGGCGTACCAGCAGCCATCAGG
>Ga0114925_10001767_pt1 | contig 10817 bp, 6 predicted proteins | sample SumtaG_2_FD_87287 | JGI IMG/M metagenome (GOLD analysis project Ga0114925, IMG submission 87287) | Deep subsurface microbial communities from Indian Ocean to uncover new lineages of life (NeLLi) - Sumatra_00607 metaG | ecosystem: Environmental > Aquatic > Marine > Oceanic > Sediment | place...
AACGGCTGATATAGCAGAGATGATACATGCACATCCGACACTCTCGGAAGCCGTAATGGAAGCGATGCGGGTTGCCGAAGGCTGGGCGATTCATGTATAGATAGTTATCTTGTAAAATGTGAAAAATTGATAGAGACACCGTTTATGGCATCTCCATATTTATCAAAAATCAAAATCTCTTTGTGCCCTCATGCAACAAAAATAAAAATAAGATTTAGCTATTCAGCCACAGAGTCATTAAGGCCGCAGGCATCAGGCACAGAGGTTTAGATATTGTATAAAACTATTTAAAAATATAATTTTAAAATTAAAATTCAGAAAATTTTAATAAATTTACTGAAAAATTCTAAACTAAAACCTTTATTTCTCTGTGTTCTCTGATTCTCTGTGGTTAATACCTGAATAGTTACAATAAGATTTAGAGAAAAACGGAATACATAATCATTAGACTGCACAAATAAAAATTAGTATAATTTAGCATTATGGATGAAGAAAAATATATTGTTCTGCTGAATGATGCTTTGAAAGCGTATATTCTTGCCCTGAATAGCGATGAGAAGAGGCGGCTTCGGGAAAAGTTTGAGTTTCTTGAAAACGGGATATGGGATACAGGTGTACGGGTTAAGAAATTAAAGGGCATATCTGAAAAAGTTATATTCGAGGCAAGGTTATCAAAGAGCGAGAGGATAATTTTTACCCTGGGAAAACACGATACAAAAACAGCCATTTACATATGGGGTATTGTAAAACATGATGATGTCACCGCTGCGGCAAACAATATTCTGCCATATAATGTTCCGTTTTTAAACTTTGAACCGGAAACAAGGGAAGAGTTCCCCGATATCATCATTGATGATCTGGAGGGTCACTATTTCAGCCAGGAAGATATAGAGGAGAAATCCTCCGATGATTATGGCCCCCAGAAATGGCTTGTCTTAACTGATGAAGAATGGAACAGGCTTCTTCTTTCTGCAGATCCTGATAATTTTGAAATTTTCCTTTTTCTTACCTCAGAACAGCAGAATGTGCTCAAAACCAGCCCCCCTGTTCTGCTGTCCGGTACAGCAGGAAGCGGAAAAACAACTATCTCCGTTTACTACCTTCTGAGAAAAGAGTTTGAAGATAAAGATCGAATTTTTCTTACGTACAGTCCCTACCTGAAGCGTTTTTCTGAGCGTATTTATAACGGTCTCGTTAAAAATACTGAGTATGAAAGTGAGTTAAAAAAACCTGATTTCTATGTTTTTCGTGACATACTCATGGATATTATGACAACAAATAAAAGGAAATATGACCTGAAAGAAGAGGTGGGCCTTAAGGAATTTGATACTATCTTTCGCAATCACAGCCTGTATAAAAAGTATGATAAAGAGCTTGTATGGGAAGAGATCCGCTCAATTATAAAAGGGGCGAAACCTCCTATCAGTGTTAACAGGTATAAAAAACTCATCTCAGGTTATCATTCAGGTGAACTAACAAGAAGTAATCTTCATGAGCTGGAAGATTATCTTCTGGGGCTTAAAAATTACGAATTTATCCAAAAGATCGAAAGAGTAACCTGCAACAAATGCCGCTATTCTACGTATGATGATTTCATACTTGATCTGGTAAGCGAAAACAATAATACACCCGGAGAGGTTTCATTTATCCTGCAGGAGATATTGAAGATCATTGAAAAGAAAGCAAACAATTTTTCTGCCGCTCTTCTTACTTTTCAGGAATACAATCTTCTTGGAAAAAAGCGAGCTCCGAACTTTTTATATGACCGGAAGGAAATTTATTCGATTGCCGAATATTATCAGAGCAGACTCGAGGAACAGGGGCTGTGGGATGAAATTGACCTCTGTAAAAGCGCGATTCAGCTCCTAAATACCTCGAAAGATCGATTTTTATATGATCTTGTTGTGTGCGATGAGGTTCAAGATTTTTCTGATATTCAGCTTTCTCTGATTTTCCGGCTGGCAAAGTCATGCCGCGGTATCTTTCTTGCAGGAGACCTGAAACAGGTTATTAATCCCAGCGGTTTTCGGTGGGAAGAAGTGAAGAAAAAGTTTTATGAGCGTGCAGTTCAGGTTCCTGAGGTGTTCAACCTCAATTTAAACTTTCGATCTGTTGGAAATATCGTAAAACTCTCCAATGCCCTGCTCGATCTGAAGCAGGGGCTTATCGGTCTTTCCAGCGGGGAATTGAGGGAGGAATGGAAGTTCAATGGAAAACCAGGGGTTCTCATTTACGGAATAAAAGAAGAGGAGATGGTCAACAAAATAAAGATAACAGGCGCAGGGCAAATAATACTGGTCAGGACCGCACATGAGAAAAACAAGCTGAAAAAGGCTCTTGGGACAGAGTTGATATTTACGATAAACGAAGCAAAGGGACTGGAGTTTGATACTGTCTTTTTCTGGAAATTCTGTCATGATAAAAAGACTGCCGGAATCTGGAGAAAAATAAAGAATGAGGCACATTTTGAACAGAGCCATTATCCACATATAAAACATGAGTTAAACCTGCTGTATGTAGCAATAACGCGTGCCCGGAACACTCTCATCATCTACGATGGTGTGAAATCCTCTGAAGTATGGGATATTGAAACATTTCGGGATAAATTGTACCGTACAGAGGAAAAGGAAGCGCTTTCCGAGATCTGGCAAAAGGTATCATCCCCTTCGGAATGGGAAGAACAGGGTGCTTACTTCTATGAAAGAGAATATTATTCTGCAGCAGTAGAATGTTACAGGAATTCGGGGAACATTGAAAAAACGGAGATTGCAGAAGCATTTTTATATGCAGGTAAAAAAAATTACGGGAAAGCAGCCCAATTCTTTGAAAAGTATGGGTACCGTAAAAAGGCTGCCCAAAATTATGAGTTGAACAGGGATTATGAAAAAGCTCTTAAGCTCTGGGAGCTACTGAAAGATAGAGAGCACGGCCGACTATGCATGATAAAACTGTATGAGAAAAAGGGAAATTATAATAAAGCTGCAGAAGAGTGGGAAAAACTGAAAAATTATGAGAATGCCCTGAAGAATTGGGAGAGGGCGGAAAATCATGAAAAGATAGCAGGCTTTTATCTTTCAAAAAAACAGCATAAGGAGGCTGCATCGAGCTTCGAAAAGGCTGGAGATTTTGAAACTGCTGCTTCCTGCTACAAAAAGATAAAAAAATATGATAAAGCAGCAGCACTGTACTTTAAATGCCGGGATTATAAAAATGCCGTATCACTCTATAAAAAGTTAAAAAATAATGCCCGGATTATTCAGTGTTATGAGAATTTAAAGGACTATTATTCAGTGGGTTTGCTGTATGAGAAAAATAAAGATATCGATAATGCTATCGAGGCCTTCAGAGAGTTTGCCGGTGTTTCACAGGAAAACCGGAATATGCTTGAGCAGGAAGCGTTAAAATATTATACAGTGCGAAGGCTATTGAAGTCTGCTGTTCGATACTCTGCCATTTCCATTTATGAAAAATCGGCATCGATTTTTTTTGAGAAAGGATACTGCGATCAGGCGATCAGGGAATATACAATCCTGAATGATCATTTAAAGTTATCGGCTTGCTATAAAAAAAAGAAAAATTATTATGAATCTGCCCTGGAACTGGAAAAAACCGATATAGAAAATAAGTGGGATATCGTAACAGAAGCATTAATAAGTTATCTGTATACAGCCAGGAAGTACGATAAAAAACGAGCTGATAATCTTTTCAGAGAGGCAGAAAACTGTTATCAAAGCGGCTCCTATGAAAAGGCCCTTTCACGGTATAAGGCTATACGATACCCGGAAAAAATATTCGATGTCTATATGAAGATTAATAAGGATGAACAAGCACTTGAGTATTTTATCAAGGACGAGATGTATGAATATGCCAGAAGATATTTTCACGAAAAAGAGGATGTGGATGTTTCTCTTGATTTTTTAAATCACCTATCAAAAGTTGTTTTACATGGATATGACTGGGGCTTTGAAGATTATTTTGATGTACTGGATGTTTTCACACAGTTACTATTGATGCATTTGAAAAAACATTCAGATGAAGAAACCTTATCTATTATTGATAATTTCATTTCTTCACTGGACGTTTATTATTTTCGATTTGACGAAGAGATGCCGGATTCTTTGTTTGACCTTCTCTTCTTATCAAAGAATTACAATGTTATTTTTAAAATGATACGTTATCGCAGGATTGGCGCAAGACAGCTTCCTGAAAGAATCAGCACTTTTCTTGATTCTCTAAAAGATGCGGCTGAGGAATGGGATGACGCTAATCTTTTTGCCTGTTATTTCTTTATCTATGACCGCCAGAAATATGAGGATATCCTTAAAAGGCTGGAGCTTACAGATAGGAATTATGAATTGTTTACTGAAAGCAGGCTTCATTTCCATGAAGCAGTGGATTTCCTGATTGAAAATAATAACACCAAAAGGGCAGTCACACTGTGCCGGATTCACAGGGATAATAATAGGGCTGCTTCAATATATGAACAACAGGGAGACCTTAAGCAGGCTGGAAGGTATTACAGGGAAGCAAAAAATTATCCCGATGCTATCAGATGCTACACGAAAACAAACGATGAAAGGGGCATGGCACGGGTATATGAAAGACTGAATGAGTACCCAAAGGCAATTGATATATGGAAAAAGCTTGGGAACACAAGGGAGATAAAGCGGTTACAGAAAAAAATAAATAAGAAAAACGCCTTAAAGGAGCAGTTTGATCTTTTTTAGTACCTTAATATTGATTTTTTTGCCTTTCAGGCAAAAAAAACTTTATAATCTTGAATGTGGTTTATCCACATCAGTACCTTAATACCGATTTTCTTGTCTTTCAGGCAAAAAAATCTTTATAATCTTAAATGTGGTTTATCCACATCAGGATTGCCGAAAGTTTTTTCAAGTAAAATGGAATACATCTTCTTTCTTTTCCCCCATCTAACATAGTGGTCTTTTACTCAGGCCTGTATTTTTTTGAAAGAAAAATCAGCATAACTGTGTTTTATAAAAGAAAAGGACCACCAATGAACAGAATAAAGGAAACACCCGTATGGGACCGGCCAAGAGAAAAACTTTTTAAAAACGGCCCGTCATACCTTACGGATGAAGAACTTATTACAGTTATATTAGGGAGCGGTACAAAAGAAAATGATGTATTTGATATTTCAAAAAAAGTATTTAAATATCTTGAAGAAAATTTACCGGCTCTACATGAAGATTTCTCATCTTTCTTAAAGGGTTTATTAAACATTAAAGGTCTCGGGGCTGCAAAAGCATCACTTTTTGCTGCCTCCCATGAGCTGGCATCAAGGCTTATCAGTAAAAAAAATCATGTTATCAAAAGTGCCAGGGATATTCTCCCCTTTATTTCTTACCTTTATTCAAAAAGTCAGGAATACTTTATCTGTATTCATTTGAATGGAGCAAACAGAGTAGTTTCAAACAGGGTTGTAACAATCGGCCTTATAGATCAGGCACTGGTACATCCCAGGGAGGTATTTTCAGAAGCAGTAAGGGAAAAAGCAGCAAAGGTCATTGTTGCCCATAACCATCCTGCAGGAGCTTTGTTGCCGAGTGATGAAGATATAGCAATAACAAAAAATCTTGAAAAGGCTGCAGAGATCCTGGGGATTACTCTTCTTGATCATATTATTATTGCTGAAGACGGGTATTTCAGTTTTCGAGAGGAGGGTTTATTGTAGTTTAGGCTCACTTTATTTTGACTTTTGGGTCACCAATATTTATTTTTTTTTCATGCCAACGTTCAAGTTAAAAGCGCCATTCGGCCCCATGGGAGACCAGAAGCAGGCCATAGACAAGATTTCAGAAAGCCTCAGGCAGGGAGAAAGGTATCAGACACTCCTTGGTGTTACCGGCTCTGGAAAAACCTACACCATGGCAGGTGTTATTGAAAGGGTAAACCGGCCTGCTCTCGTTATATCCCATAACAAGACACTTGCTGCACAGCTGTACCGGGAGTTCAAAGACTTTTTCCCAGAAAATGCAGTGGAATATTTTGTGAGTTACTACGATTATTATCAGCCTGAGGCATACCTCCCTTCTACAGATACCTTTATTGAGAAGGGTTTCTCTATTAATGACGAAATAGATAGAATGAGGTTGTCTGCAACATCTTCACTCATGGAGAGGGAGGATGTGATTGTTGTTGCATCAGTATCCTGTATCTATGGAGTTGGTAACCCGCGGAGCTACAGAAGAATGAGGCTCATGGTTGAGACCGGGAAGGAGTATGAGAGGGATTTTATCCTGAAAAAGCTTGTAGAGATACAGTATACCAGAAATGATTATGAGTTTACCCGTTCTACCTTCAGGGTAAGGGGAGATGTTATTGAGGTTTTTCCGTCGTATTCGAATAATGCTCTTCGGATTGAGTTTTTCGGAGATGAGACGGAGCGAATATATGTTTTTAATCCAATATCAGGGGCCGTAATAGAAGAAAGAAAAAATATCATTGTCTACCCTGCATCACACTATGTGGTGGAGCAGGGGAGTTTGAATGAAGCAGTGATTAAAATAGAAAAAGAACTGGAAGAGCGTTATAAATACTTAATTTCACGCAATAAACTTCTTGAAGCACAGAGAATAAAATCGAGAACGGAGTATGATCTCGAGATGATGAGAGAGGTAGGGTACTGCAATGGAATCGAAAATTATTCGAGGCATATTTTCGGAAGAGAGCAGGGTGAACGGCCGGCAGTGCTGCTTGATTATTTTACGGATGATTACATTATGTTCATTGATGAATCCCACGTGACAGTTCCCCAGATAGGGGGCATGTACGAAGGAGACCGGTCACGAAAAAAAACTCTTGTGGAACATGGATTCAGACTCCCTTCAGCTCTGGATAACCGTCCCCTCTATTTTGATGAGTTTGAAAACCTTGTCAATCAGATAGTATTTGTCTCTGCAACGCCCGCATTGTACGAAAAAGAGAAGAGCACCCGTATTATCGAACAGATTATCAGGCCCACGGGCCTTATTGACCCGGAAATTTCAGTAAGGGAATCAAAATATCAAATCGATGATTTAATTAGTGAAATTAAGGAACGGGTAAAGCAAAATGAGCGGGTTTTAGTGACAACCTTGACAAAAAGGATGGCAGAAGATCTGTCACAATACCTGGCAAATCTCGGGATACGGGTCACATACCTTCACTCTGAAATTCATACCATCGAACGGGTTGATATTTTAAGGGATTTACGTGAAGGGAAGTTTGATGTGCTTGTCGGTATTAATCTTTTACGTGAAGGGCTTGACCTTCCCGAGGTCTCTCTTGTTGCTATCCTTGATGCTGATAAAATAGGCTTTTTGAGATCGGCAACCTCGCTTATCCAGATTACCGGCAGGGCAGCCAGGAATGTGAACGGGAAGGTTTTGATGTATGCTGAGAAAATAAGCGATGCAATGAGAAAAGCAATTGATGAGACAAACCGCAGGCGAAAGATTCAGGAGGAGTTTAACCGGGAACACGGGATTGTTCCGGCGAGTATTACAAAGCAGATAGTTGATATTTTAAAGAGAAAGAAAAAGCAAAAAGAGGATGTATCACAGAGAGATGTGGAGATTATTTCGAAGCAGTATAATCTATTAAACCCTTCACACAGGAAAAAATATCTCAGCGTGTGTGAAAAGGAGATGATTGAAGCGTCAAAGAATCTTAATTTTGAACGGGCGATTATTTTTCGAGATGAGATAGAAAGAGTGAAAGCAGAGCACAGAGTATGAAAAGTAGATTATGGATTTTAGCACTCCTTTTTGTATATGCACCTCTCACTTTGGCAGGAAAGGAAGGGCTAATAATTATATACGGCGAGTATCCTGTGGTCCAGGAACTGCGCGGAGGAAGATTTGAAGAACGTGGAAAAGGAGAAGGGAGTTATCTCATCGACTATGCAGGAGGTGAAGGATATAAAGAAAAGGCATTCGCAGAAGCCTTTCATTTTTTAAATGCAAATGTTTTTGGATATACGTTTTTCTATAAACCCGGAAGCATTTTAATGAAAACAGAAGAAATCTTTGAGCTAGGACTGAGGGGAAATATTGGCAAAGAGAATGTATCCCTTGTCGGAGAAGGCGTTAGCAAGAACATATACAGGGTAAAGCTCGGATTTCAGATCACTCCTTCTGTCAGCAGGTGGCAGTCTGCATTTCACTCAAATACAATAAGGTTTACAGAGTCTGAGGGGACCTCTGATTTCTACACACGCTGGGAGGGAAGAAGCGATGCTCTGTACGAAGCGCTTCGTAATCTGGTGCTTACGGCTGCTAAAAAAGAGTTGAGCTCCAAACCCTTGCTGCTAAGAGGAGATGTTCTTTTACAAAACAACCCGGAATTTTCTGTAGGTGCAGGAAGGCATTACTGTAAAGTACAGGGATTCGTAAACTTTGTTGAGGTTGTAACATACGATTAATACATGAGAAAAAGCATTGTCTTTTTAATTAAGGTGGTTTATAATATGAACTATAGTGGTTCATAATTTGAACCGGAGTTACAAATGAAATCTATTACTATCAGGGGCCTTGAGGGTAAGCTTGGGGAATTAATCAAGAAAAAAGCACAAGTTGAAGGAATCAGTCTCAACAAGGCTATCAATCGTTTATTAAAACAGGCTTTAGGGTTAAATGATAAAAAACAAAAAAATAATTATGAAGAATTCTCAGGCCTTTCCGGGGTCTGGTCAGAAGAGGATGAAGAGGAGTTTCTGAGGGCTGTATCTGACCTGGAAAAAATCGATAGTGGTGACTGGCAGTGAAAAAGATAATTCTTGATACAAATGCTTACATTGCTTATTTAAGAGGAGATAAAGATGTTCTTGATACGTTAAGCAGAGTTAGCTATGTATATATGTCTGTGATTGTGTTAGGTGAACTTTATGCAGGTTTTCAGGGAGGAAAAAGAAAAAGACAAAACGTAGATATCCTCGATCAATTTCTCTCCAAGCCCTCAGTCGAAGTTCTGGATGTTACAAGGGAAACAGCAAGCATTTTTGGTGAATTAAAAAATAAATTGAGATTTGCAGGCACCCCCCTTCCTATAAATGATATATGGATCGCTTCTCATGCAGTTGAGAATGGAGCTTTACTGCTTACCTATGATAAACACTTTTACAAAATCGAAGGTATCAGGATATGGGATAGAATATAATTAGTTTTTACTAATATTTACCGGAAACTAATTATTACCTGGGATATTTCGATTTCTATATTAATAAATAGATAGTTTTAAAAGCACTGCATTTATTAATAATGGAAGTATCCACCAGGAATTAGTATGTTATAAGGGCATCCCGTATAGCGAGGCAAAGATTTGGAATTAGAAGCTTTCCTGAGTATTCTTAAAAAAGATCCCAGCTTTAAGAATAATGTCACCTACTGGGGTGTGAGGCCTCACCAGGAAGCCAGGTACAGCCAGGTTCCATCTGAGCTTCATCCTGAATTAAAGTTTTTTCTTGAAAAGTCGGGGATTAACCGCCTGTATACCCATCAGTACGAAACATATACTGCTGTTAGCTCAGGAAAAGATGTCGTAATTACTACACCAACTGCATCGGGAAAGAGCCTGGCATACAACCTGCCTGTACTTGACGGTTTATTAAAGGATAGAGATGCAAAGGCCATTTACCTGTTCCCCACAAAGGCGCTGAGCCACGATCAGGTGAAAATGATCGAAGAATTCAACATCCCGGATTTAAAACTGTACATTTACGACGGAGATACACCTTCATCTGTAAGGCAGTCAGCACGGAAAAACGGAAGGCTCATTGTTACAAACCCGGATATGCTTCATACGGGCATACTCCCGAATCATCCAAAATGGGTCAAGATATTTGACGGTCTGAAGTACATTGTTCTTGATGAGCTGCATACATACAGGGGGGTGTTCGGAAGCCATTTATCTCATGTTATGAAGCGGCTTTTGAGAATAGCCCGGTTCTATAAATCCAGGCCTATTTTTATTGCATCTTCAGCAACAATAGAGAATCCTGATGAGCTTTTTTCAAGAATAACCGGTAACATACCTGTGCTTATATCAAAGACCGGCTCACCGCTTGGGGAGAAGCATTATATCATCTACAATCCCCCCCTTGTAAATCCCGTTCAGGGGATACGGCGGGGGGTTGTACTTGAATCATATAAATTAGCAAGCAGGTTCATCAAAAACGGGAGCGCAACAATTGTTTTTGCACGGAGCAGACTTAACACGGAGATTATCCTCTCTTATTTAAAAAAGGGGATGCCTGAAACCTCCGGGACAATAGAGGGGTACAGGGGAGGGTATCTTCCCAATGAGAGGAGAAGCATAGAAAAGGGGCTCAAGAGCGGGGTAATACAGGGTATAGTGTCTACAAATGCACTTGAGTTAGGCATTGATATCGGAAGCCTTGATGTGAGCATCATGGCAGGTTACCCGGGTTCTGTTTCTTCATTTCATCAGCAGGCGGGAAGAAGCGGGAGGAAAGAGAATATCAGTGTATCGATCCTTGTCTGTTCAAACTCACCTCTTGATCAGTATATAGCAGAGCATCCGGGATACCTGATGGAAAAAAGCCCGGAATCAGCACTGATCAATCCTTCAAACATCTATATCCTGGTTGATCAGGTGAAATGTGCGGCATTCGAGCTACCCTTTAAACAGGGAGATGCCTTTGGTGATGAGCATGTTTCGGATATTCTCTCCTACCTGGAGGAAAAGGAGGTGCTGCACAGAGAAAATCGCGTGTATCACTGGCAGGACCGCTCGTACCCTGCGGAAAATGTTTCAATACGGAGTGCTGAGGTAGGGAATTTTATTATTGTTGAGAT
>Ga0114925_10001768_pt1 | contig 10813 bp, 11 predicted proteins | sample SumtaG_2_FD_87287 | JGI IMG/M metagenome (GOLD analysis project Ga0114925, IMG submission 87287) | Deep subsurface microbial communities from Indian Ocean to uncover new lineages of life (NeLLi) - Sumatra_00607 metaG | ecosystem: Environmental > Aquatic > Marine > Oceanic > Sediment | place...
CGGCCCTCATGTTAGGCCGGCACGGTGATCGAGAATGATGTCAGCTCAACTGTGTCGCCGGATGCAATGACCAGCGAGGTGATATTGATATCGCCGCCTGCGACCAGTACCACGCCCTCGAGCAGCTTGGCTGCCGACCGGGCATAGATCGAAAAATGCTCGATGGTGCCGGCGTCGGCATTGTTGTCCTCGAGCGGCGTACCCTGCAGCGTGATGACGCCAGTAGCAGCAGCGCCGAAAGCAGGATTTTGGAAATCGATGGTTGCGACTTCGACATCGGCCGAAGTCTCAAACTTCATGTTGGCTGTGCCACCGCCCGTATTTACGGAATCATCGATCTGGTTCGCCAGGTCATCCCGCAGCGTTGTTTCCAGTGTGAGAGCCATCCCTTACTCCTCGGCTGATGTATCTATAGCGTCCGGGAATCCCCCGGCAGGCTCCTCGGGCTCCTCGGGCACCACGATAATCTCAGGCTCCTCGGCGGGCGCCTCCTCCTCCTCGGCCTCCGGGTCCACCACGACCATTTTAAGCATCCGGCCGTATTTGGTGTTGAACGCGACAAGCGCATCCTTGGCCTTGCCGTATTTCGTCCGGGCCGCGTGGAACCCGGTCTGCGCCCTGTCGTGCTTCTCCTGCAGCGTCTCCTGCTCTGCTTGCAAAGCCTCGATTGCTGCTTTCGGATCGTCAGCCATTTTTCTCTCCCTCATGATATTCGCCGGCCTTGGCGTCATCGTCATATTTGATACTGCCGTCAGCCCTGCGAACGACCGCAGTGCCCTCCATCTTGACCGCCGGGTGCTTCAATATCGCCCGCTGCTCGGCCTCGGGCAGGGCGAGAAACTCCTCGCCTGTGTAAGTCTTTGTTTTTTTCTCAGTCACCTATGGGCCTCGCAATGATTTTCTCGGTGAATCCGGTGCGCCGGTCGCGCTGTACGTCGAACTCCCACGGCCGCTGGCGGCGCATGGTGTTCTTGGCAATGGTACTGAGGAGGGACTGCAGATCGGAATTATCCGGCAGCTCGACTGCCGGCCTTTCCATCACCGCCCTGAGCGCCTCTAAATTCGCAACAAGGGCCTTCATTTCGTCGGAGTGGCCGCCCTCGTAGCCCTCACCGCTGCTCTCCCGTTGTGTGATCGCATCACACAGCTTGTCCATTTTGTCGAGCAGGGTATCGAAACCGGCGATTGATCTGCTGGAGTCCTCGACATTGATTGTCTCATCGTCCAAGACCAGTTTTAGCACTTCCCTTGCTGTCATTTCAGGCATTGACGCACTCCAGTAAGTCCTGCATCGACTTCAAACGCGCTACGGCGTTATCGAATGCTGTCTGAGCAGGTTGCGATACTCCCACAAATTGATCTCGTCGGCCAGCAATCCGCTGATCCACGGTGATTTTGAGATCACCGAAATCCTGCTCGGCAAGAATGTTATCGGGCATGGCACCGGGCACTTCGATAATCTCCATCTGCTCGAGCACCAGCTCGCCTTGGAGCGCCGCCCTGATCTCGGCATTGGTCATCGTCGCCAGATCGAGTCCCGCCTGATCGATCATGTCACCGAGATCCTCGAGCCGCTTTGACAGTGCCAGGGCTTCTGGATCGGCACCGCGGCCGAATACCTGCTCACCCGCAATAAGCTGATCGATGGCGCCGAGGAGCTGGTCGGTATCGTATTCAGGAATAAAGCCTGCCTCGAATGCGATCTCTGCCGCAGCTTCCAGCGAGAGCTTGCCCCTTCTCATGAGCTGCGGAAATTCCTTCGCCACATCCCTCGCGTCCAGCTCGGCATCCTGCAGGAGCCCACCAGCCTTGAATAGGAAATCGACCAGCGATTCGCCATAGATGTCGCGCTGATTCGGTACTTCACCGACCCTGAGCATGTCCAGCAGTGGATCGACGTAAACATCAATATCGATCTTGCCCATGATCTCGGGCCTATCCTTCTGCACCCCGCCCCAGTATTTTTTGAAAAACTCCAGCGGGTCTTTGAGGGTGCGCTTGGCCAGGGTCGAGAAAATGTACTCAGTCAGGGCCGCCTTGGACTCGGCGGCAGTGTGCTCGATGCCCGATTCGACCAACTGATTGAGCACCGTCTCGTAGATTTCGCCCACCGGCACATGCGTATCCGGCGGCTCACCATCGAATATGGCCCGCTGAATTTTGTCGGCGTTCGCGTACCAGATTTTCGATTCGCGGGCGCTCATCTGCGTGTACTTGGCTTTCAGGTCAGGCATCAGTCCCGCATGGTGCTCAGTCGCGGCGACCTTCTCGGCATACGGTCCTATCGGCAGCTCGATGTCAGTGCCAGCCGGCCCGCTCGCCTCGAGGCCCTTCTCGAGGCCCAGTTCCTTGGCAACTGCCTCCGGGTCCTGCCCCTGCTCCTGCCAGTATTCGATGAATCGATCCCGGTCGATTATCAGGTGCTTGAGCGGGCCGTCCTTGGTCAGCTCATCCACGAATTCGCGGAATTTTTCCGGGACCGTCTTGCGTGTGTTCGACTCCTCGATGTCCTCACCCAAGGCACGATAGACATGCGCCATCTGCTTGGCGTCATAGGCATTGCGCATATCGGTGTAGTAGCTGCCAACCGGGCCGATTGATGACATGAGAAACGCGCCCTGCATGGTTTCCAGCATTACGCTTGTGATGCGATCCGTAAAATTCTGCAGCGTCAATCGCTCACCGACACCTTCGGGCCGTGCGATCTCGCCAATGACTGCTGTGATCGACTCCTGCAGCGCCTCGGTGACAACCTCGGTGCCCAGTACCTCACCAAAGCGCAAACCGGCAGTGGCGGTAATTTTCCGAATACTGGGCTGCTTGAAAAGCTCAGCCACCAGCGTCTTGCCTGCCTTGCGCCTGAGCCCCGGTACATATTTAGTTAGCACACCAAGGCTGAAAGACTCGAGCGCCATGTTCGCCACGCCGACCATGTTGGCAGCCCTGGCAGCAGTCTCATGATCCATGCCCATGTCGATGTATTCGCCATAAGCAAAGCCGCTCTCCAGCTCGTAGGCAGAACTGGCCATACCCGCTCGGCCGGCAATCAAGCCACCAGTCAGGGCTGCGGCCGGGACGGTTGCAATCTCCTCGGGAACACCTATCAGCGGGCCAGTCTGACCGGCATAGGCGACGGCGATTGCTGATGATGTTGCGCCCGCCAAGCCCCACTCAGCGCCGCGCCACAGGCTCGCAACGGTGGGCCCCGCCATTTTCACGTTTTTGACGAGAAAGCGGGCGAATCCCTCGGCGCCGAAGTCATGAGCGACCATGAGCTTATCGAGTTCCTTGAGCCGCTCCGCGTCATCCTCCTGCCAGTATTCCTTGCCCCGGCGGCGTCGTGCCTGTAGGCGGCCATACTGGACCTGCGCTACTGTGTTGTCATAGGCCATGCCAAGCTGGCGAAACGATTTTTCCAGCCAGCCCATGCCCTCCTGATCCTCCTGCAGCACGGCCAGATGGTATTGATTCTTGGAGGTAAAGCGGAACCATGCCGGCGAGGTTGCGCGCCAGTGTTCGATGTCGAACGATTTTTCCTTGAGCTGTCTTTCAAGATTGGGAAGATCAGCAGCGACCAGCTCGGGCTCGAGCCCAGTGACCGAGGATACCGCCAGAATGCGCCGCGCCTCTGCGGGATCGTGCTGCAACTGATTGGCGATCTCCATGCGCAGCGTAGCCTGCGCCTCGCGTTGCTGCCGCCGGTGCTCGTCAGCAAGCGCATAGGGGTTTCCCTCCTCCAATCGGGTCTGCGGTTCTTCTGGCAGCTCCCAATCACCAAGCGGGGGCTTAGAGAGTTCCCGCCATCGTGCCTCATCCCGCCGCTGCTGCAGCCGCTCCTGCTCCTCAAGCTCCGAATCGAGAAGCGGTAATGAACCCGGCGCCTGCGGCATCAGTAGTCACCTTTACCAGCAAGCCGTCTGAGAATCTCTTGATGCGACATTCCAGCCGCCACCGCATAATAGGCATTCTCGATATCCTTCTCTGTCGGTTTGCGGCCCCCCTTGAGTTCGGATGCTGCCATGTTTTTGAGCTTCTGCTCCCAGGTGATTTCGATGATCTGGTGCGGCAGGTATTCGCCATTCTCGCCCTCGGGCTCGCCAATATATTCTTTGTGTTTCGCTTCCCTGACCTTTTCGATGTGAATGAACCCGGATTTCGCCTCCGCGGGTGTCATCGCAAATAGCGAGGTCGGCTCATCAATCGGCTGATCCCAACCGGCCCAGAAGCCCATGAAACCGACATCTCGCTGCCATGCCTGCTCGCCCATTATCTGCAGGAGAATCTGCTTGCGCCGCTCATAGGGCACCCGGCCGCCCCCATACTCTGACTGCCTGACAGCCTCGACATCATCGAGGAATCTGAATTTTAGACGCTGATAGGCCTCATCCTGTGTCTTGCTCCTGCCAGTGCGGTCGAACCAGCCCTGACCGACCGCTATTGACTCGAGGAGCGCTATATCGCTCGGCCCATCGACCTGCGGCACCTTGCCGGCTCGGAGGGCATCTTGCTCTACTTTGAGGGCTTTCCATACTGGCTCGGTAAAAGCCATTTTCCACTGCGGGGAGTGGAGGTCCAAGGTGGGATCGGCCTTTTGTTCCGGCGTGAGCGAGGACCACAGCTTGTAAGAGCCGCGCACCAGCGCACCATTCTCGTCATATTCGGCCTCATGCCAGCGGTCGAACTTACCGAATTGCTCACCGTTCGCAATCGACTCGCTATATTCGCGCATCAGGGCATCCTGCGGCGGCGACCATAGTGACGAAATATCCTCCGGGACCGAGTCATACGTGTAAGTGCCGGGACTCTGACGCATCAGCTCGCCCTGCTCGCGAATATCTTCATTCACGCGATCATTGTGGACTGTCTTTTCATCGGCATTCCTGAGCCGCATCAGGCGCTCGCCAATCTCACGCGCCTCGGGATCATCCTTGAGCTTGTCCATCAGGTAATCCATGCGCTCTTTGCTCTTGCCTACGCCCTTGTATAGATCGAACGCCTCATCCAGAGACTCATAGGCCACCCTGCGATTTCTCTCGGTTTTGTTTTCCTTGTCGAGCTTTTCGCGCAGCTCGACCAGATCATCCTCATGCAGGAAATCGGCAATCGAGTCGGTGCCCTTGCCGGCCGCGATGTCCTCGGGTGTAATGCCGCGCCGATCCGTAACGCTACGGGCCGCCAGTGACTTGTCGATGGCAGCGATGGCATCCTCTTTTTCCATCTGGATCAGCGATCCCATCGCCGCGCTCCTGACGAATTTTTTGCGTATGTCCTCGCCATCGACAGCATCCAGCCAGCCCTCATCCGGGTCATTGACTGCTGCATCGATCTGTTGCGATGCCGTCAGCATCGAATCATTGCGCGTACCGGGCTCCATCGACACGATCAGGTTGCGGGCCTCGTCCAGACTTTTCAGCAGGTCAGCATGTTTGCGGTCGATCATGACCGTGCGACCGTATTCGGCAACGGCGGCAGCGCCCCGCTCTCGAATATAGTCAACTTCGGCGCCCCAAATCGCAGCGTCATGCGGCGACATCGGGTGTTCCTCACTTATCCGGTCACGATCCTTGGCAAGCCCGGTGCGATACCTCTCGTCGTAAGTCTCGTAGTCGTCTGTTTCCTTGACCTCCTCACGCCGCAGAATCTCGGCAGTAATGATTTTCTGCTTGGCCATGTTGTAATTGAAACGGTCCTCCGTTTCCTTACGCTCGATCATGACCTGGCCGAAGGTATTCGCAGCGCGCTCGACAGCCTCGGAGACGGCCAGCTCGCCCTGCCCCGGTATGTCTACACGCCTCGAGCGGAGTGACGGTCTGCCGCCGTAATCAATGACTTGCGGGATAGTGGCCATCAGAAGCCCCACCTCGAGGACTCAAAGCCTGCCGGCCTCGCTTGCGTGGTTGTTTCAAAGAAGCTGGCAGTGGTCGGGTCGCCCGGTTGCATCATTGAGCCACCACCGAAAGTACCGCCCATGCCGACATAGCCCTTGACGGCACTGGTAATGCCGTCGATGACGCCAGCCTCAAAGGCTGCCTGACCCTCACGGCGAGCGGCATCTGCCCGGTATCTCAGGCCAGCCGCCTCGTCAGCGCCAGTCCACAGCACCGACATCATCCGGTATTCGCCCTCGGCATTCAGATCGGACAGCAGCGCATGGATGCCGGGATCTGACATAGTGCCACCCTGAGAGCCAGTGACCGCCAGCGCACGGGAGTACATGAATTCCTTCTTGCGCCGCTCCTCGGATACCTCGCGAGTGGCCGCCGCCATGCGGCGATCACGCGCCTCCTCGTAGGCCGTTGCCTCGCGCTCCTTGAGCTTTTGTTTCTCTTTGCCCTTGTAGGCAGAGCCGACGAACATCACCGCAGCTACCGCTAATTGCATGTCATATCCATCCGTATAGCGCTCCATCGATGTGCGTGAACCCAAGCCGATTCAACAGCCTGCAACTCTCCGCGTGTTCAGCAATCGCAACCACCGGGCCCCGGTACTGGTCTAAAAACCGGAGCGAGTCCCAGACTGCGCGCATTATAGTGATTGATCTCAGGTATGGCTGCAACTCAGGCTTGATATCGCAGAAATACTTGCCGCAGTTTCGCTCGCGAACAACACCGACAACGGCAACGATCTCGCCATCCATGATCGCGATGTTGGCTCGCATGGAGCCCTTGAGCGGGCCACCATAGTAAGTTTCGAGATCGAGCTGCGTGGCCTGCCGGGTACTTATCTCCGGTTTCGGCCCTTCTCGATTGACTCCATGATCGCTAAGGCTGCCAGTACCGTGCATGGCCTCGGCGCTGCTGCTTGCAGGCATATCCTTGAATCCGTATCCCAGTCTCCACCAAAGGAGAAATCATCCTCATGATAGTCCTCCCACACCGTATCGGCTGGCGTGGTTTGGCCATCCTCAACCAGCGGCAGATCATACTGCGCCGGCAGTGTAGGTCCATATTTTAGGCCCTGATAGTGCAGCCATTTGGCAATGAATCCGAGCCGCGCCACCTTCTTGCGCTCGAGCAGTCCAATACCCTGCAGCTCGCCCAGTTTCGCTGACTTGAACTGCGCGGTGTACGCCAGCCCCGCAACACAGTTCGATGTGGTCAGGGGTGAGATGTCCAGATGGCCCGGAGGATCGACAACGTAGGTGCCGATATCGGCGCCATCCGACCACACCACCACCGTCTCACCGACGAGATGCGACAGCGGGCCCTGAAACGGTATCGAAGTCGGCGGCCCGGTATAGACCGCAAAATCGTCGGCGCACCTGCTAAGCTGGCCACCCTGACATTCTGACTCTTGCGCCCACTTCTGGATGTGGCGCTCGGTGCCGCCATTGATGGTGCGCTTGACGATGTAGTAGACCTGATCCTCAACCGTGCCCGGAAGCACCGCCACATCCTCGATCTCGCCGCCAGCGCCCGGTGAGTTTACTTCGATCCAGGCGATCACATTCTCGAGCCGTGCATACACCAGCACTCCCACGGTGCCATCGCTTCTGACGCAATGCACCCGGATATCCGGTTTCATTTGCACCGCGATCTGGGTGATGCCGACCTCGTTGAAATCGGGCGCGAACACGCTCAGGTCCATCGAGCGATAGTCCTGTTGGTCGAGATCGTAAAGCAGCTCGTACAGGCGTTGCTCGGTGCGGTCCACGAATACCGCCCTCGAGGACGCGGTTTTGATGTTGAAATTGGTCGGCGTTAGCGGCTCATCAAATGAATTCGAGCGGGCCCCCAGTACGGAATTGCCGTCCATCTTGGCGGCATCGACCTGCGCTGAGTTTTCGGATGTGCCAAACATCAGCCGGCCAAGGCTCTTGAGCCAGTGGATGACGCGGATCGGGCCGAAGCCCACCGAGCGCGAGATCGCGCCGGCATCGCCCACGACTTCTGAATCGAAGCTCTCGAAAGCATCTACCACGGAGCCCCAGATTTTGTCATTGCCGGCAAAGAATAGCCGCGCCTCAAAGAGATCGACGGCACTGGGGAAGCCACGGAAATCAGACCACTCGCCCTCCGACCAGTCCCTCGAGGCGGTGATCGCACCGAAGTCCTTCAACACAATGGCATCGAGTATCGTCTCTGACTGGAAGCCATTGGCCCGCGCAATACCTGTGATCGAGCCACCCTGAAAGCTCAGGGTGCAGGTAGCCGTGCCGGATGTGTAGTCGCCGGCTTTGATGCCAATGCGATAGAAAATAATCAGGCCATCCTGCTGGTCGAGGATCGTGGTCGATATTGGCGTCGTCCATTCCGAGCCTTGGTCATTCCACGGGCCACCGATATCAAAAGCGAATTGCAGTGTCACCGTGGCTGAGAACGTGCCCTCGACAAAAACGCTGAATCGACGCGCCTCACCTGTACCGGTAACGCGGATCGGATCGGTGAAATCGTCCTCGCTCGAGATCGCCTTGGTGACGACCTGGCCGACCGAATCGATTTTCCATAGCGAGCGGCCGGTGACATGCGAATTCTTGAAAAGCGGCTCGCTGGCGGTCAGCGTGATATTGCCGTTGATGGCCGAGGGTGTGATCGTCACACCCGAAACATTCTGAATCCTGAAAGGCCCATCCTCGGGCAGGTACAGCACGAAACTCCATGAGCGGCCAGTGCCGCGGCGCTCGAGCTTGTAGGTATTTTCCCCGAAGGCACCGCCAGCAATGTAGATGACATCGCCTGACTGAGCCCACCGGATAAGCGGCAGATCAGCAGCGCTGTATGGTGAGGTAAGCAGCAGCGCATTGCCGTCGCCGCTCATCTGGCATAGATCGATCTCTGCATCAAACTCGCGCTCATTGGCAATCTCGATCACGAAATTGCCGGCTGCCGGCGTGAAGGCAAGATAATTCTGGCCTTGCCCGAGCCGCGTCTCTGTGACGTAGTCATCGAGGCCCGTGGCCGAGCCGATCTTGAACCTGACCGGGCCCACATCGACGTTGATATTGACGAAATGCTCGGTGCCCGGTTCGACCACAACCACTGTCTGCTGTGTCCTGCCGAAATCAGTGCCGTCGCCCTTGAGCAGCAATTTGCCGCCAAAATGTCCCATCGTGCCGCCGCTGTCCGAGGTGTCGATCCAGAAGGCATCAGGCACCGGAGCCGTGAAAAGAGGATTGCCAATGACGGCGGTGACAACGGGCTTGGTGATGAGCTGGTCATTCACCCGGAAGCGAATGCTGGCGGGCCCCATCTCGATCAGCACGTTGTCATCGACGCCGAAGGTAAACGGCATATTGCGGTGGAAACTGGCGTCAGAAAAGACGTTGTCGATGTACTCGAGTCCGGGCCTGAGCATCATCGAGCCCAGTACCCGAGGCATGAAATTGGTCTGCAGCTCGGCCGACATCGCCATGCGGTCCATGTCGATCCGGGCAAGTCCTATCTTGGAGATGACACCCCGGTTGAAGGCCAGCAGTTTCTTGTCCTGAAAGGCCATGCGATCAGCCGATCAGTTGAGTGCGTTTGCCCCGTTCACCAGAGCGGAAGCCCTGCCGTGAGCTGGCCCAGGCTCCCTGCGGCGCCCACCTTGCCGGCGCCTCCATCGCATCGACCGCCTTGGCCTCCTTGAGGGCGAGCTTCCATTTCGACAGTAATGCCGTGTCGCTGATATCCAGCCCGGTGAGCCGTGGCGCCACCTTCATGGCCAGATAGTGCTCGACCATCTCGGTGAAATTGAATGGCCACAGCGAGAAATCGCCGCCAAACTGGATGTCATTGGAGACGTACTGCACGAATATCTCGGGATCGTTTGCGAACCAGAACTGGCTTTCGTCGTTGTACTGGGTGAGCGGCTGCTTGAAAAAATCATCGAAGGCGATGCGCATGGTGCGCACGAAATCGAAGGGCTTCGGGAACGCGAACTCATAGCCGAAAGTCGGGCTGATCGTAGGCGAGGCCGGGATTTTTGCCGAGCGGGCCGCGAAATTCCACTGCCCCATCTGCAGCACCCGGTTAATCATGTCATTCTGGTAGATGTCATCCAGCTTGAATCGCGTCTCGCGATTCTCGGTCACAGTCGCCAGCCGGCGCTCACCAATGATGTTAAGCGCCCCGTTGTAAATCGATAGCTTATCCGTCATTTCGCTCTCCAGGCCGGCGCATCCCTGCGCCTGTGTTCATTCCTTGATCGGCTACCGTGCTACCGCTGCTTGGTGATTAGCGGCATAGCGCCGAGCAAGATCCGCTGTTGCAAATCCGTCTTTGAGTGGCTTGTCATCCCTGAGTACGCGCCATTTGTGGTGCGCGCCTGCAAACTGGACTTTGTACCTCGAGGGCACGATGACTGGGGCTGTGGCCGGGACCAGATCGATCAGCCATTTTTTCACGACATGCGCGAATAAGGGCTCCTGACCGGCTACGTGCAGGCACAGCTCCCACGACATATCATCCGGTAATACGATGATGTTGTCACCGGGCTGCAGCATCTTGGCTACGTGCTCCCAGAACGACCCATCGAGGCAATGCTCGGGCGTCGTTTCCATATCGACGTTGACATACCACGTATTGCGCGCTGACTCAGCGAGCTGGAATCGAGACAGGTTTACCGCCTTGGCCTTGATGTCCAGTGGTTTGTCGAGTAGTGGGTTTTTCGCTTCGGCCGGCGCTTCCTTGACTTCCGGTATTGTCTCCAGCTCAGGGCTGACTACGTCAGTCCGTACTTCCGGCCCCGGCTTCTGGGCCGGTTTCGGCTTCGATTTTGAGCCGGTCTTTTTCTTGGTTGCTGCTGCTGCGGTCGCGGCCATTTAGGTTCTCCAAACAAAGAAAGGGCAGACCCGTGATGAGCCTGCCCTCGCATTGTCGCGCCTTGCGTCGAG
>Ga0114925_10001770_pt1 | contig 10809 bp, 21 predicted proteins | sample SumtaG_2_FD_87287 | JGI IMG/M metagenome (GOLD analysis project Ga0114925, IMG submission 87287) | Deep subsurface microbial communities from Indian Ocean to uncover new lineages of life (NeLLi) - Sumatra_00607 metaG | ecosystem: Environmental > Aquatic > Marine > Oceanic > Sediment | place...
AAGCAAAGCGGATTTGACTCAACAGAGGAATGGATTACCATTATAGCTTCACTCAATAAATGGGAATTACCAACTGGATGGCTCTACAAGGTGGTTTTACTTAATGACTAAATATTGCGAATGTGGGTCAATACTTGTTCATAAGAGAGGTACGAGAAACTGGTTGTGTGATGATAAATTCTGTACAGTTTGGTCTAAAAAATATTCTCGCAATGGTAATTTAATAAAAACTACTAGAGTTGCGGTTCCCAGGGAACATCCTCTAACCTATGATATTATCGGGGAAATGTCAAAATGACAAACCCAGTTTACAAATGCCCTCACTGTAAGAAAGAGATTGAAATAGAATTGACTAAACAGGGACAGCTTCTATTGAATCGCTGTCCAGTAAAGGAAAATCTTTGATATTATGGGGCAAATATCATGGAGAAAAAAATTAAAGAAAAATTTGGAATGGGTGATTTTGTCACACTTAAATGGGCAAATATGGATATAGTCGGACAAATAATTGGAATAGCCATAGTTAAAAACAAATATCTTGTAAGTTTTAAAATTGCTAGAATAAATAGCGCAGAATGGCTAGATGGAAGTGTATTAACATTATATAAACGGTGAAATGTAATGTTTTCGAAATATCCAACTCATTACCTTTGCTCACCGTGCCAAACCTGGCATCATCGTGAAGGCGGGAATATTTGCCCAGATTGTAATCGTCCTATGCGAGATAGTCCACGAGATCCCAGAATGAAAGAAAGATTTCGTGCCAAATATCCATTACATAAGGAGAGTAATATCAAAGAATGAATCTTACTGTTGCGTTTTGGATTGTTTTACACAAAATCTTCAAATGGCGACCTATTTTAATGGGCTGTTGCGACTGCAAAGACACCTATTATCTCATTAAAAACAGAGTTGTAAGAACTTTAAAGAATAAAGATGGAGAAAATGAACCCGTAATTCAATGTCCCTACTGTGGGCTAGAGCATCTTATGATATTTGTTCGTCTAGATCCTAATGTTGTAAGTGTTAAATGGGAAGTCGAAATAGACGATGATATAACAGAGGAAATGTCATAAAATGACTCAAGCTGTTTTTGGATCCAAGGGAACTGTTGTTGAACCAAAATGTATAGACTGTGACATTATATTAGCGATTTACTCATATTGGGATGGTGAAGATGGGCCTCTCTGCGTTCTTTGTTATAAAAAGCGTTCCCATGATATTAAAGGAGAAATATCATAGATGGATGAAAACATTTGCAAATACTTCCATGCTTTGTGCCAGAGAAAACATAAAGGCTGTAAAGACTGTGTAATTTTCTGGGGGCATGGTGGTTGGAGATCTAATCACCCATTACATCAAGGAGAGTATGAAAAAGTTGCCATTTTATGAAACTTCTTTGGGGGCTCTCACTATAATGATTTTTGGATATTTATTCTATTATTTATTACATAACAAGGATAATATCAAGGAGGATATACGAAAATGAGGGCTTTATTGGTTGAGCCAAGCTATAGAACAAAATATCCAAATTTAGCCCTTATGAAGATATCTACAAAATTAAAAAACGAAGGGTATGATGTAGAATATTTCAAAGGTATGCGCCATCGAAGTATAGAGGATTCTTTTAATGGTGGTTTTGATGAAATCTATATTACAACCCTTTTTACTTATGATTCAGAAATAACCGTTGATACGATAAACTACTATCATAAATCATATTCAAGATCAAAAATATTCGTTGGGGGAATATTCGCTTCATTAAATGCTGAATATGTTGAAGAAAAAACTGGAATAAAGCCTTTTATAGGTTACTCTAAGGAATTAGATATGCTTAAACCAGATTATGATTTAATTAAAACAGGTACAAAATGGGATGATTTTTCATTCGTATTCACTTCTAGAGGATGCGTTAATCGATGTCCATATTGTGCCGTTCCTGAAATAGAACCAGAAACTTGGATTAATCCAAACTGGAAAGATGCAATAGATCTCAATAAACCCAATGTTATGATATCTGATAATAATTTAACATCACAGCCAATTGAACATTTTAAAGAAGTAATGGATTTCCTTAAAGAACACAAATTAAAAGTAATTTTTGATAATGGCTGGGATTGCAGACTATTTAATGAAAACCACTTAAAGCATATTAATGGAGTTAAATTCTTAAAAGGTGGTCTTAGATTTGCCTTCGATAATATGAGTCAAGAGATTCATATACAAAAAACAATTCAAAGTTGTTTAGATTCTGGCATAAAAAAAGACAGACTGACTATCTTCATTTTGTTTAATTTTAATGATACACCCAAAGAGGCTGAATATCGTGCCAGAACTATCGTTAATTTAGATGTGCGTCCATATCCCCAAAAATATGTTCCATTGAATAAGCTGACTAGACAACCAACTTATGTTGGAAAATACTGGACTGAAAACCTTGCTAGAATATTCCGATTTTTCTATTTAATGCAAGGATATTATAGAAAACAAACATTTCCTGAATGGATAAATAAAATGGATTATCACCCAAAAGAATCATGGCCTGAAAATAAAAAACAACAATATAAAAATATAGTAAAAGCTTATGAAAAATACTCTTGGGAAAGGAAATGATGGATGAAATCAGATACGCAAGCGCATGTTCGGGAATCGGAGGATTCGAACTTGGCTTCCAAAGAGCAGGAGGATTCAAAAGAGTCTGGTCCTGTGACTGGGATTACGATGAAAAAGGAGAAAAAGCAGGATATTATGCCAACAAAATCTATAGAAGGCACTTCAAACCAGAAATCGGAACGCATATTACAAGCGACATTAGGCGAATCAATCCAGAAACAATCCCCGAACATGATATCCTTACCGCAGGGTTTCCTTGCCAATCATTTTCGATTTCGGGCAAAAGGAAGGGTTTCGAAGACACTCGTGGAACGGTATTCTTCGAGATATGCCGAATTGCGAAGGCTAAACGACCTACACTACTACTCCTCGAAAATGTTAAAGGACTCCTTAACCATGACCGAGGAAGAACTTTCACGATCATCCTTCAATCGCTGGATGAACTGGGGTATTGGGTCGAATGGCAAGTTCTTAACAGCAAGTATTTCGGGGTTCCCCAGAGTCGGGAAAGAGTGTTCATTATCGGACATCTTAGAGAAAGAAGTAGCAGAGAAATATTTCCTATCACAAGGGATGATAGATGCCTTAATACGGCACAAGAAGAAACACGAGGAGAAGGGTCACGGCTTCGGGTATCAGGTACACTTTCTTCAAGATACTGGAAGGACGGATCAGAAATCTTAATTGGATTAGTTCATAGATCCTTCCAAAAACTTGATGGCGCAACAAGAATATACGAAGATATTGCACCAACAATAAGCACTCCCTCTGGAGGAGGCCACATACCCGAAGTTATACAAGATTCAAGAATCCGTAAATTAACCGAAAAAGAAGCTGAAAGATTAATGGGTTTCCCAGATAATTGGACGGTAGGTTTCAGTTATAGAGCAAGATTGGAATGCTTAGGAAATGCCGTTGTGCCTCAAGTTGCAGAGTTTCTTGGTAATAAAATTAAGGAAAGCCTTATATATGCCCATATGTACTTATGATTGAGGCAAGATGGGGACTAAAAAAACTTTGGAAACACTTCTGAGAGAAGCTGACAAAGAATATTCGAGAGTTTCAAGGTCAACTTCTCGTTACCAACGAAGGGATATGTATGCAATTAGTACCGTTGTAGAATGCATTGAACAAGAGCTTAAGAGATATGGAAAAAAGGTGAAATTTATATGACGTGTCCTGTAGAAGAGGTAAACTGGAAGAACAAAACTTTTTTTGAGATTGATAAAGAACTTCTCTTTACCCCCGAAGAATATAATCGTGCGATAGGTAGAATGATAAGATTCCATAAATATGCTGGCGGGGTGGGAGATTCTTCAACTAAAAAAAGAAAGAAAAGATGATTGAACATGACGAAAGTTTTATGTAATTATGAAGATTGCGAATATAATTATTATGGAAAAATTTACCAAAAAGACGAAATTAATATTGTCGAAGTAGAAATCGCAACAAATGAATTTGCACCTATTTGTGCAAGTACAAGTGTCGAAGAATGAAGACAGTTTCCATAGATTCATTTAGAGATTGGCTAAAGACTCTTTCTGTGGGGAGTATGAATCATCTTGGAATGTATTATGAGTTTCTCACTGGAAAAGAATTTCACAACAAGCAGGGTACTGCTAGAGTTCCTGCGATGAGATGGTTGAAGGAATATTTCTATGAAGAATGTTGCGAACCATTTCAGTTTGATGAACATATCACGACATGGTGTGAAGAGAAGGGATATATTGTGACTTTCTTTAATGATTGGAGAGGACAGGGATTCTTGTTTGAGATGAGGTGAATAGATGGTTGACAAAAAGGCTTTTCAAGATGCTGTTGAGGCGTTGGCTGTGAAAAGAGGAGACTGGTTTCTAGCCAGAAACCTCGTGAAGCCTCTTGAGAAAAAACTTGGTGAACCCGTTTCTCCAGTAACGGTTGGCTGGCACTTAACGCGATTGGTAGGCCGCCTCATACTAGAATCACAATATATCGCGGAAGCCCCACTGGAACGAATTAAAGAGTATTGCACAATAAAATGGGATCCAAACCTATGATATAAGAATGGAAATATCAAAGTTTGATATAACCAAAGATATATCATGAATTCTTAAATATCAAGTTGACCAATATTTAATCAGTAATGGTTACATTTCTACCAAGCTCCGCATCTGCCACTATCCAGATTTCCCCATTGGAGGTTGGAACGAACCTAACCATTTCTGCTCCTTCATCAGCCACAGAGGGCGCACAATTCCAAGTAACAGGAATCCTCACTAGAATCGATTCAGGCGCGGGACTTGGAGGGGAAACAATTGACTTCACATATAATGGAACCATTCTAGGGAATGCCACAACAAACCCAGACGGAACATACCAGTTCACCACCCAAATAAGCGAAACAGGATCCTTCACACTAACCGCAGAATTCAAAGGCTCAACCAGACCAGGATTAATATTCAAACCAAGCAAAGCCACAACAAAAGTAGCAACCCTCCTAGAAACATACCTATTACCAATAGCCATCATAACCATAGCAGGACTATTATACATTCTAAGCCGAAGATAACCCATGTCAATATCACTAAAAACCCCAGTTCTAGAAGACATATCCACCAATTTAACAATAAGAATACCAAAAAAAGCAAAAGAAGGCGAACAATTCACAATAAGAGGAAGACTAAGACGAGCCGACAACAAAAGACCCCTCCCAAACCAGAAAATCGACCTATACATCAACGAGACATATTATGGAACAGAACTAACAGACAGACTAGGCAGAGTAAACTTCACACTATCAATAGACGAATACGGCACATACATCTTAACAGACAAATTCAAAGGGGCGACAACGGAATAAGTGCAACAGGGGGGTGTTGCACTTAGCCCCTAGAAAGTATTATATCCAAATTAAAACTAAGTATATAATATGGTTGGTTCAATTGAACAAGTCATTTGGTTTATTTTTCTAGGTCTTCTAGGCGGAGTTACCCACATCCTAGTTGAAAGCAAAAGCTTTCCTGATCTAATAAAATTTGAAGCTCTAAAAACCTATCTCATAGCAGGAATAGTTGGATTCCTTTATAATATACTTTACTCAGACTATAATTTCCCCAACTTCCTCATGTGCTGGGTAGCAGGATACATGGGAACAGATTTCATAAAGAAACTACTAGAAAACTTCAAAGACAAAAACCAAACTTAAACATCAATGGACTCTTCACTAAGAGCCTTACCCATCTCCTTAATCCATTTCTCAAACTTCTTTCCTTTAGGAACTTTCTTAATCTTTTTATGGGCTTTTTTAGCCGCTTTCTCAAATGCCTTCAATCTCTTGGACTCGCCAAGTTTGATCAAAGGGTTACAGAACTCTCGAATTTGTAATTTAGACATAGCTCCTTGAATACCTTCGCTGAAACAGAGTTTGGGCTTCCCCTTATAGGTATAACATTTACAGGGAGTTTTACGAGCCAATGAGGGATTCATTAGTATCCCTGGGCTTGCAAACTCTATTATGGCATAATTAAGTAGATTTATACTATTTTTCTCTTTATTCATCCTACTTATTTAAAGGATTAAATACATATACATTTTGGGGTATAATGGTTATCTTGGACTGGGATGATAGTTTCTCGATGCAAGCCTATGTTACAACCCCAGGATATCAACGTATGGCGTTAACTGGATTTATTACTGAACAGCGAGCTGATGGGCTTTATGCAGCTCCCATTCTTCCACAGTTGTTTTACGGGGCAGATGGAACCCCACTCACAACTTGGAGGCAGTATCTTCCTGCTGCTGGTGAGCAAACTATATTATCTCGATCTGGTGGAGAGCCTTCAATTCCAAAGGAAGAATTATACTGGCGTAAAGTGACTGAGGTTGAAAAAGAAACCCCTACAACAGTTGAACCTACCACTGCTAAGCTTGAGATTTCGCCTACTTTTGCGTTAATTTTGGGTTTGATTGGTGGAGTAATACTGTTAAAGATAATTGGGGGAAAATAATGTCATTAGTATCCGTGTATGAAAGTCCTTACCAATATGATTCAGAGCCAGATGTTCCCCTTGTTCCTACTCTTGCGCCTAATGGTATTATTGTTAGTCATACTTTTCCAGCTTCAGCAGTACAAGGAGCAAATCTTCCTTTTAGTTTTGATGTCCATAATAATGGCACAGAGGGTCAAATTGCCTTTGGCATAGCAAATATATCGGGAAATCCAGGAAACATTGTTATTACATATCAAGGGAGCGAAAATGTATTAACCCCCAATCAGTATTGGCGTTTAAACACGGTAAATCCCGTTCCCAACTGTTTTCATATAATTGATAGTGCTTCAATTCGTTTCGAATCTGCTGGAAACTATGTAATCAAACTATGGGGTATGTGGTACAATGAATTAACAGGGCAATGGACTTACAATAGCGCAGAAGAAATAACCAAAAATATAACCGTTCAAATAGGTTGGCCTATTGAATACCCAATTCATATATTCAACAATACAAAACTCAACCCAGGATTATTGCTGGAAGGTTCAAAAACAGAAAATATTTCTAATGTAGATACTAGCGTTCTCTTAGGTGGAAGAGTAGATTATTCGATTACTCATGTAAGTGCTGTTCTCCCTGGATATGATGCAAAAATCTTCTGGAATGATGTCGAAAAAGTAACTGGAAGACCCATAGAAGGAGCATTATCAGGAAGTTTCGACTTAACACCATTTGAAATAGGCCCAATAAATACAATTAAAATCTACATGAAACAGGGACCAGCAGGATACAATGTTTGTATATTTGATGTTTATGTTACTCTAGGATTTTCAGAAAAACCAGCATACGAACCCAAGACTCCCTTTAATTGGCAAGAACTCATAGATAAATATGGTAAATGGATCGGTTTAGGTGTTGCTGGTTTGGTAATATTATATATGATGAAAAGACCTAGTATAATAGTTGTAGGAGGAAGTAAATAGTGTCAGCTCAAGAGAAAATAGCGAAACTCCAAACATTCATAGCAAATAACCCAGCCCTCGCAGGAGTACCCTTCGCAATAATAAATGGCAGACAACTAACGCCAATAACAGCGTTATCCATGCTACAACTAAACCAAGAAGTTCCATCCGTAATAGTTGCCCTAGCAACCCTAGGCGTAGATCCACCCACCCTAACCAACACAGACTGGGCATTAGCCGAAGCATACTATCAAGACCTACTAGCAATCCCCACTAAAGCCCCCAAAATATACCAGATTAAAACGGGAATGTCCCTCGAAGATGCATTAAGGCACATTCAAGCAAGAGATGCAATCGGACGTTCCCTAGTTCAAGCCAATGTAAATCTATTGACATTCATGGCTAGGAGGATGCAGTAGACTTCATGCCCATTCTAGGATCTGCGGTAGTGGTACGTCCCAAATTTGACCTGGCGACTGATTACGGAAATTACTATATGGGTTTAGCAGTCGCACAAGCCCGAATGCAAGTCAGAGACCTAAGTGGACCAGATGCAACAAAGGCGAACTTAGATGCAGCACTAAACGAAGTTGACCCAATTCTATGTTACTGGCTAGGTCACGGAAACGCGGATACATATACCGTTCAAAATCAAGAGGTTTACATGCAGACCTGTAGTGGGGATGAAAAGCTAAGTGGAAGAAATGTCATTCTTCTTAGCTGTAGTTGTGGAATTAGTCTAGGGCCTGATATGGCTAGTAAAGGAGCATTAGCCGTTCATGCTTGGGCTGTCGATTTCACTTGGGTTGCAGATGGTGTTCCCCCAGATCCAAAATCAGATGGATTCTTTGAGGCTGTGAACGAGTTATGGTTTGCTCACAATGAGGGGGTGCTTCCTACTGTGGCTCATACTCGTAGTTTAGCTGTCTGGGATAAGTGGATTGACTATTGGGTTGCAAGCAGTGATCCATATGCGAGTCTAGTAGTTCAGCATCTAGTCCATGATAGGGATGGAATGCGACTGTTTGGAGTTGGCGATACCCCCAGCAACCCGCCAACACAAGAAATAGCATTGCCAGTATGGGAGATGCCACTGATCGCAGGTCAAGGACTGCTCTTATTCGCCCTCATACTCTGAGAATAGCGACCATCAGGACTACGCCTACTATCCCAGGGATTGCTATGCTCTTTATATCAATAGGAGATGGTTCTTCCCCGTTACCGTTGGGTGGTGGAACTTCTACTAGGGTAATGTTACCTGCGAAAGTAGGAGAGGTTTCCATCCATCCAACTGAAATGGCTTCCTCATATGTTATCCCTCCAATGGTTTGGGAGGGAACGCGAATATGCAGTGTTGTGAATGTGATACCCGTCGCGATACCAAAGGGACCGATGACTCCTGCCACAGATACCCCAGGCATATCAATTACCTTGATCCATTGGTCGCTATAGAAGTAAACTACCTCACTCGCCACGCCATCTAGGGCTGGAGTCAGATAGATGGTTACGTTTGTCATTCCACTTATAAACTTCTATCGTAAGAGATATAATTATATCCATATCTTAAATCCATAATCCCCTTATAATAGTAAAAACTATCCTAAACCATGAACACCCCACAAATAGATGTGTTGGATCTGATAATAAGCACACTTAGAGAACACGAGGAAAGGCTAGACGAACTCGTAAGCAGACTGGAACAACTAGACTACATAAAGTAAAGGTCACGAGAACAATTTTCGCAGTATAATACAGTATTACTTGAATTTTTATTTCTTCGCCCTCTAAATCGGCTACATACCTTATCTTTAATACTCAACTCTTTATCACACTTATAACATACAACTACCCCCTTTTTACTCAAATGATTATTATAACATGGGGCTTCAAGAATAAATGGACCATTAACCAACCCCAATAATATAACACCTAACCTATGATGCCATTCTTATAATAACGAATCTTCGTCCTCATCATAGAACGAAGAGAAGAAGCCTCCAACAAACCCATAAGCCTCCTAGCCCCACCATTAACAGTAACCTGCCGCCTACAAGCAGAACAGATCAGAAAACTCAAACCAGCCTCCAGAAGATAAACATTAATCGCATGCTTTATCATCTTAGAATTGAAACCACGATCCCCCGCACAATCAGGACACAACCTAGGAACCATCAAACCACACCTATCTAAGCCTAGAAAAGGGGAAAGACATATATTAAACTTCTTACTAACTAAGTCCTGTTTCAGTTGGTAAAGCGATTATTACTTGTTCTAGATGATGACGAGCATGAGCGTTTAAAGAACCTAAAAGGTAATAAGACTTGGGAACAATTTCTAATTAAACCCCATCTGGAGGAGGATAAGTCTGAGTGAGCAGGTTATGAAATATATGTATGATGACTCCCGCTACACCAATGATATGATCCGATCAATAAACCGCCTCTCCAAATACCTCACCCCAGAATACCGATTCAAACTTGTTAAAACCTGCATAAGAGGAATCTTAAAAAAACGAGAAAAACATCCAGACCAAACATACAGAAAAGGCGCAGCATACGAACTAGCAGAAATGATCGGCGTAGAGAAGAACACCGTTCTAAGATGGATGGCCCACGGAATTCAGGGCAACAACAAAAACATATTCAAACTCATAATGATATCACTCGACCACGCAAAAAACGAAACACTCAACCTCCTAGAAGAAGGTCTAAAAGAACACTATGATGCCTTCTATAAACTGGAATCTGAAATTAAGAAAGACGTAACCTTCGATTATCTATGAAAGTGCAACAGGGGGGTGAGACACTTTGAGTAAAGTATCGTTTAAAAGAGTGTGGAAAGACCGAGAAGACGGGGAATTGAATATTGGAGAAGACCTTATCAAGCTATCTAAAATTATTCACGAAACAGATGAAATAGTCTTGGGAGGCGACTTTATGATCTTCGTTGACGAGGAATGCATCTACTGCTCGATAGAAGAATTCAAAGATCAAGAATAATCTAACGTCTACCGTCTACGATAGTCATTGTTATTTTTTTCGTCTGTAGTTATAATGAAGTTCGCATATTTCCCAGGAGACAATTCAAGTTGATTTCTCACTGGTTTGGGAACGGTAACTCTGCATTGACTATCTAATCTAGCAGTGAAATTGTATTCTTTACTTTTTCTTGACAAGGTTAATACAGATTATAATAATAAAGGATAGTATAAAAATTATTCGACAAAATTAGTTATTGAATGGCTATACTATGCCTATATTTACTTA
>Ga0114925_10001771_pt1 | contig 10803 bp, 9 predicted proteins | sample SumtaG_2_FD_87287 | JGI IMG/M metagenome (GOLD analysis project Ga0114925, IMG submission 87287) | Deep subsurface microbial communities from Indian Ocean to uncover new lineages of life (NeLLi) - Sumatra_00607 metaG | ecosystem: Environmental > Aquatic > Marine > Oceanic > Sediment | place...
AGTTTAAAAATTTTTTCTCCATGGGGGGGAGGTGCGAGTGGCCTTCTATATGGACTATGCGGGACTGGGAGATCTTTAGTTAAATCGCGATCGCCCAAGAGGCATTAACGGGCATATAATAATGACTTCATGAATCAAATTTTTTTAATCCTAAAATTTTTAAAATAACAAAAAAAATAAAAAATGTATTTGTAATTAAATATCTTTTCAGCATTCTTCTAGGCTCCTGCAATATTCTAAAAAACCATTCTAAGCCATAATTTTGCATCCAAATAGGCGCGCGTTTCTTTTTACCAGCAACGATATCAAAACTACCTCCAACTCCATGAAGGACGGGTACTTTTAGTTCATATTTATATTTTTTTATAAATAACTCTTTTTTTGGTGTTCCAAATCCTATAAATAAAATATCAGCGTTTGAGTTTCTTATTTGTTTGACTATGTTTTTCTCTTCTTCGGATGAGAAATATCCATTTCTATAACCTGCAATTTTTAGACCTAAATACTTTGCATTATAAACAGAAACAACCTTTTGAATCACATGCTCTTCTGCACCAAAAAAAAATATTGAATATCCTTTTTGAGCAGATATTTCTACCAAAGTTTCCATTAAATCCGTTCCATTCAAACGGCCGGGTATTTCAGGTTTAAACAGTTTTGAGACCCAGATAACAGGAACACCGTCAGCACCAACTAAATCGGCATTATTGATTATGTTTTTTAAATACTTATTAAATTGCGCTTTAACAATTTTAGCAACATTTATAACCACAATTTGATGTGGTTTGCCAGATCGAATAAAACTTTCAATTAATGGGAGTGCTGTTTTTAAATCTATTAAATTAATACGGATACCGAGAATATTAGTCGAAGGAATAACCATATTTCTTTCCATAATATAAGAGATAAGATAACCCAACAAACATCCAAGCTTGAGACCATCTCAAATAATTTATTTTATTTGTCAAAAATCTCCTTTTTTGATAATAAAAATAACCTTTCTTTTCATCATACAAATTGTTAATCGTCCAGTCCGCAACTTTTACAGCCAAGTCAAACAATTCTTTTCCGTAAAATTCACTCAATACACAAAGTGCTTTTATAGCTGCCCCTGAACAGTGGGATTCAATTGGATAAACAGAATTTTTATAAAATTTAGGTGCGCCATAATTCGTAAACATATTATTAATGTAAAAATTAATTCCTTTTTGAATAGCGGGCTTTAAATCATAAATATTAAATGTATATTTTCTAATATTTTCTAAAGATTCTAATAAATATGCTGTATGATAATGGTCAATAAAATGTTGAATTAAATGTTTCCCGTAAAACCAAGATCCATCTTTATTTTGCTCAGCTTTAATGAAAGAAATTCCTTTTTGTAAGATTCTTTCTTTTTCAAAATTTTTTTCTCCCTTAATATGTAAATAACGTGCGATAATTTCTAAACCTTTTGCAGAAGCATTGTAGATTATACTTTTATCAAAAGCAGAATAACTGAAACACAGTCCATTTTTGTCTTTATAAATATTAAGCTCATTTAAAAAAAAATTAATACTACTCTTAGCCAATTGGAGAATTCGTGAATCTTTGGTAATTGAATATAAATCCATTAAAGAATTGGCTACAAAACTAGTAACAACTATTGTGGGTGTATCGGCAGGTAAATTAAAAATTCGTGATTGCCATGGAAAATAATATCCCCAAGAATATTTCTTAAATTCATAATATCTATTATGAAACAAAATTTTTCTTAGAGATTCCGCCTCTTCAATTAAATTTTGTTTTATAAATCCGGACATGAAAAGAGCCATGGTTTTAGGATTTATTTCTTTTTTTATCCCGAATACCGGTCTTAAATTTATAAGTAAATGTTTATTAATATGAATAAGGAAAAGACGGAAAAGCTTATTGTTTTTTAATAATAAGCTAAATTTATTATTGAAATATAATCCATCATATGGGTCGTAGCCTTTAAAATCAGTATTAAATGCATCTATTTTTAAAGTACTGATTGTATTTCTAATTTTCATTATTTTAGATATTATTCAATATAATGCTAATGATCCTCTTAGCAGTATTTCCATCCCAATATTTAGGAATTTTATAGTTATTTTTGTAGTTATTTTTTAATATCTTTTCAGTATTTATCAGTATTTTACTTTCGTCATCTCCTACCAGTATATTTGTACCTATTTTAACAGTTATAGGCCTTTCAGTATTCTTTCTTAATGTAAGACAAGGAATTTTTAGCACGGTGGTTTCTTCTTGAATTCCCCCCGAGTCTGTTAAAACAAGCTTTGCATTGATCATTAAATTTAAAAATTCTAAATACCCTAACGGTTTACTAAGAATTATTGAATTTGAATTATTTATTATAGAAGATAAATTATGATCTTTAATAAACTTTTTTGTTCTTGGATGAGTGGGAAATATTAATGGAATTTTATAAGATATCATTTTTATTGCTCTTAATATTTTTTCTAATGACGCTTTCTTATCAACATTAGAGGGTCTGTGTAAAGTTAATAATGCATAATTTTTTTTATTTAAATCAAATTTTTCAAAGGTATTTTTCTTTTCAGCTCTTTTTTTGAATTTCAATAAAGTATCTATCATTATATTTCCCACAAAATAAATTTTTTCTTTATCGATTCCTTCCTTCAACAAATTCTCATTAGCATCTTCACAAGTAGTAAATAAATAATCAGAAATAGAATCAGTTAGAATCCTATTTATTTCTTCTGGCATAGTTCTGTCAAAACTCCTTAACCCAGCTTCCACATGGGCTACTTTAATTCCTAATTTAACAGCAACTAAAGTACAAGCTATTGTTGAATTTACATCACCTACGACAACAATTAAATCAGGCTGTTCTGCCTTGCACACTTTTTCAAACTTAATCATAATTTTTCCAGTTTGTTCTGCATGAGTTCCTGAACCAACTCCAAGATAAATATCAGGCCGAGGCAATTTTAATTCATTAAAAAAAGATTCTGACATCTCACTACCATAATGTTGACCCGTATGAACTAAAATAGAGGAAAATTTTGAATATTTTTTCAACTCTTTATCTAGAGGAGCAACCTTCACAAAATTTGGCCTAGTGCCTACTACGATTAAAATTTTCATTTAATTAATGCTAAACAAAATCTTTATCTAACCTGTCTAATAAAATAATTATATTTACATAAAACCTCAACTCAGAAAAAGTAGTAATAGAGAAATTTATACTTTTTTTAGTCCCCATATTAGTCTTATTTGATTCTCCATAAATATTCTTGAATTCTTTGCTAGAAGAGCATCAATATAATTAAAAATTGGGATACCGCTTTTTAGTATTTTTTTATTTCCAAAAAGCTTTTCGATTCCTCTTGAATATAAATATGAAAAAAATGCAACCCTAGTAAACGTGCATATTTCTAATTTAAATTTTTCTAAATATTTTTCTAATATTTTCCTTTTAAATCCCCCCCGCCTAGTAGCCCACAAATCTTCAGGGGAAATTCCATGTTTTTTATGAGAATATTTTTGTAAAGGTTTAAATATTGTATTTTTTAAAAATTGCCAAATAGGAGAATAAGCATCGTCCATAAATATTCCCTCTCCCCCTTTTTTAAGAACTCTATGTATTTCAGAGAAGAATCTGGCTGGGTTTTTAAAATGATGAACTAAAGCATAGCCATAAATTAAATCAATCGATTCATCGGGAAATGGTAAATTTAATGCATCAATCGCATGAAAAACAATTCTATTTCTGTATTTTTCAAATAATATACTAGTATCAAAAGCGTTCTTCATGAAAAGCATTGCGACCAATGAAATATCACTATATATTAGGTAGGCTCCAAAATTTAAAAAAAAGAATTCTTTTTCAGAAATGCCATTTCCCACGAGCAAAATAATTTTATCTTTTAGATAAGGCAAATTATCAAACACAATTTTATTTTGTGGCCAAATTTTACCGTTCCAATAATGTTGTAAATTTTGAAAATCAGGTGATTTAATCTTTTTTTTATAAATTTCATTATAATAAGCAATTTCGTTATTACAAGAAGAGCCGACAAAATCAATACATAAATCATAATTTTTGTAGTAAATATAATTTTTTCCGTTTAAGCACCATAAATTACCTTCTTTATCTTTATTCAACGGAATCTTTGTCTTTGGGCAAATGTATTTAATTATTGATTGCATTTTTTTAAATCCATTTCATTTATAACTAAAAAATATTTTGATTTTCCAATATTTTCTTATATATCGATTCCAATTGTAATATAGCCTTATAGGCTAGAAAATGAGACTGAGCATATTGATAATTAGATAAAGAAATTTTATTATATAATTCCTTATCAAGAAATAATCTCTCTATCAAATTTGCAAAGATATTAGGATTCAAACTATCGGTAATAAAGCCATGCACTTCATTCTTGAAAAAATCAGCTAATCCACCAACAGGCCTTGTAACAATAGGCAAACCATAAGCAATTGCCTCAATGACACAGGTCGGCAAACCTTCACCATAAGTGGGGTAGCAGAACACTTGAGACTTTTCGAATATACGACGCTTTTCTTCGCCTCTAACATAACCCACAAATGTAACATTGGACATATTGCGATTATGCACTAAGGATTTAACCTTCTCCAGTTCATCACCATCCCCGGCAACGATAAGCTCTATCATCGGATATTTGCCTTTCAGAAGAGATGCAGCCTCTATTGTTTCATATATGCCTTTAGCTCTAGTAATGCGAGAAAGAAAAAGGACGCGGTACTTTTCAGAGCTCTGTCTTTTCTTTAAAGCATTTTGTATATCAAACCCCGCGAGCATATCTTCATCAATTACGGTTACTCCCTTATAAATTGGTTGTATAATACCCCATCTTTCGAGTGTTTTTTTGAATTGCTCCGCTAATACAATAAAAGCGTCACTTTTACCAAATAAAAATTTAAACGTCCAGATAAAATTATGGTCAATATGTGCTTCAAATGATTTTTCCCACCCATGAAAGAATACCAAAATTTTTTTCTTGTTAATTTTTGCTAGTAAAGCAAATATTCCATCACGTATGAACGACTTCAAATTTAAAGAAGGATTTATATGCACTAAATCTATATTATTCGTTTTTAAGCATTTCACAAATTTGTAATGGTCATGAAACATCCGAAAGATTCGTGCCAAAAAGCCCTCTTCCCTGGTTCTTTTCCCTACTATGAAATGTACTATAGGAATCTTAAACTTATTTTGTAATCTCTTATAATAGTTCGATATTCCACCCGGGGCTTCAAACTCTGGATGTGTAATTAAAATTTTCATACAAAAAATTTTTATTTTTTTCCTTTAACTTTTTTATATTTTATTATTTTCACATCTTGTAATTGTTCAATAAAATCTATTAGCTTTTTTGCCTGATTGTGCCAAGTAAATTCTTGTTTTATAATGTCCACACCTTCCTTTCCCCACTCTTTTAAAAACTTTTTATTTTTATAAAAATAATTAATCGCCTTTGCGATTGTTTCTGGATTATTATTTTTTATATAATAAGAACACTTCTTATTACCAGCTACATCTCTAAAAGTCCACATATCCGTACATATTACAACCTTCCCCATCGCAAGATATTCAAGCAATTTTATTGGATTATTATTATTCCAATATTCTATATTAGGATACGCCATAATTGCGCAATTGCAATAACTAATATAAGCTGGAATTTCAAAATGTCGGACGGGAGGTAAAATATAAATTTTTCTTTCTAATCCATGTTTTTTAATTTGCTTGAGAATTTCATTTTTTGCTTTGCCGTCTCCAATTAATACCAGAATTATATCTTCTTTATCAATCATCCTAACTGCTTCTATTGTTTCAAATAATCCTCTGTTATAACTCATATCACCATGCTGCATCAAAACAAACTTCCCCTTGAGAAAAGATGGCCTATTATCATCTGCATGACTCTGGGGTGAAAATTGGTCTGTATTTACGCCTGAACCCCATACACCAATTAGCGATGAATCAAATTTTAAACTTTTACAGATCTGATGCTTATAATAGTTAGTAATTACAGTTAATCCGTCTAAAAAAAGCCTGGAATACCAATAAGATAGCTTTGTATAAAATTTCATTATTTTATCTTTTATGGAAAATTTATTTAACTTTAAATTATAAAATGGAGTTCTGTTATCAACGATAAATAATGACCGTATTTGTGATATAATTGCAAAAGGAATACTAAACCAAACGCTATAGATATCTAAGATAACGACATCGGGTTTATAGACAAAATAAGTATAAAGAAATTTTATATAGCCAAATATCCAAAAAGATAGAATTCTAAGATATTTTTTCTTTATTAAAAAAATCTGTACATAATCTCGGCCAAATATATTATTGGAATCCTTTCCGGCAATAGCAATTCTAACCTCACATCCCATTCCCTCTAATTCTATACACATTTCACGCCATGTTGTTATATGTAGCTTACTAATATCGAATTGGAGTCGGGGAAACCATAATATCTTCATTGTTTTCCTCACTTTGCCTTAAAGAAACAACTAACAATGCATAAATTAACCATGCAAATTGAATGGCATGTCCAAGCCTTAAGTATTCTACCTTAATTCCATCTATTAACATAAAAATAACAGCGCAAAACAAAAAGAAAAGTATGTACCAATTTTTACATTTATTTCTGGTAACTAAATCATGCCAACCACGGTTTAACATTTTTAGCCAAAATATAGCATGAATAATCAACCCAAAAATTCCAATTTTATATAATATTGTAAAGTATAAAGAATGAAATGATCCGGCCCAAGAATAAAGTGATTGTATGTTGTATAAACCTGCCCCAAAAATTGTTGGCTTTTTAAGAAAAAAAAAGGCCATCTCCCAAGTCTTTTTTCTATTAATTGCTTCAAGTGAAATTATTTGTGATGAATGGAAAAAGATTTTAAAGCGTTGAATGAATTCATTTATTTGATTTGGAATTATAACAGTCAATATCATGCATCCTGAAATAACCAATAATATAATTTTTATTGAAGTCCCTTTATAATCTTTTTTAAACAAATTAAGTATGATACACGTAAATAAAAGTGTAAAACTAAAAAGTATTAGATCAGAGCGTGTGTTTGTGAAAATAATACCTGATAAGCAGCAAAATAAAGGAATAATATATAGAAATTTTCTAGTGTGATATATAAGTGCCATAGATAATATCGATCCTATGAGAAACATCTCTGCCAAAAGTTCGTAGTCATGAATTATACTTGTCGTTCTCATTATCCCACCAGCAATAGGGGCATAATGAGTAGATGTTCTGGTCCCAAAAGGAATAAAGAATGATTTAACTATATCTGGATATTTTAACTGTAAAAATGATATTGCAGAATGTATAATAAGAGTTAATAGGATTATTTTAATAATTAAAATAACATCTGATTGTTTTTTGACTACAGCAAGCGTTATAAAATACAAAATGATTCCACTAATGTTAGCTATATAATATCTGATTGACTGCCCAATATAATAAGGATTAAAGATTAACGATGTTGTCAAACTAAAAAAAATTAAAATTGGTAAAATAAATAATAATTTTGGTTCTAAAATTAATCTTCTCTTCTGATATAAATGATTCAGAGCGATTACTATAAACAGAAAAAATATAAATAACGTTGTAATTGTTAAAGCATCCCTACCCATAAATTGAACCAGATAAGGAAAGGGTATCGTAAAGATGATAAAATGTAATAAATAGCTATTAGCTCTTTCATCGCCCTTTTTCAAAACAATACTCATATATATTAAAACCATAAATATTAAGATAATAATTCCAAAAGCAATTTTACTTCCCAATAAAATCAGATAAGCAGTAATGAATCCAAAGAGGATTACCACGGCTAATCGCAATAAAGCAATAACATTATTATTTTGCCGATTTATCTCGTAAAACATTACGCCGAAAGTAGTTTTGTATCCCAAATGTTATTTCTTTTTATTAGAAAATTATCTTTTAGTGGGCCCATTACTAGGTTAAATAATACTGATTTATTCTTTTATATAATTTACATAATTAATTATATGATAATAAGGATTTCTTAAAATTGATTTAATTTTTCGAAATAAAGGATGACTTCTTCCAATGTCATTAACAATATGTGCATTACCAATTTTCCCATATATATATGTCCCCAGATGTTTCGAAATATTAGGATATTTATGGCAAATATATTGCTCAGGATTTACGTTTAATGGAATACTTTTAAAATTTTTAATTATTGAAGTTCTAGCAATAGATGGATTAAAAGACCATACATTTGTTCTTACAATGTCTACATTATCAATTTTATATTGTCGTACTGGTTTGAATATTTTAAGATTAGGATATGGTGATAAATGATATAACCATTCTTTTTTTCTAATTCTCTCTTTATTAAACCTAATATGATCTATATAATTATGATTTTTTAATAGTACTATAAGTGGATTAAGATCTATTTCTCTAATAAAATTCCAATCATCCTCGAGATGAAAATAAAATTCTGATTTAATTCTATTAAATAAATAATTAATAGCATTTGCATGGCCTTTTGGTTTTTTATTAATATGAATATCTGTGATATTTTTTTCTTTTAAAAATTTTAATAAATTTGGTAAATCTTCTTTTTTATTCTTTTCAATTATATCTATGTGGACAATAAATCTAAACTCACCAAAATATTTTACATAGTCAATAAAACTTTTATAAGTCCTTTCAAACTGCTTTCTGCAGGTTAATGTAACTATAACATCTAATGCATCCATTGATATTTTCTTTCTCGGTGGATTATTAATGAAATCTAAACATTGCCAAATTTGAATTAATAATTTTTTATCTATACCAAGAATATGACTATTATTTATTAATTAATATTTTCAATCTTAATTTATTTGTTATATTTCTTTATATAATATTTAAAAATTAATTCTTTGTTTTTTAAATAGATATCCAATATTTCTTTTTAATAAAGAGTTAGACATAACTACAATATAAACCCAAATAATAATTATAGAAAAAAAGAATAATAAAAGAGTAATTTGCTTGGACGAGTATAATTTAATAAAATATATTGCACTTCCAAAAGGTATTGCTTTGATAAAATGATTAACAAACATCTTAAATGTAGATGTTTTAGGAATTGCTAAGTAATAAAGAAGTAAATTGACTAAAAATAAATTAAGAATGGTTGCAACTAATGAATACATTATTAAGCAAATAATTATATTAGTATATAAGCCACCGACTATTAAAATACCGATTCTAGTTAAAAAATTAACAATCTGGAATTTAAACTGTACATCTTGTTTATCAAAGACATCAAATATAGGACTAAGTATTCTAGCAAAAAAAGAGCTAAAAGCAAAAAGCGAGAAAATTTGAATATATACTCCTGCTTCACCCCATTTCGCTCCAAAAATAATTGAAAATACTTCCTTTCCCATGATTCCAACAGCGACAAAAGGGATTAAAAAAAAAGGGAATAAAGCATTTAATAATTCAAGAGAATTGCTCCTCAATTTTGATATATTTTCTTTATGCTCCACAGCATGTTGCAAGTACATCATTGACAAAGAATCACCCAACACCCTTGACGGAATATTTACAGTACTATTAGCAATAGCATATAGTCCAGCAATAATAGGTGAATAGAAAAAAGATATAATAATAGTGGGGAGTTGCGACATGCTACAAATCAATAAAGCAGATGGAATATTAAAAATTGCAAATTTTTTATATTTTTTTAGTGCCCATAATGGATTAATTTTTTTTAAGTCATTTAACAAAATGGGACTTCTATTTTTAAAACTACTTCGAATTAAAGTGAATAGTGCAATAATACCTGAGATGATTTTCCCTAATATTAGTACTAAAGCAGTATTCCAACCAATAAAACCAGCACACACTACAAAACCCCTATGTGAAATAGACTCTAAACCCCTTGACATAGATAAATATCCAAAATGCCTTTTACGAAGTTCCCAAAAGTACAATATGAAATAAGCACCATGAAGAAATACAACTAATGGCAATAGGTCAATAAATTTAATTAATGAGGGAACCCTAATTAAATTATAAATTATCAAGTCACCCCACAATTTACAAATTATATATAAACATGATGAAGATAGTATTAAGCAAATAAAACATAAAAATAACACGGATAATGCCTTATATTCTCCCTTTGGCATCATTATTGCGGTTTGATAACAGAAGCCAGATAAAGGTATAGCAATCATAGCAATTGAAAGGAATACTGCATAGATGCCATAAGTTTCCGCATCAAAAACCCTTGTAATAAATGGAATAGCAATAATTCCTATAGATTGGGCTATGACATTTCCTAATAATAATTTTATCACTCCTTTTGAGAAATTGCCTAAACTTATTTTTTTTTTATCCACCATAATAATAGCTTGATCAGATAATTTTTCCTCCATTGTTCTAAAAAAGCTTTTATGATTTCTGCTGTTTATTTATCTTCTTATTATATGAACGTATCATGCTGATAATATAACTTCCGGAAGGGCCCTATCTTCCACCTGGTTTTCTCTGTAATCTGTTTTTGTTCAGACCTGAAGGTTCTGTATGTCTGTCCGTACATAATCGACACGAGCACTAGCAGTAAAAAAATGAAAACGAATGGTTTTTTCATTTGCTTTTAGCTTTTTGTTTTTCGATGTATTCGAGGAAGAAGGCGAGCATGGTAAAAATCATGAGGCCTAATATGCCTGCAATCATGACATTGCGTTTCTTTTTAGGA
>Ga0114925_10001772_pt1 | contig 10801 bp, 25 predicted proteins | sample SumtaG_2_FD_87287 | JGI IMG/M metagenome (GOLD analysis project Ga0114925, IMG submission 87287) | Deep subsurface microbial communities from Indian Ocean to uncover new lineages of life (NeLLi) - Sumatra_00607 metaG | ecosystem: Environmental > Aquatic > Marine > Oceanic > Sediment | place...
TCATCGTTATTTAAATTCCTTGATATAAATATTATTTTTTGTCTTTTTGCCCATTATTTTTCTCCTTTTTCTGTTTCTTTTTCTAAATTTTAATATTTTTTAAAATAAATAAAGGACTTTTTAACATTTAATATAATATATCATATATGATAATAAGTAGAAAACTAAAACTTAATCCTACTCAAGAACAAAAACTTATACTATTTGAAACTCTTCAACAGTATAAACAAGCTATTTCTCTACCACTATCATACGGATTTAAACATAAAATTTCTAATGGAGCAGAACTTCATAAGTTCTCGTATTTTCTATTAAGAGAACAAACTAATTTACCTTCTCAACTCGTTTGTTCTGCTCGTTGTAAAGCAACTGAAATCTTAAAATCTATTAAATCTAAAACAAAAGGCAAATTTAATACTAGAGAACCTAAATCTTGTAGATTCCCCACTATCAGATTTGATATGAATTCCTGTTCTATAAAAGAAAATACAATAAAATTTACCACTATACAAGGAAGAATAGAAATTCCTTTTATCCGTTATCCTTTTGTAAATCAAAACTGGAAGAACATTTCAACTACCTGTGAATTACAATACAAATATTCTAAAGATGAGTGGTATATAATTATTTTTCTAAATGTTGAACCACAATCAGTTAAATCGGAAAACAAAGTTTTAGGTATTGACAGGGGTTGTAAACACATAGCAGTTCTTTCAAATAACCAGTTCTTTAATTCTAAAGAATTATTAAGAATTAAAAACAAATACAATTATTTAAGAAGAAAATTACAGAGTAAAGGCACAAAGTCTTCTAAACGTCTACTTTGTAGACTTAGTGGAAAGGAAAACCGTTTCACTCGTGATGTTAATCATCAGATTTCTAAACAAATAGTTAATTTACCTTTTGATATATTTGTACTTGAGAAGTTAAATATCAAAACAAGGAAAAAATATGGAAAGAAATTTAATAAAATTCTTTCTAGGTGGAGTTGGAAACAACTCGAAACTTTTCTTTCTTATAAAGCAGAACTTTCTGGTAAGAAAGTTTGCCTTGTCGATGCGAGATATACTTCTCAAAAATGCAGTGTTTGTGGTCATACAAAAAAATCTAACAGAAAATCTCAATCACTATTTATTTGTAAAAGATGCAGTTTTAATCTTAATGCAGATTTAAATGCATCAAGAAATATAAAACAAAATTATTTAACTACTCTTGGTATATCTTCGAGTAGTAGGGTATCTTCAATTACCCAAACGTCTCAACTAGATTAGTTAGGGATAATCCTCTTCTTTCCTTGAAAGGAAATTGAAAAGTTCGTATATTCAAATCAAATAAACAAAATCCTTATTCTTTTTCCAACCAAAAAAATCCGGATAATTAAAAGTCGAAATGAAAGGTATCCAGATATGGTATAACATCTTTTGAATAGACAGGGATGCCAGAGGTGGGGGGTATACAAAAACGATTTTCTGGATAGAAGATATCTTTTATCTTTAATATCTCCGACATATTATATCTTTTATGTTCTGGATATCCCCCTCTACTTTCCTCTGGTCCATTGTGGATATAGTCTATCTATATATATTAAAGATATACTATATCCTTAATCACTTTAATATAAAAAAATACCTCTCCCTTATTTAATACCGGGAGAGGTATTCGGAGTAAAAAGCTCTTTTTAATGTATAACGTATGAAACGTTATTCATCGACATCATCTCAATCGACTCAACCTTATAATCATTGACTCTTATCTCTTTTTCTGTGTTTTGGGTTTGACTCTTTTTTCTTTCAGGCATAAACGACTTTAGCTGTTCTGTTTCGGTTTCGGTCAAAGCCTGTCCGTTTTCTATCCATTCATAGTGGACTTCTTGTACTGACAATGTTCTCATCTGAACATACTGATTATATTGTTCCTTTTTATTTGTATGTTCAATTATTGTTTTTGAATTTCTGCCGATAAAGGGATTAAAAATATGATTTCCCCAGGTTCTTGGTTGTGGAGTAAACTCAAAGAAGATTTTTTCTCTTTCTCTTTGATTATTGACGGCATTATCATAAAACCAATTTATTTGGCAATTTGTTTCTGCGACTTTTTCGACTTGACCAAAGAAAGAATTGCCTGTTTTTCTCATTGCTGGAGTTGTACGACTGAAAAGTTGAATAAAATTTGCGCCTCTTTTTTCTTCCTCGAGCAACAAATTGACAAGCCGTTCCCTTGATATTCTTATTATTGGCTTGCCGAATGTTTTTGCTCTTTTTTCTGTTCTTGTTTCTCTTGTTTCTTGCATCTTTTTACTCCTAAAAAAAGTTTCTGTTTCAACTAACTGTATAAAACAGACTTTTTAGTTTTTTGTGAAAAAGAAATTATACTTTATTAAGGCTTGATTTGCAAGAAAAGAAACGGGCGACTGGTAAAGCCGCCCGTTCAACATTATTGAGACGCCGGCCAGTCTCTTTCCTTTGGGACTAGCTTAGCATATACATTATTGCCGCCAGTCCATTTCTCATACAATCATATAAAACAGCTTTTTTATTTTTCTGTGAAAATAGAATTATCTGTTTTGTCTTATTTTATACTTACTTTATTTTACCTTAATCCTCCACTTCTTGATTATCCTCATCTTGCCAAGCGAGAAATCCTACTCCATTACAATTTGGGCAAATGGATTCTCCTAATTTTACTTTACCTTTCCAGCCACAATTACAACATTTTACTAAATCTTTCATTATTTAATCTCTTTATTTTCTTTTACTTTGTTTTATTTTAATAGCTTAAAGCCCCAAAACTTTCTATGCAGATTTTTAATATCTTTTGGGATTTTCTTTGTCCATTTTAGACAATTCCATTGGGAAATAGAAAGACTAAGCACATACATTTTTTCCAGATTATAATTAGTCTTAAAGTTATTTTCTGGGACCATACCATCATAATCAAGAACAGGCACAGCAACTTCCGAGCCTACTCTTGAATAGACAAGACCTGTTTCCATATCTACTGCATAAGTTATATTTTTCATCTTTTTACCCCTAAAAAAGTTTCTGTTTCAACTAATTACATAAAACAGACTTTTTAGTTTTCTGTGAAAAAATCTATTTATGAAATTTAATCGTCAGGCTCCTTTTGTTAAAGTATTTTGAAACCGTTTTATTTTGCCATTTGAAACCAAATCTTTTAAGGCATGCATAAAACTTTCAAAGCAGGCAATGTGCCCGATACGACAAAGACAAACATTTTCCAATTCAAATATATCGTAGCTTTTGTGAGAGAGTAGCCGTAAGATAGTGGCTTGATACTCAAGGATTTTTTTTACTGTTTTCATTTCTTTTTACTCCTAAAAAAAGTTTCTGTTTCAACTAATTATATAAAACAGACTTTTTAGTTTTCTGTGAAAAAATCTTTTTATGGAATTTAGTCGTCAATAAACGCTTGCAAGCAAAGTTTTACGCTTAAATGATTGTATTTTGCGCCGTCAGGTGTTTTCTGGCCTTGAAATTTGTTCATAAATCGTATTGTTGCGAATGTAAGACCGAGTTTGTTTTTGTTAACTCCTGCAATACATTCCATCGCAAAACGATAAATTGACTCGTCATTGCCAATCCAAAGGGCAACATTCCAAGAGTTCCAGCTTCTGTGTCCGTTATAAGTTTTCATTTCTTTTTACTCCTGAAAAAAGTTTCTGTTTCAACTAATCATATAAAACAGACTTTTTAGTTTTCTGTGAAAATATATTATGATTTTCCCTCTCCCTTATATCTCATAGCTTCGGCAACAATCTTAAAGTCCCTATTTATTAAGGATATTATATCTCTAAGAAACAGACTTTTCCTATTTCTTATAAAGAGCAACAATCTGGCATTATGATTTATGGGATAATACTTGACAGGTTTATCTCCATTTATCAGCCGAATAAATTCTAATTTATACATAATACCTCTTAAAACTCTCAAGTTCTTTGATTTATTTCATTTATTGATTTCGGTCTGAAATATCTGTCTCTTTCTATTGGCAATGCTCCTAATCCTCTTTGCCCTTGTTTGCAGTTTAGCAATTCTGATAATCTGAAATTACCAAACTCTCCTTCTGGACATTGTTGACTAAAAACCTTGCCAAAGAACAAATCTTCTCCATCGAACTCGGTAGCAAACCAGGTAAAAGAACCTGTTGGATCGAAAAACTTGACTATTGCCAGTGCATTTGGATTTTTTTCTTGGCTGTATAATTTAGGAAGTTTTTTTCGGATTGCTTGTGTTAATAACATCATTTCTTTTTACTCCTAAAAAAAGTTTCTGTTTCAACTGATTATATAAAACAGACTTTTTAGTTTTCTGTGAATTAGTTAATTTTATAAACTAATCCAATTTCTCCCTTGACATTATCATCTCTGATAAACCAATCAGAAAAAGAGCCATCTCTGGCTGTTGCTGTTGTACCTGATTTAAGATATTTTCCTGCTTGACTTTTACATCCAAACAGATATATTTTACCTATTTTGAGGAAATAGACTTTTCGGCGGTAAAACATTGTAGAGCCATCGGTCATTATATCTATTTTATCTTGTTCATCATCCCGAGGTTGATTTTTAATTATTTGTTTTTCTTCGCTTGTTAAGAGACGAAAACCGGAAATATGAATTGTTATTGTATCTCCGTCATACTTTAACAAACTTGCTTTTGGCCAATCTAAAAATGCTCCTTTTGTAGCATTTTTATCGGCATTAAGACATAATCCAACGGTATTTTTCTTAACAACAAACCGTTTAATGCCGATATTTTTACCTTCGGTTTTCCCGTACCTGCTAACCAGTGTCAAAGACGAGCCAATAACTAAATCCCGTTTTAAGTCTGCTAAAGATTTCATAATTCTTTTTTTACTCCTGAAATTAAAGTTTCTGTTTTGATTAATTATATAAAACAAATTTTTTAGTTTTCTGTGAAAGTGTCAAACAACATCAAGTTCCGGCAAATCAAATCTTGATAACAATTTATAAGCTAACTGATATGCTGGTGACGAAAGCTGGTGTAAAAACTGTTTTGTTCTCTCTATTGCATTGCTTGACGGGTTGCCCAAAAAATCATTGAAACCACAATCGCCCTCTTTACGACCAAGAAAGAAACCGTCCGATGTTTGTGTAATCTCCGCGAACAGTCCACAGCCGCAGACTTCATGTAAAAAGTCAATTTTAGGCTCTATCTCTTTTAATTCATTTTGCAGTTCTGTAATTGTCACAATACACCTTGCCTTTCTACTCCCAAAAAAAGTTTCTGTTTCAACTAACTATATAAAACAGACTTTTTAGTTTTTTGTGAATTAGTCTTTTACTTATTTCTGTGTCTGATATTTATTGAGTATTCTCCGAGCTTTGAGCCAATCTGAATTAGTTAATGGCTTTGGACAAGGTTCTGTTGGAACTGGTTGATTTATTCCGGGGGCATACAAATCTACTAATTTTATGTCATATCCCAATTGACAACTATTGACAGTATATGAAAAGCATCTACAACCCAAACAACTTTTACGAGATTTTTGACTCATTTCCATAATCTTTTTACTCCTAAAAAAATTTCTGTTTCAACTGATTATATAAAACAGACTTTTTAGTTTTTTGTGAAAAAACAAAGAACAGAGAGAAACGGACTCTTGTTACGAGCTTTTTCCTAATCGTGGCACAGTTTTGGGATTTCTATTATTTTCACTTTCAGACGGGAGTTGCCATTCCCATTCAATACTTCGACTGCTTCCCTCAATGTTATCCGCAAATGGTCTTTTGAGACTTACCTCAACCGTGCAGTAATAGGCAGTTTCCGAAAAGGTTTGGGCATCAAGTTATGAAACAATCTGCAAACAAGCATCCGTTACCTCTATTCTTATTTCAAATAACAATCATATAAAACAACAAAAATGATTTTTTGTGAAAAGAGATTATTTACTTAATAGTAATTAACCATTAAAAACTTCAATTTTATGAATCGAGATAGTAATTATGTCTTTGGGCCAAGAAGAACCACTAAGTGACAAAGCAAAACTATTATCACCAACTTTTTTGAAAACAAGCAAATCCCCATCTATAAAATATTCTTTTGCCCTTTTTTTGGCTTCTGTTAACAAATCCCCTTCACCAACAAATTGAATTACTGTATTCTCTTTCCCAGTATCAAGATGTTGTTCCTTAATTTTACAGATATACATCTTTTTATTCTCCAAAAATTAGTTAATATTACTGTTCACTAATCATATAAAACAACAAAAATTATTTTTTGTGAAAAGAGAATTTTATATGTTTTGTTCAGGTTGTATCTTAAGAGACTCTACAATCTCTTTTGCTGTTTTTAGGTCCAAAGTTGTTACTTCCCTTAATTTTTTTATAGCTTGAATTTTCCTATTATTTTTAAGTTCCTGAACAATCTCATCATAATCAAATTGACTTATAACAATATTATCAGCCAACCTTATTGTTTCTCTTGCATCTTCCAAGAGAAGGTCTAATGCTCTTTCTCTTAGGTCCAAATCAGGTGATTGGTCAAAGATAATTTCTCTTAGAAAACTTCGTACTTCATTGTTAAATAAGTTCATTTTTACTCTCCTTTAGAATTTATATGTTCTTCTTAAAATCTTTTTAATAAGTACAGCATCTTCTTCTTTTCTGGATTTTAATTTAAGTGTTGTACTTCCATCGAAGGCAGCAACAGATATATCTTGCATTTTTGCTGCTCCCAGTATTATAGGTTCTGCTCCTACATCAAACATTCCTGCTGATATTAAAGTAACATTAATAGTATTTGATATAGCCTCCCATATATCGGAGTGTTCCATAAGAGCAGGAAAAAGAATTGGCATTTCAGAACCTTGATACTCAACTATTATATATTTTCCATAATCCATAATAACATAAAACTAATTTTTTAAGTTTCTGTGAAAGATTTATTCTTGAAGTTGTTTTAGTTCTTTAGTTCTTTTTTTCTCATCTTTTAATTCTTTTTCTATAAATTCTATAGAACCCGAAAGATGAGCATTAACATACAAAATCATTATTTCGTACCCCATTAATCCATATTCCTCCAAAGGATTAAGGTCCATTCCTGTAATTTTTCTAAAAGCCTTACCAGCTTTTTTATTTAATGCTAATAGTGTCTTAGTATTATCCATTTGTTTATTTCGCTCTTCTTTATCTTGATTTCCCATTTTTTTGCTCTTGAAATTATCTCTATTCTTTTCCGAAAAATCTAAACTCAGGAAAATATGCAGCAATTAACAAAAAAATTAAGGCTGCGAAAAAGCACCACTTTATATTTCCTTTCCAATCTATTTTTGGCTTAAACATTTTATCTAATGCCGTAAACCAACAAAAAAAGAGAAGATATTTAGTAATAAAATCTAAAATTATAGTTAAAATCATCTTTTACTTCTTAAAATTAAGCCCTTATCAAAAGAGCAGGTGGAATATTCCATCTTGCCCCTTCAAACGAAACTTTCAATCTTTTAGGATTTACTTTTGTTATTATACCTGTTTTACCTGCTAAGTTTAATATTTTTCCCCCTCTTCTATTTACAAAGACTTTTGGATGAATTTTTACTTTTTGACGAACAGCAAAACCCAAGTTAGTAGGTTCTAATTGTTGTTTAATATCAAAGAAAAAAGTGCCATTATTATTAGAATATGTGTCACCAAGAAAATCATCTGCAATTTGTTTTCTTACTTTATCTAAACTTATAAGCAAATCAGCAGTTGTTTTACCTGTTAATGTTATATTACATTCCAACATTTTTCTACTCCCTTACTCTTTTGTTTGCAGGTTAATGTATGTAAAAACTTCTTTCTCTCTCTCTTTAATCTTCTTATTCTTCTGTTTTTGCTTTTCTGGCTCATTTTTATTCTTTATCCTCTATGATATACAGTGTCATCAATAACAACAACAGCACTAGAATCTATAGTTTTAACATCCACAACATCAAAAGGTATTCTTTCTTTATCAGATACAAGGACTGCTTGTACATCTTCATTAGGTGTTTTTTCTGTTACTTCTTTTACTTTATCTGCTAATTCTTGCCAGTTCATTTTCTTGCTCCTTGAGATTTTAACTTCTTTTCATAACCTTATAAAACAAGAAAAATTATTTTCTGTGAATTATACGAATTGAACTTTAATCTCTCTTAAATCTATTTTGTTTTATAAAATTCTTTCGGACTTCTTCTGCTCTTTCAATAGTATTATATTTTACTTCTCCATCTATTTCTACATTCTTACCATTTACCTGAATATAAAAATGTGGACCTCCTGCCCATCTATCAATAGTAACATCATTCTCTGACATACAAGGAAAAACAAAATCCTTATTTGTACATCTTTCAAATATCTCCTCATCTAATCTGCCATCATCCCTTAAATGAGTTGGTCTACAAGCTCCATTCCTACCAACATATACTTCCCCATCATTACAAAAAATATTTATAACAGTACAAGTGGCAATTCTCTCCATAAAAGAGATACATTCTACCATAGGAAGTTGTTGTTTTTCTTCTTTTTCCATTTTTAGATTAAGAAGTAGTTTCATTATATTTGCTTTTCTAGTTCTACAATGTCCTTGTTTATCTGGAGATTTCTTTATATCAAGCCATACGTTAGCTAATTCATAAGCAGTTGTATTAAGAAAATCATCCAGTTGTTCTTTAGTAGTTATCAATGCTAACCAACCAGAAACCTCTTCTTCAGCTTGATTTATCCAACCTACTCTATGAAATTCAAACATTAATTTTTCCTTTAGTTTTTTCAACAGCTTTAACATCAAGTTTATCTTGATTTGTTTCTCCGCATTTAAGACATAAAACCTTTTTTGCATACCCTTCTTCTACCCAAGTATATCCACAAGTCTTACATCTGCAATCATACTTATTACAATTTTTCTTTATTTCACTCATAATCTTATAAAACAAGAAAAATGATTTTCTGTGAATTAAGATTATCTTCTTAAAGAGGACGCCATTGTTTGTCCTCCATTAATTTGTTCCAAATGTTCTACAATATGACATCTTATCAATGTTCCAATCATATCTTCTATACGATTAAGAGCCTCTCCATCTGGTTTTGAAGGTATGCCAAAAGAACCAAATTGTTTCCCACATCCAAGTTTTCGACAAGTTAATTTCAGTCTGGTGTTATTTTTTTCTTTTCCGACATTACCTTCTTGAAAGATATAAAAATTTATATCAAAACTTAACATTGTTTCTCCTTTTTTAGAAGTATTGGGAGACTGCAACGAGCAAGTCTCCCAATAACAGGTTAGAACATTATATAAATAAGATTTTTAATTTTCTGTGAAAGTTAAGCTATTGAGAAATTTTGCAAGCCTCTGTACAACCAAAACCTCCAACTTCATAATCGCATTTTTCAACATCGCATTCACTCTCATCCCCGTCAAAATACATATTAATAGGGCAAATTGGATGAGCAACATCTTTTATCTCATCTTTCTTGCCAAACTGGTTAATCATTCCCTTATCAAACAATTTACCACATTTTTTACAACAATCAGATATATGTCCATTTTCTACAATCCAATTGCTTCCACAAAAAGGACATTTATAAATTGGCTCTAATCCTTCTTTTGTTTCTCCCTCCAATGGTTTTACTCCGACAATCATTCCGCACCCAAATTTATCTCCAGAAAGAGACTCAATTTCTATAAGAATAACTTCTGGATAACCTCCACTTTCTACAAAGTGCATTTTATCAGTTTTTTTAAGACCGCAAATAACAAGGTCTTTAATATACCTCTTTATTTTATCCAAATCAGTAGAGGCAGTTTCAATCTCCCCATCTTCTGATTTTAATATCCAAATCATTTTATTACCTTTCTCTTTGTGCTTGTTTTTTGTTCAACAATAGTAATAAAATCATTTTTTCTTTTTCTGTGAAAAATTAATGATGAGCATCATAATAAGCAATAGCGGCGACTGTCGGTGAAGGATACCAAACAGTTTCAGAGCCTTCTCCATTATCTCCAATATACCATTTATCCCCTAAAACATCATTATTAGAATTTACTACAATATTATTTATTAAACAATAAAAGGCACTATGTCCATTTATAGCCCCTCTTGTGCCCTCTACTGGTGTTAGACAATGTTTTTTAGTTTCCATAATCTTATACTCTCTTATAATACGGAGCTTGTATTGTATTTATAATTCCAAATACTGTATTCCAAGTTATTTTACGGCTTGATTTTGATATATAATATGTTCGCCGAAAACTACGACAAGGTTCTGGTTCTCCAAAATTAAGAACACGGAGCCTACTAAATTTTAATTTTACAGGTAAGCCAGTTAATTTTTTAATAAGTCTATTGTGACAGCTATTTATATCTGTTTTTGGAGTATCAGTAAATCGAGAATCTTTGATAAAATCAAATTGATACATTCTTCATACTCCTTTAAGATAATCAGCAAACAAAGTCGCCCAAAGTTCTCTACAACAACCACCGCCTTCTGCAAGAAGCTCCTCTATATATTCTACTCCATCGGTTGTTAATCGACACTCCAATGGTACTCCGCAATTAGAACAATGAGCAGGAGCATCAAGTTCAGGATTATCCATCGGTATTGTATTTCTTGTAAGAAGGTCTATACAACTTCCGCAAGAATAATCGGAAGCATCAATATCAACATAACCTTGAACCGGCTCTGTATCTGCCAACATAAAAACCTTTTGCTTACATTCTGCCAGTTTAGGACAGCTTTTACAATGTTCTGGATATTCTTGATTTTCCATAATCTTATAAAACCTAAAAATTTATTTTCTGTGAA
>Ga0114925_10001774_pt1 | contig 10795 bp, 14 predicted proteins | sample SumtaG_2_FD_87287 | JGI IMG/M metagenome (GOLD analysis project Ga0114925, IMG submission 87287) | Deep subsurface microbial communities from Indian Ocean to uncover new lineages of life (NeLLi) - Sumatra_00607 metaG | ecosystem: Environmental > Aquatic > Marine > Oceanic > Sediment | place...
AATAGTGTTTATCTGGGCAATAGCTTTGCGGTACTTCCTGACCCGCATTGGATCGTCAATTTGGCCGGAAGCAAGCCGGAAACGCAGGTTAAACAAGCTCTCAGCGATGTGTCGCTTTCGGTCCCGTAACTCTTCGTTGCTAGCCCTGCGCAGTTGGTCAACAAACTGGCGGGTGGTGTCAACTGTGTCCGGCATCGTAGTCCTCCCGGGTGACAAACTTACACTTAATCGGCAGTTTGTGGGCCGCTATCCGCATTGCCTCCCGGGCGGTCTCCTCGGGTACGCCGCCCATCTCAAACATTATTCGGCCCGGCTTGACCGTCGCCACGTAGTAAGTAACCGGGCCCTTGCCCTTCCCCATTCGTGTTTCGGCGGGCTTCTTGGTAACCGGCTTGTCCGGGAATATCCGGATCCACACCTTCCCCCCGCGTCGAGCTTCGCGGGCCATTGCCACGCGAGCTGATTCGATCTGTCGAGAGTCAATCCAAGCCGGCTCCAAGGCCTGGAGGCCAAACTCGCCAAAATTCACAGTGCTGCCCCGGTAGGCCAATCCTCGCATCCGCCCTCGGTGCTGCTTGGGATGCTTCAGTCGCTTAGGCATCAACATCTTCAGCTTCCTCCTCAACCGCCTCTACCGGTACAGCAGGCTGGGTCTCATCGTCATCACCATCAGGCTCCTCTTCGTCAGCGGCTTCGACCGGCTCCTCAGCAGTCGGTTCGGCTGCCTCAACTTCTGTTACCTCGGACTCCGCTTCCGGCTCGGTCTCAGCCTCATCACCGGCAGGTTCCTCTTCCTCAGCGGCTTCGACCGACTCCTCAGCAGTCGGTTCGGCTGCCTCAACTTCTGTTACTTCGGGCTCCGCTGCCGGCTCGGCCTCCGCCTCATCACCGGCAGGTTCCTCTTCGTCAGCGGCTTCGACCAACTCCTCAACGGTCGGTTCCGCTGCCTCAACTTCTGTTACTTCGGACCCCGCCTCCGGCTCGGTCTCAGCCTCATCACCGGTAGGTTCCTCTTCGTCAGCGGCTTCGACCAACTCCTCAGCAGCCGGTTCGGCTGCCTCAACTTCTGTCACTTCGGGCTCCGCTGCCGGCTCGGTCTCAGCCTCATCACCAGCAGGTTCCTCTTCGTCAGCGGCTTCGACCGACTCCTCAGCGGTCGGTTCCGCTGCCTCCACTTCTGTTACTTCGGACTCGGTTTCCGGCTGGGCAGCCGAGGCAGCCTCTGTCGTTGCAGCAGCACCCTCTTCCTTCTCTACCTGCTCTTTATGATCGATTCGGGCGGCCTCTTCTTCCAGCTCCTCCCAGACGTCTCGTTCTTCTTCCTCCTTGGGTGGCAAGATGTCGCCCTTGTACACCCAGACCTTCACGCCGATGTTTCCGTAGGCGGTTCGCGCTTCAGTGACGCCGAAATCAATGTCGGCCCGCAGACTTTGCAGCGGAACCGGCCCTTCGGGCCCCATCTTCTCGCGGCGCGCTATTTCCGCACCACCTATCCTGCCGGCAATCTCACAACGTACCCCCTGGGCACCATGTTCCAAAGCTCGCTCCAGGGCCTGACCCATAGCTCGTCGCGGCGAGACACGCCGCTCGATCTGCCAGGCGATGCTGTCGGCCACCAGTTGCGCACAAGTGTCCGGTTGGGAGGTTTCTTCCACATTTACTCGCACCTTTGTGTCAACTATCTTCTGAATCTGCTGGCGCAGCCGATCCACATCACGTCCGCCCCGACCGATCATAATCCCCGGTCTGGCGGCCTCAATGGTAACCGTTATGGTGTCGGCGGTGCGGTCAATAATGATATCTGAGATACCGGCATTACGCTGCCTATCGTGAATATAGTTCCGGATCTTGATATCCTCAATGAGTTGCTCGCGGTACTGAGCACCTTCGGCAAACCAGCGGCTGCGCGGCTTGCGGATGCTGACCAGGCGAAAACCGTATGGATGAACTTTTTGACCCATTCGCGTCACTCCTTGTGGCCCGGCTCTCAATCAGGCTCGGTAGCGATTTCGTCGCTAACGACAACCGTGATGTGGCAAGTGGGACGCCGTTGTATATCAGCGCGGCCCCGCGCTCTGGGCCGCAGCCGCCGCATGCGCGGTCCTTCATCAACTACTGCCGTGAGCACAATCATCTCATCGGAATCCATGCCGTGATTGTTCTCTCCGTTGGCCACTGCTGAATTCAGGCAACTCAAAACGTCAGCAGCCGCTGGCGAGGCCTGTACCCCCAGGATTGCCCGAGCCTCGTCTGCGGTGCGACCGCGAATTAGCTCGATAAACTTTCGGACCTTGCGCGGCCCCCGGTGTATCCATTTTGCTACTGCGCGCGCTTCCATCATTCAATTCTCCCGATATCTGCTCAAATCAGCAAAGCTGTTACTCGACGATCGTGCCCGGCGCTCGGCGCCTGGGCGCCTCCTGGGCCCCCTCTTCCTCGACCCGGGCTCGGCGCCGGCGCATCCCGCGGAAGGTGCGAGTAGCAGCAAATTCGCCAAGTTTGTGCCCGACCATATTCTCAGTAATATATACCGGAATGTGCCTGCGGCCGTCATAAACAGCTATAGTGTGGCCGATCAGCTCTGGGAAGATCGTTGACCGACGCGACCAGGTCCGTATGATTTGCTTGTCATCGGTGGAGTTCATTCGTTCAATTTTCTCCATCAGCTTCTCGTCAACAAAGGGTCCTTTCTTGGTTGATCGCGGCATCACACAACCTCCTATGACGTCAACTATCGCCGAGCACGGCGCCGGCGGACAATGTACTTGTTCGACGGTTTTTTCCGGTTACGAGTTATCTTGCCCAGAGTCTTCTTTCCCCAGGGACTAAGCGGACTGGGATGCCCCACCGGGGCCTTGCCCTCGCCGCCGCCGTGAGGGTGATCTACCGGATTCATCGCCGAGCCCCGCACATGCGGGCGCTTACCTCGCCAGCGGGCCCGCCCCGCCTTGCCGTCGCTTACATTGATATGATCAATATTGCTCACGCGCCCGACGGTCGCCCGGCACTGAGTGAGCACCAGACGAACTTCGCCCGACGGCAGACTCAAGTGCACATAGTTGCCTTCGCGGGCCGCGATGCGCGCGCCCGATCCCGCACCCCGAGCCATTTGACCACCTCGGCCGGGTTGCAGCTCAACATTATGCACAACCGTGCCAATCGGAATCCGTCCCAGCGGCAGGCAGTTGCCCGGGCGAATTGGCACAGCCTCCCCGGAGATGACCGAGGTGCCTTTCTCCAATTCTTGAGGAGCCAAAATGTAGCGCTTCTCTCCGTCTACATAGTGCAGCAAGGCCACATGTGCCGAACGGCCCGGATCGTACTCGATAGCTGCCACTTTCGCCTCTATATTGTCTTTGTCGCGCTTGAAATCCACCAGGCGAATCCGCCGCTTGTGGCCACCACCACGGTGCCGGGAGGTAATGCGCCCATCTACGTTTCGTCCTGCCTTTTGCTTACGCTGAACGGTCAACTCTTTCTCGGGCGGCTTGTCATCCAGACCGGACCTATCCAGCGATACATAGCCACGGCGACCTGGCGTCACTGGTTTGTGTTCTTTGACAGGCATCGTCTTCTCCCTCGTTCTCGTAGCCACTTCAGCAACATCAGCTAGCCTGAATTACTCACGAAGCCGTGTCTCGGCCTGACCTGCGTTCGTGCCATCTCTTCGACAGATTCCACGAAGATGTTTTACAACTGATTCAGCAACATCACAGATGCGCCCTCAAAAAGTTGGGGCTGATATCCTCTTCCACCGTGAAAAACCCTTCACCAACAGTCTTGTCTATATAGAGGGGTCTGGACACCGGACGTTCTCCACATCTATGAAGTACTCGTTAAACTGCGTCTCGTGCCGTGCCAAGTCCTCTGTGTCGTACTGCGTAGTTATCGGCCGACATTTGCACCACGCGAAGTAGTCATTTATATACGCCTTGAGGTACTTAGCCAGTTCCTTATCAGCGTCAGTTGGGTGGTAGAGCCACCACTGCCACAATGTGGCAGGCAGAGGGAAAGCCCCATTGGGCCCGAAGGCCCTTACGGACTCATGCAGCCTGACACCAAACGGAGGTGCCTGTTGGGCGGCCCTGTGTGCCTCTGAGACGGCGATCCCGAACACGACGCTGTCGGCACTCTTCGGTCTTGTGGGTTCGTGCGCTTTGTAGGTAGACGGACGAAAGGAAGCTTCATCTATATTCTTCCCTACGATCATGGGGCCATAGGCCAGTCCCGCGCGCACTAGGAACCTCAGCTTGGCCTCGGCTGTACTGATGTGCACCATGGCTAAACGTCCAAGGGTGTGTTTGAGTGCATTGAGAATAGCTATCTGATCGTTGCTATGTAGGAATACCCCATCAATAACTGCGCACAGGCCCACTGGTTGCGAGGTCTCTTTGAAGTCCTCCGCTGCTACCAGCAACTTCATCACGAAGTTGCCGGACACCGGCAGGGAGCGCGACATCGTATTCGCCATGCCCATTATGTCGATCCAACCAACGTATTCTCGTACAGGCTCTGGCGCATTGCGCTCGTCGAAATATGGAATGAGGCCATATTGCTTGGTAATGAAATCCGGCACTTGCATCGGTTCTCGCCTCCATCTTGCCTCTGTCTGATGAATAATGCGGGCTAGGCTTGCACCAGTTCAATCTGTTCGCCAGGTGCTAAGGTGACTATTGCCTTCTTGAGCCGCGCAGTCTTGCCGGTGCGATGACGATAGCTGCGCTGTCGAGCCTTGCCCTTCACATTCATCGTGTTTACCTTCACCACGCGCACATCGAACAATGCTTCGATGGCGTAACGAATCTGCACCTTATTAGCGTCAGGATGTACCTCAAAGTGGTATTTGCTCTCCTGCTCAGCCTGTTCCATACTCTTCTCGGTGATGATGGGAGCCCGAATGATATTGCGGTATTCTTCCAGTTGCTCAGGCAATCGCATCTATCTCGCCTCCCGCGCCCATCTCTGCCAGAGCTTGGCGGGTTACAATGATATGATCAGCCCACAGCACATCGCGGATGCTGAAATGGGGCACCTCCCGGGTGACCAGACCAGGGATATTGCGTGAGCTGCAATAGATATACTGGTCCAGATACTCATCTTCGCTCAACAATATCAGGACGTGGCCCTCACAGTCCAGGGCTTGTAACATCTCCACAATGGTCTTGGTGCGGATCTCGTCAACCATAATCTCGTCAATGATCACAACGCAGCCATCAGTCACTTGCGCCGACAGAGCGCTCTGCAGGGCCTTTCGCCGCATCTTCTTGGGCAACTTCACGCGCCGGCGCTGCCCCCGTGGCCCATGAGCCTTGCTGCCCCCGACAAATAGTGGCGCGCTCCTAGCACCATGGCGGGCCCGACCCGTACCCTTCTGGCGATACCACTTGGCCGTGGTCAGCTTGATCTCCGAACGGGTCTTGGTACGTCCGGCCTGCTGCTTGCGCTTGCGGTCCACCGTCACCAACGCCTGGTGAATCAGGTCATGGTGGCGCGGCGCGGCGAACCATTCGTCACTGAGTTGCACGTCGCCGACCTTTGCACCATTCATATCGTTAACTGCCATCGTCGGCATAACCGGCTCATTCCTTTGCTGATTTCCTCGCAGGTCGGATGATCACCAGGCCGCCGTTGGGGCCCGGAATACCACCCCTGATAAGCAGCACATTCTCTTCAGCATCAACCGAGACCACCGTCAAGCCCTGGACCGTGACTTGCTTATTGCCCATCTGGCCAGGCATCCTCGTCCCCGGAAAGATACGCTGAGCATCGGTTGCGCCTGCCGACTGCAGGCTACGATGCACCTTCGAGCCGTGACTGGCCGGGCCACCACGGAATCCATGTCTCTTCATGACACCGGCAAAGCCCCGCCCCTTTGACCGACCCGTCACGTCCACCAGCTCGCCCTCACCGAACAGCTCGACGGTAAGTTCCTGACCTTCTTCGTATTCTTCCTCAGCATCTACGCGAAATTCGGTCAGATATTTCAGCGGTGCAATTCCTCGGCTCTCAAAGTGACCGCTCATAGGACTGTTGGTGCGATGCCGGCTGCGGGGCTCAAATCCGACCTGCACGGCTTCATAGCCGTCTGTCTGCCCATTCTTGCGCTGTACCACGGTACACGGCCCGGCCTGCACCACTGTCACCGGCACAACCTTGCCCTCGTCAGTGAATATGCGCGTCATACCAATCTTCTTGCCCAACAATCCTACTGGCATGTCATTCACCATTTCATAGCTCATACCCAGCTCGACCCTCAGCCTACAGTGCTATGACGTTCGGATGGCGATATCTACACCGCCCGGCAGGTCAAGCTCCATCAAGGCGTCCACCGTGCGAGCTGTCGAGTCAATAATATCAATCAGGCGCTTGTGAATTCGCATCTCGAAGTGCTCCATAGTGCGAGTGGACCGGCCCAGTGCTGTCGGCTTGACAACACAATAGACATGCTTTTCCGTGGGCAGCGGTACCGGTCCGGATATTCGTGCACCTGTGTTCTCGGCCGTCTCCACTATCTTCTCACACGACTGGTCCAGCACTTCGTGATCGAAAGCCTTCAGCTTGATCCTGATCTGCGAACTTCCCTGCATAGCAGCCTCTCTTCTCGCACGCACCCATGATATTCCGAATGCGCACGTCTGACTAGCTATTCAACAACCTTAGTAACCACACCGGCGCCGACGGTATGTCCGCCCTCGCGGATGGCAAAGCGCACCCCGGCGTCCATAGCAATGGGCTGAATCAACTCCACGATGAATTGAGCGTTATCCCCCGGCATCACCATCTCCGTGCCCTCCGCCAGTTCCACCGCCCCGGTCACATCAGTGGTCCGGAAATAAAACTGCGGCCGGTAGCCGCTGAAGAACGGGGTATGGCGCCCGCCCTCATCGTGGCTCAGCACATAGACCTCCGACTCAAACTTGGTATGCGGCGTGATGCTGCCCGGAGCCGCAACTACCTGCCCGCGTTCGACTTCCTCACGCTCAACGCCCCGCAACAGCAGCCCGACGTTGTCGCCGGCTTGCCCGTCGTCGAGAATCTTACGGAACATCTCCACTCCCGTGACCACCGTCTCCCGGGTCTCACGCAATCCGACAATCTCCACCGGCTCGCCGGTCTTAATAACTCCCTGATCGATCCGCCCGGTCACCACTGTGCCCCGGCCCGTGATGGTAAAGACGTCTTCTACCGGCATCAAAAACGGCTCATCCACCGGCCGCGTCGGCTGGGGGATATACTCGTCAATGGCATCAAGCAGCTCAAAGATCGGCCCGCACTTCTCACACTCGCGGCCCCCACAGCCGCACTCCATTGCCTCCAGCGCGCTGCCGGCAATTACCGGAATATCATCACCCGGGAAATCGTAGCTGCTTAAAAGCTCGCGGACCTCCAGCTCCACCAGTTCTAACAGCTCCGGGTCGTCCATCTGGTCAACTTTGTTCAAAAAGACCACTATCGCCGGCACATTTACCTGGCGAGCCAACAGAATATGCTCGCGAGTCTGGGGCATCGGCCCGTCGGTGGCTGCCACCACCAGCACCGTCCCGTCCATCTGGGCGGCGCCGGTGATCATATTCTTGATGTAGTCGGCGTGGCCCGGACAGTCAATATGGGCATAGTGGCGGTTGGCCGTCTCGTACTCGGCGTGGTAGATGGCGATAGTCAGGCCCCGCTCTCGCTCTTCGGGAGCCGCGTCAATCTGGTCGAACTCCAGCGGGTCGGCAGCACCTTCGTCGGACACCGCCAGACACTTGGTGATCGCTGAAGTCAGCGTGGTCTTGCCGTGATCTACGTGCCCAATCGTCCCGATATTCAGATGGGGCTTGGTCCTCTCAAACTTCTCCTTGGCCATGGCCAGGATACCTCCTTGGTGTTGGCAGTTGCCAGCCGGTCTCTCAATAGTATATGCGCTCGATATGTGCCCGGCGCCAATAAGCTGGAGCCCACGATCGGGGTCGAACCGATGACCTTGTCCTTACCAAGGACACGCTCTACCTCCTGAGCTACGTGGGCCACGTCGGTTTATGGTGGAGGGGGGAGGATTCGAACCTCCGAAGGCAATCGCCGGCAGATTTACAGTCTGCTCCCTTTGGCCGCTCGGGCACCCCTCCGCGCGCAATGTCCATTTATTATATCACAGGAGACGCCCTGGCACATCTGGGCGTCCCTGAGTACAGCGCACATATTATAACTATTTAGGACGCTGGCGTCAAATAGTGGAGCCGACGGTCCGATTCGAACGGACGACCTGGTCATTACAAGTGACCTGCTCTACCCCTGAGCTACGTCGGCTTGGAATCCAGTTTATCGCCCAGGTCGGTTGTGTCTATTCAGTTGGTTATTTCGGCGGGGGCCTGCCCGACGATCTTCTTCTTCGCCCGCTGCAGGGCGTTGTCAATCTGCTTTACGCTGCAGCCAAGCTGCTGGGCAATATCGTGATATTTCTCCCCGCCTATGTAATTGACCAGCGCTTGCCACTCGAGTTGTGATAGGGTCCGCAGCGCCAGTTGGCGAATGTCAGCCCAGACGTGGCGGCTGATTACGATCCGTTGCGGGTCGCTGCTGTCCCTATCAGCTAGTATCTCGCCCACGACGGCTCCCCTCGGGCTGTTGCCCATATACTCGGCAATAGAAACAGATAAATTGAGCAAGGTGTGCTTGTGGCGGGTTGCTGCCTTTAGGGCGGTTATTATCTGCCGACGGATGCACAGCCTGGCAAAGGAACGGAAGCTTATGGTCGCGCCGGGCGAATAGTCGCCCACTGCTTTGTACAGACCAATCATTCCCTCCTGGACGACGTCCTCTGCATCAGCACCAGCCCAGAAGTAGTCACGAGCATTGGCCTCGACCACCGGGCGATATCTATCCAGCAGGCGCTCCATCGCCCTGCGGTCCCCATCTTGGGCCAACAGCGCTAGCTGATCGTCGCTGGCGCGTACCAACTCCACAGCCGGAAGCAAATCGCTGCGCTTGGCCATGCCTGCCATCCTCCACCACGGGAGTTAAGCCAGACGGCAATAACGCAACTGACGAGTTCTGCGTCCTCGCCGGGTGGGAGCCGGCGGCCAGGTGGTTGTATGAAGTTGCCCCGACCGGCGTGGGTAGCGATCGATCCTGCTGGATTCGGTAAAATGGCGGCCGTTTGAGCGCCAGACTACTGAGCTTCGCGCTTGCTAACAGTATACGATGTCATAACCCGTAAGTCAAGCTTCTTGCGCCATCGCTGGGGCTGGCAGATGGTGCGGGCTGGTGAAGCGTGCCACTGCGGCTGGTTGACACCAGCACCCGCGCAGACTACAATCTTTTGCGACTGGTTACTCACTAAGGAGATACTTTATAGATGCTAAGTCTACGCGAGAGCCTGGGTTCAGTCAGTGTTGCCCTGCCCGCACCACTTGTCTGGCGGTATGCGACAGGCATTGTCGTGCTGGCCGCGGCTGGTGCTGTTGCCGCTCATATCCGAATTCCACTTCCGTTTAGCCCGGTGCCGATTACCCTGCAGACCGGCGTAGTCCTGGTGGCCGGTGCGACTCTGGGCATTGCTGGTGGCGGCGCCAGCCAGATGCTCTATCTGGCGGTTGGCCTGCTGGGGGCACCGATTTTCGCGGCCAGCGCGGGACTGACCGGCCCTACTGTCGGCTACCTGATCGGCTTTGTGCCGGCGGCTGTGCTGGTAGGCTGGGCGGCTCGAGGCGGGTGGCAACTGGCGAAACTGACCGGTGGGATGCTGGCAGCAACAGCGTTGATATACGCATGCGGGGCCGTAGGCTTGGTCTTCACGACGGGCATCGGCTGGTCGGCGGCCATCGCCACTGGCGTACTACCCTTCCTGCCCGGCGATCTGCTGAAGCTGGCGGGAGCACTGGCCGTCAGCCGCGTGACCATACCGGCCTGGTCAAGCTGGTGTCGGGGCCAATAGGGCGGCAGTATCCTCATCGTGGTTGTGTCCAGGGAGGCAACAGAGAGTGTCACGGCTTGACTTGACGGGAAAAGTGGCAATTATTACCGGGGGAGCGGCCGGCATCGGCAAGGTTATTGCCACAGCCCTCGCGGAAGAGGGCGTCAGCCTGACCATCGCTGACATTGATGCCCAGGCCGCCCGTAGCACTGTTCAGCAGCTTGAGCAGGTCAATCCCGCCGCTACGTATATCCCTATTGAGACTGATGTGACCGACGCTCAGAGCGTGGCAGCAATGGTTGAGGGCACGCTGGCGCAGTTCGGAAAGATTGATATACTGGTCAACAATGCCGGGATCAATGTGCCCAGACTGCTGGTAGATCCCGCCGGCAAAGAAGAGCTGGACGAGGCGACCTTTGATAAGATCACCGCGGTAAACCAGAAGGGTATCTTCCTGTGTTCCCAGGCGGTAGCTCGGGAGATGATCAGCCGGGGAGAGGGCGGCGTGATAGTCAATATGGCCTCGGAGGCGGGGCTGGAAGGCTCCGAGGGGCAGAGCGCCTACGCGGGCACTAAGGGCGCAGTGTACGCGTACACCCGCTCGTGGGCCAAGGAACTGGGCAAGTATGACATCCGCGTAGTAGGCTGTGCCCCCGCCATTCTCGAAGCCACCCCCCTGCGCAGTGCCAACTACGAGCGAGCCCTCGCCTATACCCGCGGAATAACAGTCGAAGAACTCCACCGGTCCTACGAGCAGGTTGCGGTCCCGCTGGGGCGAGTGGGCCGTCTGGACGAGGTCGCCGATCTGGTCTGCTTATTGGTCTCAGATATGGCCAGTTACAGTACCGGTACTGTGGTAAATATCTCCGGCGGCAAGTCCCGGGGCTGACGTCACGGCCC
>Ga0114925_10001775_pt1 | contig 10795 bp, 9 predicted proteins | sample SumtaG_2_FD_87287 | JGI IMG/M metagenome (GOLD analysis project Ga0114925, IMG submission 87287) | Deep subsurface microbial communities from Indian Ocean to uncover new lineages of life (NeLLi) - Sumatra_00607 metaG | ecosystem: Environmental > Aquatic > Marine > Oceanic > Sediment | place...
CAGGGATATGCAACAATATTTGCGACCGGGACTAACTTCAACACCCTTCTGCCCCGGTTGTGGTCACGGAATTTTGATGGGGTTGATTTTAAGGGCAATCGGTCAGCTTGAGTTAAACATGGATGAGATGTTATTCGTCTCCGGTATAGGTTGTGCTGCCTGGATACCGAGCCCTCACTTCAATGCTGATACTCTTCATATTCTGCATGGCAGGGCTATTCCTGCTGCCACAGGAGCTAAGTTGTTTAACCCAAAATTGAGGGTGATGGTTGTCGGTGGGGATGGCGATTTAGCGGATATTGGGGGAAACCACCTTATTCATGCCGCACGTAGAAATATGGACTTGACTGTCATCTGTGCCAGCAACATGGTTTATGGGATGACCGGGGGTCAAGTCTCCTCTACTACATCTGTAGGTGCTTTTACGCAAACAACAACCCAAGGAAATTCTTATCAGCCACTTGACCTGTGCCAGCTTGTTATCGCTGCCGGTGCCAACTATGCAGCCCGCTATTCGGTAACTCAGCCATTTGCCCTGATAGCAAGCATCAAGAAAGCTTTACAAATTAATGGTTTCTGCTTCATCGAAGTTTTGTCGCCTTGCCCGACCCAATTTGGCAGATACAACCAACTTGATACTCCTGTAGCTATGATCAAGAACCTGATGGAGAAGTGCATCACTAAGAAGAAGGCTATGAAGTTATCATCAGAGGAACTGAAGGGTAAGATAATAACTGGGGAGTTCACTAATGGGGCCGATTAAGCAAGTCATACTGTGTGGTTTTGGGGGACAGGGTATTGTCCTGGCTGGCACCATACTAGGACAAGCAGCCTTCAGCGATGGGAAATGGGTTAGCAGCACGAATTCCTATGGCTCAGCGGCCAGAGGGGGAGCTTGTCGGGCCGAAGTGGTGATATCTGAGAGGCCAATAATCTTTCCCTTTGTTATTGCCGCCGATACATTGATTGCCATGTACCAGACTGCTTATGACAAATATATCGGACGCGTCAAACCCGGTGAGGGAGTCGTGATTTATGATGAGCGGTTTATTCCTGAGGAGATGGAAGGATTAAGACATGTAGGGGTTCCTGCTACCGACACAGCAGTTGAGGAACTCGGTACCGGAATAGTTGCCAATGTAATCATGCTCAGCGCAGCCGTAGAAATGACCGACGTAGTTAGTAAAAAGGCGCTAGAATCTGCAATAAGAGGAATTATTCCGGAAAAATTGAGGCAGCTGAATCTAAAAGCTATGGATATCGGATTCAGACTGGGCGGACCCAGGTCCGATCAAATACACGGGAGATAAATAGGGAAAGGCGATAGGCTAACGCCGGTGGAAGGAAGAACACATATACCGATAATAGATCTGAAGAGGTGTCATATCTGTGACCTATGCCGACTGCTTTGCCCTGACTTAGCCATAACAAGGAATGGCAACAGAAATCAGATTGAGATTGACTACAGCTATTGCAAAGGGTGCGGTATTTGTACCGCCGTATGCCCCAGAGGCGCTATTCAAATGATACCGGAGGATAGTGCTGGCTAATCTTCCACCCCAACCTTCACTTTGAATGATGTCCTATTTTCTGGCTCGATCTCCTGTATCGGAGAGATGCCGGTCACAGTCTTTGCTAATATATAGATGAGCCTCGGTCAGCTCGATATGCATGTCGAGAGATGCATTTGCCCCGTTCTATTGTGGTTAGCTTTTCATCGTTCATGATCGATTGCACGCCCCAATGATAAACGAGATGTTTTCCTATCTAGGCTCACCCGGCATTAGATATCAATGTTCTCTCCAGGCCCGTCTTGTACTGGAAGATTGAGACTTTTAATTCGTCCTGACTTGAGTTAGAATTTGGCAGATATGGCTCAGAAATATAGTCCTCACGAAATCGAAAGGAAATGGCAGCATAAGTGGGCAGCTGACCATATTCATGAGGTGAAGGAAGATAGTAAGCGCCCGAAATTCTATGCCCTGACTATGTTCCCCTATACATCAGGAGACCTTCACGTTGGCCATTGGTACGCCATGTCACCTTCAGACGTTTGTGCCAGATTCAAAAGGATGCAGGGCTATAATGTGTTGCACCCCATGGGCTTTGATGCTTTTGGCTTACCGGCAGAAAATGCTGCTATCAAACACGGAATCCACCCCTATGATTGGACAGTGAAGAATATAGATAATATGCGCCGCCAATTCAAGAGTATGGGGGCAATATATGACTGGAACCGTGAAGTAATTACTTGCCTACCGGAATATTACAAATGGACACAGTGGTTCTTCCTTAGATTCTATCACGCTGGCCTGGCCTATCGGGCTAAGGCACCTGTTAACTGGTGTCCTGAATGTCAGACAGTGCTGGCTAACGAACAGGTGGTAGGGGAAGGCTCTTGCGAGAGGTGCGGCACACCAGTGACCAAAAAAGAGCTGGAGCAATGGTTTTTCAGAATTACTAAATACGCCGAGGAACTGCTCGATCATAGCCGTCTGGACTGGCCGGAACGCATAAAGATAATGCAGAGGAACTGGGTGGGCAAGAGCGAGGGTGCTGAAATTTCCTTCCGACTTGAGGATGCGAGTATAAAACAGAGAGAGATAAAGGTATTTACCACCCGCCCTGATACTGTTTTTGGGGCGACTTTCTTCCTCCTGGCTCCAGAACATCCCTTAGTCCCTCAATTAACTACTCCGGAGCATAAAGCTGAAGTAGACGAATATATTGCTTGGTGTCGCCGGCAAACTGAGTACGAACGGACAGCAATAGGCAGGGAGAAGACCGGAGCCTTTCTGGGAAGCTATATTGTCAATCCTCTAAATGGAGAGAGAGTACCTATATGGATTACTGATTATGTGCTGCCAACCTATGGCACAGGAGCAGTAATGGCGGTACCTGCTCATGATGAACGGGACCTCGAGTTTGCCAGAAAGTTTGAGCTGCCTGTGCGGACAGTCATTGCTCCTCCCGGTTGGACGGGCGAGGAATTGTCGGAAGCATATACTGACTCAGGTACAATGGTAAATTCTGGAGAGTTTAGCGGCTTAACCAGTGAGCAGGGATATGAGGCAATCTGCAATTTATTGGAGGAAAAGAGATGGGGCAAACGTACAATTACTTACCGACTTCGTGACTGGCTTATCTCCAGGCAGAGGTATTGGGGAGCGCCCATACCTATGATTTACTGCGATAAATGCGGCATAATCCCCGTACCCGAAGAGGATTTACCCGTTCTGCTGCCTCCCGATGCGGAATTTAAACCTACTGGTGAATCTCCCCTGAAATATTGTCAATCATTCGTCAATACGACCTGTCCCAAATGCTCTGGGACAGCAAAAAGAGAAACCGATACTATGGATACTTTTGTGTGTTCTTCCTGGTATTTCTTAAGATACACCAGTCCCGAAACTGGTGATGCCCCTTTCAATGCTGACAAAATGAGGTATTGGTTGCCTGTGGATTTATATACCGGGGGTGCTGAGCACGCAGTCATGCATCTCCTATACGCTCGTTTCTTTGTCAAAGCATTGCGAGACATGGGCCTGGTCAATTTCGATGAACCCTTCAGTCGTTTATTCAATCAGGGAACCATAATTTGTAGTGGCGATAAAATGAGTAAATCTAGAGGCAACGTAATTGCGCCTGACGAATACGTGGCTGAGGTAGGAGCTGATGCCGTTCGAGGATATCTCATGTTTATCGGTCCCTGGGAACTGGGAGGGGAATGGAATGATAGAGGTCTTGTGGGAGTCAGTCGGTGGCTAAACCGAGTGTGGGGCTTGGCGACGACAGACTATTCTAGCCGTGTTGTTGATCTTGAGACTGAGAAAGAATTCCTGCATTTAATGCATAAGACAATTAAGGAAGTGACTGCTGATTTAGAGAGGCTCCGCTTTAACACCATGGTGGCCAGTCTTATGGAATTCAGCAACTATTTATCCAAAGTCAAAGAGCGTGGGATGGTGTGCGATTCTCTATGGCGGGAAGCTATTAGCCATTTCCTCCTTCTCCTTGCCCCCACTGCTCCTCACCTTGCTGAAGAATTATGGGCCAGAACCGGGCATTCCTATACCATTCATAATCAACCATGGCCTGAGTATGATCAAGAGTTAGCTAAGGAAGAAGAAATTACTCTAGTCATTCAGATAAATGGCAAACTTCGTGATAAGTTGCTTGTACCGGCTTCCATAAGCGAAGCTGAAGCCAAGGAATTAGCGCTGAATCGGGAGCGGGTGAAGGCCTATATTGATGGCAAGAAACTCACTAGAGTCATCTATGTCCCCAGGCGAGTGGTCAATATAGTTGTAGCTTCGTGAAATGAGCACAAAGGAGTAAGGTAAAATGAAGATAGCATTTATTGGCGGTGGTGCTATGGGAGAAGCGATAATCAAATGCCTTTTGACTAAAAGGGTGGCTGCGCCGCAAGATATCGCGGTTAGTGATATCAGTCTGTTGCGGCGTGAATTATTGAACAAGGAATATGGTGTGAATACTTTAGCCGATAATAAGAAAACGGTGACAAATACAGATTTGATTATCCTGGCAGTGAAACCTCAGAATTTGCCCCAAGTAATGGAAGAGATAAAGGGGTTGGCGCCCGGAAAGCTGGTGTTATCCATAGTAGCTGGGGCCACTCTGTCCAGTTTATGCCATGGTCTAAATCATTCTTCCGTAATTAGAGCTATGCCCAATATGCCAGCGCAAATTAGTGAAGGAATGACTATCTGGACGGCAACTACTGAGACCAGGCAGAGGCAAAAGAAGTTAGCTCAAACTATACTAGCAGCTCTGGGTAAAGAGGCTTATGTTGCCGATGAGAAATATTTGAATATGGCCACTGCTTTAAGCGCCAGTGGTCCTGCTTATGTCTTTCTCTTTATCGAGGCGCTCATAGATGCTGGTGTTCACATTGGTTTGCCTCGCGATCTGTCCCAAGAACTGGCGATACAAACTATACTTGGCTCCACACGCACTGTTGACAAGACAGGCAAACATCCTGCTGATTTGAGGAACATGGTTACTTCGCCTGGGGGAACCACTACCGAGGCTCTTCTTCAGCTTGAAAGGGGAGGATTCCGCTCTCTTATCATCGAGGCTGTCGCCGCCGCTCATAAAAAAGCTGAACGCCTTTAGTGATTCTGTAAGATGGATTCATTTTTTGAATACCGCAACTGTCCTAACTGTGGAGAGGACGATTTTACTGTGATTTTTGACTCTAATATAGGGGAAGCCGACCTCAAAGAAGGCATAAAGACCGTATATATGCTATGGGAAAATGGACATGGAAGGTATGTCAAGTGTGAGAATTGTCGTCTCATATATGTAAATCCCATTGAGAAAGCGAGTAAAATCAATGGTGACTATTCCAAGATGGAAAATACCGATGCTCCCATCATTCGGGGAAGTCGTTTGCGTGCAGCCCAATCACAATTGGGATTAATTAGGAGGCACAAGAACGGTACCACACTCTTGGATAAAGGTTGTGGAGAAGGCTTTTTTCTTTTTCACGCCGCCAAGCACGGGTATACTACTAAGGGGATTGAAGTATCACAAGATGCGGCAGAATATGCAGGAAAGGAATTTGGCTTGGATGTAGAAGCAAAGCCCTTTGAGGAGCTGCAATTTCCAGATGACTATTTCGATGTAGTTACTCTATGGCAAGTTCTGGAACATGTGCCGTACCCACTAATAGTTCTCAAAGAAGTTCATAGGATACTCAAACCTGAAGGATTGCTGGCAACATCAACGCCGGATATTGAGAGCATACTGGCCAAAATCTTCCGAAGACAATGGTGGAATCTAAGGAGATTACATATAAACCAATTTACATCGAGGACTCTTGCAGATATGCTGAAGCGGGCTGGATTCGACAATGTATTTTCCACTAAGTATAAGGAATACATAAGTATATCCATGCTGGTCATACCGTTGTTAAAACGTTTGAAAATGTATGAACGAGCAAGAGGTCGATTTCATCCCAGTTCCACTTCAGGCAAAATCATGAATAAATTGACATTAGCGTATTCCTCAACATTAGGTAACTGTACGGTGATTGGTTTCAAATAGAAGGATAATAAATGGCAAACATTTCTTTATTACAAGGCATTAAGATGGCAGCGAAGGGAATGCATAACTACATAACTGATCACCCTATAGTGGTTTCTTATGAAGTAACGCTTTCCTGTAACTGCGATTGTCGTCACTGTGACCTTGGGGGATTAGTAAAGGATGAAAAGCAAATTAAGCCAGAAGAGTATGGAGTCTTAACTCGCCAACTAAAGCCAGTTGCAGCGCAGATTTCTGGTGGAGAGCCACTTCTACGTAAGGATATAGCAGACATTGTCAAGGCTATTCAGCAGGCCGGACCAGAATATGTGATACTCGTTACCAATGGTGCGTTGCTGAACGAGAGCAATTATCTCCAACTACGTGAAGCAGGAGTGAACCAATTTTCGGTGTCACTTGACTTCCCTGATGAACGGCATGACGAATTTCGGCAACGGCCGGGTCTCTATAAGCGTTTGGAGCACAGTCTTCCTCGATTAGCAAAGCTTGGATTTCGGGATATCATATTGAACACAGCTATAACTAAGGCAAATTTGAAGGAAATCTTACCCCTAGCAAGAAAGGCTTCTGAGTGGCGTGTGGACATATCGTACAGTGCATACACTGCACTGAGAACAGGGAATAAGGACTATGGTCTCAACAATGGAGAGGATCTGGAAATTCTACACCGAGCCATCAACGAGCTAGTAATACTAAAGAAACGGGGCATCAATCTAGTTAACCCAGAACTCACACTCCGGGACACCCTAAAATTCTTTGAGCAAGGATATATGCCGAATTGTCAGGCAGGCATAAGATTTCTTGTCATAATGCCTGACGGGAGCCTAGTTCCCTGTTCACTACACCGTAGAAAATATCTTAGTCAAAAGGAAATGATAGAGGATTTTTCCCGAACTAATCGATGCGGTGATTGCTACGTCGCCATAAGATCCTACAGTGAGATGTCGCTTTTGAGTCATGCGAGAAATATCCCTACATACATACGCGAAATGGTTCTTCACTGAGAGACATTTGCTAACCATTACATCGACACTATATAACTGCATAAGAAATGGTTTCAAATAAGAGTTTGAGGTTGCTGCCCATCAAGTTGATGTAAAGTCTAAACAACTGTGACTATTAATCTATAAAGAGCAAACAGCCATATCGGAGTTTCCAAAGCAATTGCCCATTTTTGCTGATAGAAACCTTTAAACCCCCATCCACCTGTGTCTTTCCACAGATTCAGCGTGAATCGCCTTCTGCTGAATGGATAAAGCAACATTAGCCCAGTGTTTGTAGGTAGATCCATTAAGAGGTGTGTACCAATGCAAATCAACGCAAGCAAAGCATATTTCCAGGAAAACAATGCAGCGATTGCTGCAACCACGAGTGCAAAAAAGGGAGTATGTAGTTCAGCATCATGGAATTCCTTCTTTGCCAATCCTGTGTCAACTATTAATTGATCCACACTTGACAGGTGGTGAAATGCATTTGCCAGCACCATACCCTCTACACTATCTGTATAGCTAGCAATTGACAATCCGACAGCGACATGAGCGAGCCACATTTCTAGTATCTATCTTACATATTTAGAACGAAGTCTATATTTATCGTTTCGCTCAGCAAGTTAGGTTACCCAATTTCGGACGGGATCCGAATTCAGATTTACCTCATCTTTCTCGGAAATTCTTCACTCTCGAATTTCGTAGTGCCACCCTTCAAGACGTTGCACCATATAACTAGAGCTCTATAATATATTTTAAATAGCCTATGGGTGGTCTTCGAATAGGTCTCCTAGCTGACCACCGGTGTCTCACCGGGATGTAGCTTGCGCCATTTCCCCAACAATTGTTCCCGTGTTTCCTTGTGATCAGGATCAGGAATGCAGGCATCCGTCGGGCAAACCTCAACACATTTTTGCGTATCGAACCAGCCGACGCACTCAGTGCATTTATCTGGGTCAATTATATAAATCTCATCCCCTTCAGTTATGGCCTCATTTTTACATTCTGGTTCGCATGCACCACAACTAATACACTCTTCATTAATCTTATATGCCATCTGTCTGTTACCTCCTTAATTTTTAGCTCCTAATTTTACATTTTACCATCGCCAGTGGCAAGTTCCATAGGCACAGAGAATTTTTCCTTTAGAGCTACAGCCACACGCTCAGGAACCATGCCCTCAAGACAGCCTCCTAATTTGGCCACCTCCTTGATCAAGGAAGAGCTGAGAAACTGATATTGCAAGCTAGTCATTAAACAAAATAACTCAATATCTGGCGCCAGTTTTCTATTCATCAACGCCATTTCAAATTCCCTCTCGAAGTCAGAATTTGCTCTCAAACCACGGACCATGACCTTTCCTCCTACCTGTCGTATAAAATCTACGGTCAGTCCCTTAAAAGCCTTAACACGGACGTTTGATAATCCAGCTACTGCCTCCTCCACCAAACTTACCCTTTGCTCCAGAGGAAAAAGCGGCTGCTTGGTAGGATTCTCATAAATGCCTACAACGAGCTCACCGACCAGGGTTGCTGCTCGTTCAATGATGTCCATGTGCCCGTAGGTGAGGGGGTCAAATGTACCTGGATAAACTGCAACGTCCATATTCAAACCTCCTTCTGATATATGAAAACAAAAGTATCGCCATAGCGGCGTTGCGCAATAAGATGAAGACCGTCATAGTCGGAGTTTAAGGCGAAACGGTTTGCGTGGCAAAGCACGATTGTAGAATTTGCCACCAGCAATTTCGACTTAGCTAGATTTACCAGCAAATTACTTGTAGTAGAATTAGAGTAAGGTGGGTCTACGAAGATAATGTCATAACTCTTGTCGAGGAAGGTAATTGCTTTGCTTACGCTACAGCAATAAATGTGAGCCCACTCTAATCCCCCTATTTTTTCCAGATTAGCTTTTATGAGGTCACAACAACTCTTTCTATAGTCAACGAAATCGACCCATTCTGCCCCGCGGCTCAGAGCTTCGATACCCAGAGTTCCACTGCCAGCGTATAAATCAAGAACACGATGCCAATTAGTAGTTCTATTCTCCAAAAGAGAGAATATAGCTTGCCTTACCACACTGGTTGTCGGTCTAACCGTGCGTTTCGGCAGAGTTTTTAACCGAGTTCCCTTTACTTTACCACCACTGACCCGCATTCGTAATTAACCTTCTATAGAATTTCGTGGTATTATAGTATATTACCATGCGATCTCTTAGTTCAAGTAAGCCGAACTTATTGACGGACAGGGTGGTATGTTCTATACTTTAGGATAAAGCTGAGAATAGGATTGAAATGAGCACAGGATTTGAAAGGTTTTCTGAAGGGGCTCGTAGAGTACTAACTCGGGCTCAGGGAGAGGCACAACGCTTGGGTCATAATTACATTGATACTGAGCATATACTGTTGGGTATAGCGGGGGAGGAGTCGGGGGTTGCGGCGAAAGTTTTAAGTAATTTTGGTATCTCAGTAAGTAAGATACAGGCGGCTGTAGAATTTGTAATTGGAAAAGGAGAGCGCCGAGCCACCAAGGGGGAGGTTGACCTTGCGCCGCGGGCAAAAAGAGCCATCGAGTTTGCTGTGGATGAGGCACGTCGTCTTAATTCAAGCTACATAGGTGTTGAACATCTATTACTGGGATTACTGCGCGAAAGCGAAGGAGTGGCTTTTAGTGTTTTAGAAAGTTTTGGTATTACCCTGGAGCGAACACGAGATGAAGTTAATCGAGCTGCTAAGCAAGAAGCTGTTCGAACTCGTACCACAGGTCGCTCTGCCACACGCACACCAACACTGGACCAACTTGGGACCGATCTAACTGCCCTGGCTCGGGCGGATAAACTCGACCCCATTGTCGGACGCAACAAAGAGATTGAACGTATAGTTCAAATACTTAGTCGTCGTACTAAAAACAATCCCGCGCTTATAGGTGAAGCAGGTGTAGGCAAAACTGCTATTGTGGAAGGACTGGCACAACGCATAATAGCCGGGGAGGTTCCTGAGGTATTACAAGGGAAGAGAATAATTGCACTAGATATAGGTGCCTTAGTAGCCGGAACGAAATATCGCGGTGAATTTGAGGAAAGGCTGAAGAGGGTTATTGAGGAAGAGAAAACCGCGGGTAATTGTATTCTATTTATTGATGAAATGCAGACCATTGTGGGTGCCGGAGCAGCTGAAGGTGCAGTTGATGCTTCTAACTTGCTCAAGCCTTCGTTATCGCGTGGAGAGATTCAATGTATCGGTGCCACTACTTTGGACGACTACCGCAAACATGTGGAGAAAGACCCGGCTTTGGAGCGACGGTTCCAACCTGTCTTGGTAGCTGAACCTACCATGGAGGAAACAGTGGAAATACTGCGGGGCATTAAGCACAGATATGAAGAATTTCACCAATTGGACATAAGTGACGAGGCCCTGCAGACAGCGGCCACATTAGCTACAAGATATATAGCAGACCGTTTTTTGCCGGATAAAGCTATTGACCTAATAGATGAAGCGAGTTCCCGAGTACGCATTAAGCGGGGTAGTGCCCCGATTGGATTAGCTGAAGCGAGGCGAGCTTTGGAAAGCGTACGCAAGGAGAAAGAAACAGCTATGGCAGCTCAACAGTATGAGTATTCCGGTGAATTGCGTGATCGCGAGCTTCAGCTAACGGAAAGAATCGAGACAATGGAGAAGGAGTGGCAAGTCAAGAAGGAACAAGGCCGACCTATAGTTACCTCAGAGGATATTGCTGAGGTAG
>Ga0114925_10001777_pt1 | contig 10793 bp, 11 predicted proteins | sample SumtaG_2_FD_87287 | JGI IMG/M metagenome (GOLD analysis project Ga0114925, IMG submission 87287) | Deep subsurface microbial communities from Indian Ocean to uncover new lineages of life (NeLLi) - Sumatra_00607 metaG | ecosystem: Environmental > Aquatic > Marine > Oceanic > Sediment | place...
ACAACGGGAATATCTGATGTAGGCGTACATCTTCTCCCCGAGATAATGGAACTCGGAATGGGCGATGCCATAAAATGGCCTGACAGGAAAACAGTCGTCAATGGCATCCCCGAATGGGACGGAAATAACTGGATAGATGGATGGGACATGGTAAAACTGTACAACTGTTTTGATGTGAACATGCTATGCTCTGGAGGAGAAGGAGCTGGACTCCCATACATAGAGGCAGCAGCCTGTGGTGTTCCCTCGATATGCACCGACTACGCGGCGGCACCCGAATACGTAGGACCAGGACTAGCCGTGCCAGCGAAGGAGTACATAATCCTCAACGCCCCAGGCACCCGATACGCACTGCCCAGCATTGATGGCATGGCAGACGCACTCACAAAACTCTACAACACGAACAGGAGTAAACTTGAAAGAAAGCTAACTAGACACGCGGAAAGATACAGCTGGGATAACGTAGTCAAACGACACGTTAACCCGTTTCTAGATGAATGCGAGGAGGATCTCTACCCGATGTATACTTCTGAGGGTACAAAGTCATGGAGGCAGGAAACATGAATGTTGCCATGATATCACCCTGGGCTGTAAAATGTGGCATTTTCACCTACACTAGGAATCTGTCAGAAGCCCTAGCCAAGAAAGGTATCGATGTCTACATAATCAGGTTGCCTAGATTTGGGAGGAAATCAGATTCCATATTCGGACAAGTAGTCAACAAGATACCAGTAAATGAAATAGATCTGATACACGTCCAGCATGAATATGGGTTATACAATAACCATGACGCAACATTCTATAACGGTTTGAAGCGGCTAGGGAAACCCATAGTTTCAACGATGCATGCTGTAGGTAATCTCAATATAGATCGCGCCGTAGCCGACGCATCCGACAAAATGATCGTCCATAACCAGTTCTGCAAGAAACGTCTACGCGTTGACAGTGAGTTGATCCATCACGGTTGTAAGCCATCTGAGACGATGCCGAGAAACGTAGCTAAGCAGATCCTTGGTATAGACAAGAGAGTTCCCGTAGTGGGTTACTGTGGCTTCATAAGCCACTATAAGGGTCTAGAGACACTCATAGAGGCAGTATCCAAGATACCAAAATCGGCGCTTCTCATTGGAGGCGGATGGCACACCGAACCAGGTACGCATTATATTACTAACCTAACAATGATGGCAGAACGGCTTCTACCTCACCGCTGCCAGTGGCTGGGCTACGTACCCGAAGACGAACTTGCGACAGCGTACGGGGCAATGGATATCGTAGTATACCCCTCCATATACAGCACTGAGTCAGGGGCACTTCTCATGGCACTGAGCCATGGAAAAGCAGTAATAGCAAACCGTCTCGCACCGTTCCGGGAGAAGGAGAAGCTGGGAGCACTAACCACTTTCAAAGGCGTAAACAGTCTAACGAAAAAGATACGTCTGCTCCTTAGGGACGAGGATGCGAGAACCAAGCTTGAAGAGGGCGCAAGATCCTATGTGGAGGCTAATAGCTGGGAGAAGGTGGCGGAGCAACACATCAATCTCTACGAGGATTTAACATAAATGCGCGCGCGATAAAGTTTAGGCTATCCAGAGCTAGTAAAAAGAAATGACAATTGGAGGAGCCGTTATTTGTGGATTGATTGGTTACTGGATTTATGTTGGCCATCGTCTCCAGCGCAGAATTGGGTAATGGTTCTGTCCTATTGGTTGCAGAACGGTGGGTGTAGCCCACGCGTCAGTGTATAGTGCATACCATATCTTATCGAAATCGTTGTAGCCATCTGCCTTCCCGTGCCACAAGACATGACGGTAATCATCGGGGCCGATGGCTATAGATGGATTGGTTTGAATATAGTCCTCCATATCATCGTATGTGCTTATCCTGACTGGGGTAACCCAGTTGAGTGCAGCGTGGGGTGGAACACCCTCCGCATACCAGATTTGGAAGTCGGTAAAAAATGTTGCATACCCCCACCAGACCACATGGGTGTAATCGTTGGAATCAACAGCTATGCAGGAATAGGCCTGAAGGAGGGTGGCCATTCCCGCATAGGTGCTTATCACAATTGGATTTGACCACCCGACGACATACTTCGTATACCAAATCTGGTCTTGAGTAGTATAGCCACTTGCCTTTCCAGTAAAAGTCACATGCACATAATCGTTAGAGTCGATAGCTATAGATGGATGGGTTTGAAGATAGTCCTCCATATCTGTCTCTGTGCTTATCCTGATTGGACCTGACCACCCGACGACATACTTCGTATACCAGATTTGCTCTGCCGTAGCGTACCCCGTTGCCTCTCCTCGATAGACCACATGAAGATTGTCCGCAGAATCTACAGCTATAGCACAGGTGCTCATTGTTGCGCTCTGCTGTCCAGCAGCTAGGCTGATTATGATGGGTACTGACCATGATCCACCGCTATATTTGCTGTACCAGATTTGATGATATACAGCATGAACTACGCTCTCATGTCCATCCCATACTGCGTGAAGGTTATCCTCAGAATCCACGGCAATAGCTGGGAAACCAGCATTTTGGTGCGCGTCGTCAAAGTCTTGTAGAGTAGTCTCGTTCACCCATGTTACGCCTTCATCCGTGCTTTCAGACACTAAAATCAAATACGCTGCGACCGTTCTCCTGTGATAAATAGCATACAGTGTTCCATCGCTTGTCCTCACAAGCTTTCTCTGCCCATTCAAAACTGTTGGCACAAAAGAATCGTCACTATCTGCAATTGAGAAGGGGCCTGTCCCTGCAAGGTCGTCATACTTTACCGTGTAAGGATCTGTGCCCTCTGTGAACACGTATTCCATAGGAAAAGCACTTATACCCAAGGCTCCATGTGCAAAGTTCGCCGATTGAAGTAAAAGCCGTTTGACAGCCAACTTAGTCACCTACATATTATACACTAGAACCAGTGCAAAACTTGTTATGTATCGAACCAAACCCGCATTATCACTGTCCACCCTGAACCGGAAGTTATAAACAGAACCTGAGGTATCCACAAGGTCTGTCACATCTATCGCCCCACTCCAAGACTCCGATGCACCGACCACTTCTACAAGCCCAAGTTGAGGCGTCAACGTCAAGTCAAGAAGATTCACATATGCCCCAGCATCTTGGTTTCCCTCAACCTCAAATTCGATGAGATGTGCATTCCCAGCCACATTAAGAGCATGGATGCTCGCAACGAGGATTGCCCTGACGCGGGTTGATCCAGCTGGGAAAATAGGTGTTATCGTTCCTACAGTCAAAGGCGTATCAGCTAGTGAGGTTATGCTGTCACAATGAGGATCGGTAGCCCACTCGGTTTCATGCTCGACAAGGGGAATTAGATCTATGTATGCGGGGTTGATAAGGGGAATTAGATCTATGTATGCGGCTCGTGCGTCGCTTAGGTTGGTGAGTCTGCGGGTCGTGTATTCCCATATTTCACTTGGTTTTGCTCCGTAACCTTGAGGAGGAAACCCCATCAGTTAATTACCCCCTTTACCTCCCAAACCTTGAGGCTCAGGCATGTAGCACCTACGCTGTAACGCAGGTTTATTCCCTCACCGTAGTGAACAGCTATATCGAAGAAGTAGGCTGCGTTCGCCGCTAGGTTCGCACCAGCGTTTAGGTTCTCAGCGATTGTGACACCACCGACTGTCCTTCTCACCGTCAAGACCCCTAACACTGTGAAGCAGGCGTAGATTCTGAAGGTCGTCTGGGACTCCGTGGTCACTAGAGCTGTTGCGAATATGTCATTGTTTGCCACCACAGGCTGGTTGAATATTGAGTCCTTGGACTCTGGTCTTAGGCTCATGGCACCGCTACTATAGAGTACCAGTTTTATTCCCTCCTCCAGATTATTAAGGTGGCTTCCTTCTCTGGCTGTGCCGAGTTCTTTACATAGAACTTATCAAAGTCCATCTTATCTATCACCAGCATCTGTGGGTACACTATAGATTCTATCGAGATACCGTCAGCAACTTGAGTCCCTATCGCCAACTCCATCTCCCCAGTACACTTGTAGATAGTTATGGCGAAGCCATGTATGTTAAAGAGCTGAAAAATCGGTCTAGCGAGGGCGAGTTTTATGTCAATCACTCTGTAGGCGTTGGCATTGATTGGTATCGGTCTTATCTCCGAGAGTTTTTCTATGATCGTATCCAATCGATTGGTCACAAGGCTCCACCCAGGCGGAGCAAGCTCAACTGGTGGAGGTACTGGTGGAGGCAATACTGGGATGAGGAGGACAATAGAATCACCTACGTGATTCTTCTCGATGCCTCCTACACCAAGCCATAAGAGTGAATCATAGGCGTATATGTCCGAGTGGAATATGCCACTGTAGCCCATTATCGTTATCTTGATACTTCCATTTAGCTTCTCTACTTGGAGAATAGGGTCGTTGTAGTCGTAGTCTGGTGAAGACTCCCCCTTCATATCCTCAAAGCGGTAAAGCCATTTCTTCCCAGGCTCTAAGGTACTTTTAATGCACCACTCATCATCATCTGCCCTGATAACCTCACCCGTCTCCCTGACGACTGTGTATATGTCGTAGATCTCTTCGTATATAGCAGTCACTAAAGAAATGTTGTCTATCCTATATTAAATTGTTATACTACGGTATATATGGTGTGTATGTTGCTGTGTTCACACCACTCTACACCATTCTACACCATATAATGGTATATAGTATATTCAAACAAGCATTAAGACTCTCCCCTTTACTGAAACCGTTTTAAGTGCCTCCGTAAATATTTTTAGTGATAGTCTTGTCCTTTCAGGAGGTCGTTGTCTTTGTGTTCCTCGGTCTACTCGGGGGCTTCACGTATATCCTTGTCGAGGTCGCGAAGAAGTGGGAGGATCTATTAACCTTTTCCGCTTTCAGAAGATACGCCATAGGAGCCATAGTTGGCTACCTTTATCACATCGGCTACAGCACATGGAACCTACCTAACAGCCTCATGTGCTGGGTCTCAGGCTACATGGGTACACATTTTATTGAATCTATGGTTAGGCGCTTTGATAAATAAAACAATTATTATACTTATTCTATCATTCATTTCTAGATTTTCCCGTATATTCAACGTTTTTGAGGGTAAAGCTTAAGCGGTAACAATAACCACTAAATGGCGATGCACTTAACACGTGCAGAAAGAAAAACAAGAAAAACAAAAGAGACGTAACACAAAATGGCAATTCTAACTGAAGGACGAATAGTTCCTTTAATCGCTTTACTCTTAGTGTGGGTTGCGACTTATATCTCAATCAACATGGGTAAAGAGGGAAAAATCAAGATACGACGAATAGCTGGTCTAGACGCCATCGAGGAAGTCATCGGACGAGCCGTTGAAACTGGTCGCCCAGTCTTTGACATCATTGGTATGGGTCAATTCACCGATGCCTATGCAACACAAACCATCGCGGCTCTAAGCGTTCTTAGCCATGTAGCCACATTGTCAGCGAAACTAGGAGCTGAGCTAATTGCGCCTCAAGCAAGGGTAGATGTTATGCCAGTAGCAATCGAACTTGTTAAAGACGCATATAGAGCAGAAGGAAAACTTGATGAGTTAAATGTAGACGAACAACTACCTTATCTCTCAGGTACCCAGTTCGCTTGGGCAAGTGGAATAATCGGCATGGCTGCGCGCCTCAAGCCTGCAGCAAACATCATGATCGGCCCCTTCTGGGCTGAATCAATGATGTTCGCCGAAACCTTTGACAGGATCGGCTCGATGCAGGTTGGAGGAACGGCAAGAACATACCAGATACCCTTCTTCGCTGCTCTCTGTGACTATGTATTAATCGGTGAGGAGATCTTCGCCGCTGGTGCATATGTCTCGGGGGACCCGCAGCAGATTGGGAGCATCGCAGCTCAGGATTGGTTCAAGATGGGGGCCATAGGTCTCTCTCTTATTGGAGCCCTGCTGTCGAGTGTCGGAGTGGACATAATAGCGGAGATGTTATCGTGGTGATTATGAATGGACGTTAAAAGAGACATACCTCTTGCCATCACTTTCATTGTTGGAATGTTGGCGATAGGCGAATACTACACTGGAATCGAGGCAATCACAGATACCTTTACTATAGTTAAGAACTGGGGCATAGTCCTTCAAGGCTTTGCTTTAGGTCTTGGCGCTGTAAACCTGTTCCGTGTCCACGGTAGTCGTGTTTCCACCCGAAAAAGAGACGATTGGATGTTCAGTGGATGGCTTCTGCTGATGCTGGTCGTGTTTGTTTTCTTTGGTCTAAGTACTGGTGAGTACGACCAAGGAGCAACATATAGTTGGTTATACAACGCGTTCTACCTACCACTCGGAGCAACAATGTATAGCAGCCTGGCCTTTTACATGGCTTATGGCTCATACAAGATACTCAGAGCTAGAAACTTTGATGCAGCACTTCTGTTCATAACAGCGGTGCTAGTCATAATGGGAAACACCCCACTGTTCCCGACGATTTATCCAGGATTCTTCCACATGCGTGAGTGGATCTTCGGGCCGATCGTCAGCGGCGCCTATAGAGGTATCCGTATAGGGATAGGTATGGGAGCCGTAGTAATCGGAATTAGGACCCTGCTCGGAATGGAGACAGGGTACTTGGGGAGGCACTAAAAATGTCTGTATGGGAAAAACTAACATCACTCCCGCGTGAAGTGATCATGTCGCTCGTGATAGTAGCGATGCTAATCCCGGCGCTTAACCCCTTAGGGCTTCCGCTTATGACTGGAGATATGTCTTTGGCATGGTACGATACCGTTGATGCGCTTCCTGCGGACTCTATAGTCCTCATGGACATCGGTTATGGGTCAGGAGGATACCCGAGCTTAGGCCCGGGTAATATCGCCGCCCTACACCAAATGTTCGAGAAGGACCTCAAAGTCGTGCTTATGGCGACTTCTCTAGAAGGTACGATGATGTATCCATTAATAATGGACGTGGTAAGACCTGAGCAGGACTATGGTCTTGTGTATGGTGAAGACTATGTCTTTATCGGATATATCGCAGGCGAGCAAACAGCAATGGCTGGCGTGCTCGGCGACCTGAAAGCATTGGTATCTGTTGACTACCAGGGTACATCGATTAACAGCCTCTCATTAATGGACAACATTAATGGAGCTGATGATATTGATCTTGTTGCATACCTTACAACTGCAGGCGGAATAGCCGAGGGTTGGGTATATCAGGCATACAGTCAATACGACAAAAAAGTTGTCGGCGGCTTTCTCAGCATGATGACTACAAGCCTTAAACCATACTACGACTCAGGGCAACTACTTGGCATCATGGACGGAATCAAGGGAGCAGCTGATCTGGAGTTCATCACTGGACATCCAGGAGACGCCATTGTCAGCAGTGACATACTGACGTTTACACAAACGCTTGTGTTGATTTTCATCATAATAGGTAACGTGTCCTATTGGATGGTCAAACAGGAGGGCGGTAACTAATGGTTTCAATGGATCCCCAGATCTGGTTAGCGGCTTTTTTCACTATAGCTGCAACAAGCTACGCGTTCAGGGATAACCTAGTATTCAAGTTCGCTGAAAACACCTTCATCGGTATCGCTGCGGGTCACGCTATAGTCATGGGTGTTAAAAACATCCGAGATTATGGCTGGACTCACATCATGAGCGGTGAGATGATCTACGTAGTGGTTTTCGTGCTAGGAATAATGATGTACGCTAGGTTTAGCGATGAATACTACTGGTTGTACCGGTACCCGATCGCGTTCCTTGTCGGAAACGGCATAGGAATCAGTATCAGGGCTGCTATTCACAGCGACTTCATCGTACAGGTGAGGGCTACTGCCTCTCCGCTAATCGCCTCTGATGCACTGGGCACAGTTAACGCGCTAATCACATTCGTGGGTTGTATCACAGCTATGAGCCACTTCATCTTCACATATGAGAAGATGGATGAGGGCGTATTAGGCTGGTTCCCCAGGATTGGGCGTTCAATGATGCTTCTGGCATTCGGTGCGAGCTTTGGCAACACCGTCATGAGCAGGTTTGGTATGTACCAAGGAAGAATTATCTTCTTGCTAAGAGACTGGCTACAAGTAATCTAATCCCCTTTTTTTATTCCTTTTAAAAACAGAGGCCTTGATGTATTAGGGTGTGTCTTTTCGTATCTTGACTCTTACTCGGGTTCCCTGCTCAAGACCTAGTCTCTGCCTGTACGGGAGGGGGACTGTGATTCTGCCTCCTTGGCATATGTTAGCGAGGAATTCCTCTTCGTTACTTTCCAAACTCATCTCCATTTAATGGGGTTACTAGATGAATAAAAACCATTCTCTACCGTGCGCAGGTACATCGTCTGTGCTATATGTACGCACACATAACGTTTATCGGGAAATTAAGCGTTGCCACCACTTCTTATTGGGCTCTTCTACGCATAATCCAGCTTAATCAATTAATAATAAGAATCTTAAAAGGTGAGACTAAAGCCCTATAGCTTTTAAGCGGTGAGAGTAACCGATTACTGGTGGGGAGGGCTAGGAGTCTAATGGAGTCTTCGGAACCTAGATACCGGGTAAATTGTTGCAGGGAGAGGAGCATGCCAAGCTCCTATTTCGTAGTTTGGCTAGGCAAACATCTGCTCCCAGAGATAGACATACCTTGCTCCAGGGCTGGCAACACTCCCCACCGTTTTTCTCGCAAACTTTAAGCAGTGATAACCCCATCTAATGGTACGTGGGATATGTTGGGCATTGCGGCGGAGACTTGCTCTGGTAATAGTCATAGCCTGCGTTGTAACCGCGTAAAATCAACGCACCCACGCACTCATATAAAATGTGATAGAAAATGACCGAAGTTCCAGAAGTATATTGTCCAAAAGAGGATAAAAAAGTACCCATATGGTACTGCCTAGGAAGCTTTATTCAACAAAAGAATGTTTGTCCACATCTAATTAAGGCAACAGTCGATTTTAGAAAAAACCATGCAAAAGTCGAATGCGATCCCTCGTAACCTTTAAGCGGTGATTTGCCTTTACATTAGCGAGTAGAATGAGAATTTATGAGGATTTTTTATGGAAGAAGGTAAGAAACTGGTTTTAGGAGAGGTATTAAACGTACGCACAGTGCCTGGGAGAGAGGGTAAGCCCATAGCCCGGCTCCCAGATGGGCGTGTAGTGTTATTTGATCAGAACAGTGAATACGCTGACATGTTGTCTCCAGGTATGTCTGTTGAGGGTCATGTAATAGTCATAAGTGAAAACTATGTGATCTTGAACCCTACGAAGGAGCCTGAGGTACTTGAGCCTTTAGCTTATGTTCATTATGCAGAGATCGATGTGGATGATATTGTAGAGGAACTGGAGGAACTTGTAGAAACGGTGTCTGGGAACGCAGAGGTTATACCTAGGGCTCTTCTACGCATAATCCAGCTTAATCAACTGCAAATAAGAATCTTAAAAAACAGTCTAAGTGAACGTCTCTAAGATAACCATCGTCAGGGTAGTAATAGCTCGTCCTCGTAAGTCTTAAACGGCGACAGCAACACCATTTAGCGGTGGGGAAGGCTAGAAGCCTAATGGAGACCGTGAGAACTTGGATACCGGGGAAATTGTTGCAGGGAGAGGCAATGGTATGCCTCCATATACACTCTGCCAAGAGAGCACCTGCTCCCAGGTATACACCACCCTTGCTCCAGGGCTGGCAACACTCCCCACCAATCAGGGTTAAACATTGTTAGAAAAGTACAAGATAAGAAAAGTAATGATCCTCTACGTCTTTTCCGTCCTCATGGACGAGATATCCACCCTAACTTTTATCAAAACAGGAGGAATAGAAGTTAACCCATTCGTAGCCTTGATGGTTGGAATTAGTCCTTGGGTATGGCTATTATACGATTTATCCCTGTTTCTAGCAGCCTACACATTTGATGTCCAAGTCAGAGATAAATGGGACCCCAAGATCTTAACCACCGCCTGGATGTTTTTTTGCGTCTATAGACTTTCCTGCTGCATATGGAACTATAACCAAATAAGAGTACATTTCTTGACCTAATTTTAGCCTGATAATCGGTTATTTATACTACCAACACATACCTTTTAACGGTGTAAAAAATAGCAGAAACAAATTATACTCTGGTCGCCATCGCAGCCGTCGCATGCCTCTTTATCGGAGGCTTCGTGGGTATGCAAATGGCACCAACAGAAACAATAACAGTAACAGAAACAGGAGAAACAATAACAACAACTGAAACAATAGAAGTCATAAAACATCCGCTTGAAGGCAAAACAATACAACTTGGATGGGTTACCGCACAGGTATCCGACATGGAGTACATGGTACCCACCTTTGAAGATATTACAGAAGTAGACATCAACGAATACGCGGAAATAATGAACTATGACATCGAATTCGAGTGGCTAGTTGACTGTGCTGATGGTCAAGTTGCGATTCACCTTGAAAAAGTTCAGGGATTCAAAGCCATGGACGTCGAAATATTCATGGGCGGATCATGGAGCAGTCTAGCTGGTGGTTCACTTAGCTATGTCAACGATAACGACATGCTGATGATCAGTGCTAGTAGCACATCACCACTGTACGCAATCCCGAATGACAGACTGTTAAGGACATGTCCAACTGATCGTGTTCAAGCTCCCGCTATTGGCGAGATGCTTGAGACGTGGGGTATTGACGCCGTTCTTATACTTGGGAGAGCCGATCCTTGGGGCGATGGCATCTACAATATTCTCACAGGAGAGTTGGCTGAAAGAGGTATCGTAGAACTTGAGCAAGTCAGGTATGCAGCAGAAGTCATGGAGTTCAGTACATATCTGCAAGCGATG
>Ga0114925_10001778_pt1 | contig 10786 bp, 6 predicted proteins | sample SumtaG_2_FD_87287 | JGI IMG/M metagenome (GOLD analysis project Ga0114925, IMG submission 87287) | Deep subsurface microbial communities from Indian Ocean to uncover new lineages of life (NeLLi) - Sumatra_00607 metaG | ecosystem: Environmental > Aquatic > Marine > Oceanic > Sediment | place...
CATGGAGATAATATCCTCATCCACTTCGGGTAAGCGCATTTCTTTAAGCATTAAACCTTTTATAAACTTATTTGGGTCTACATGTCTTTCTATAGCAAGCTCTTCAATATCAACATAAGTACGTGGAGCGTGAAATCCAATTGAATCAATTCCGATGTTAGTAAACAAATGATTATTAGAGATCATTACCGATTACCGTTAGTATGCTAGTTTTTCTTGTTCTAGATTTTATTAATTTTTTATTAAATTTTTATTAATTTTTTAATAATTTGATTTAGATTTATTTTAACCAACTAGTCAATATATACTTTTTCCTCATTTTCATAGGAATAAAGGATAAAAAGTCTAAATTTAGTCATATTAGTTCTTTTTATAAATAATTCTTTATATAAATACTTATTTATATTATCTTTTATCAACTCCCGGGGATTTCCCGAATTACATAACCTATTATTTCAAAAGATTTTAGAGAATAAATAGTCTATAAATAAGCTTCTATTATTTTTTTAAATTTTCTAAAGTGTTTTCAAGCTTTTAAATTTCCTAATTAACAAAAAAATAAAAAAAAATATATATTTAATAAAATACATATTTCATATTATTATAGATCTTAAAATAAAAAAGTCTATCTCTCAAGGTTAAAGAAATTCCCAAAATTTTTTTATGACCATATATTTTTATTTATAGGTGTTAGATTAGTTGGAAATTGAACTTACAGAATTGCAGAAATTACCGAACGAAAAAATACCAAAACATATCGGTTTGATTCCTGACGGAAATAGACGTTGGGCACAAAAGAATAATGTTCATAGAAATGTGGGACATTATAAAGGATATGAAGTAGTGAAAAAAATTCTTTTGGCTTGTTTTGAAGCAGGAATTAAGTATCTAACTTTATATGCCCTATCTCTCGAAAATGCTTTAAAACGACCTAAGGATGAACTAAAATATATCCACAAGATTATAAAGCTCGCCGTGGAGACCGTGAAAAACGAGCCAATCGTCACCGAAGGAAAAATTAGATTTAATGTAATTGGCAGATTGGAATTACTGCCACAAGATGTACAGGATAAAATTAACGAGTTAATTGAATATACTAAGGATTTTGATGGTGCCTTTGTCAATGTATTAATCATGTATGATGGACAAGCTGAACTTGTAGATGCTATGAAAGATATTATTAGTGACAATGTTTCTCCTGATAAAATCGATCGTGAACTTATTAAAAATTATTTATATACACATGATTTTCCTGAAGTAGACTTAATAGTTCGCACTGGAATGGAAGATGGCGCAAGAATTTCTGGATTTCTTTTATGGGATGCTTCATATGCTGAATTTAAATTTAGAAACGAATTTTGGCCTGAATATAATGAAGATTTGTTATTAGAAGACCTAAAAGAATATATAAGCAGAAATAGGCGTAAGGGAAAATAAAACTTCTTTCATTTTTTTAAGAACTTCTCTTTGCTAAGATTTAAAACTGTTTTCTTTTTTATACTAGTTTAAATATTGAGTAAAAGATACTTTAATTTCACGAGAATTTGTAGTAAAAACACTTATAAATAAAAAATTATGTATAAAATCATTCAAATAGATAGTATATAAGAATATTCTTAGTTTTTAAAATGGAAATATCGGATCCTGATCAAACGATTTCATTGAACATAACGCATTTCCCACAAAATTTATTGATACCTTCCAATGACAATAGTATAATTATTCAAGCAATAAATCGTTTTAACAAGCAAGCTTTTTTTAAATTTGCTTTTGAGGCGGAAGATTTAAATATTATTATTCCAGATGAATTAAAAAAAGAAACTCTCCAATTTGGACCGGGAGAATCCAAAAATCTCGAAATTAAGTTAAAACCTATTGTTGATGGTTTTGGAAAATTGTCTATGTTTGTTAATTGGATGAAAATTGTTGAATATACAGTAAAAGTAAAAAAAGTAAGGAATTCGGTTGTAGATAGTCAAATTAACAATATTTTGCAAAAACAAACATTGTTAGTCTCTAAATTTACCGATGCTTTTAATCTGGATGATTTTATGATATCAATGACTATGGACGAGATAACGCAAGTTGAAAAAGAATTAGAAAAAAAAAAGAAAGAATACAAATCTTTTCATCTGCAAAAGCAAAATATATTAACTAAAATAAATTCAGGTAAAAAACCGAACCAAAATGAGATGAGTATCGAAGAAATTGAGAATAATAAAATACGACTTTCATCAGAAATTGAAAATCATTTAAGAAAATTAGCAAAAGGATATCTCTCTAATAAAAATTTGGAAACAGCGTTAAAATTATCGTTGAAATTGTCAGATGAACAAGAAAAATCGACTCTTTATTACGATTTAATTAGGGCATATGCTTCTATAGATTTAAATGGTTCTTTTGAAATACTAAAAAATATACCAAATAAAGAAAAAAGGCTTGGATTAATTAGAAGCGTGGCTTTTGATCAAGTAAAAAAAGATCCCGAACAAGCTCCTAGAGTAGCTTATTTAATTAAAGATCCTTCAATAAGAGAAAATCTTATAATTGATATCATCAGCGAAACAATTAATTTAAATCCTAGCGTTGCTGTTAAAATAAGCACTCTCATTAGCGATGATTTATTAAAAATTAAAATTCTATTTAATGTTGTTAAAGAATTTCACAAAAAAAATAGTCGGGCAGAAATTACAAATATTTTAAATAAGATTATTAATATAATTGAAAAATCTACTAATTTGAATTTATCTGAAAACAATTTTAATAATCCAGCTTATAATTTCTATAAAGATGCTATATATGCAATAGCAGAAATTGATTCTCCTCAAGCAGCAGACAATATTATCGTAGGTTTTAACTTAAGGGAGATCAAGGATAAAGTTTCAGAAGAGTTTTTTGATGTCATTTACGAGATGGTAGATGAACTTAGAACAAGAATGGATCCATCGCCTGTTTATTCGCAATATTATTTGTTTAACACATTTACCTCAAATATTAATGAGTTTGTAAAAAGCTTCTCTCTTACGGGAGGTAATGTAAGTAATAATATCCTTCTAAATGAGTTTAACTTTAATATTATTTTTGTTTCATTATTTAATTACGACTTTAGTATTTTTCCGATTTTTGATCGAGTCTATTCTGATTTAAAATTTAATTTAAACAAATCGTTTGCGTATTATATTTTTCCTTCAAAGGAAAACTATAATCAATCCGAATTAATGACTATTAACAATACATTAAAACAATTTTTTGCTTCGCATTTAATAAATATCCCTAATACATTTTTAATATTTAATTTAGATTTTATTCCCTATTTAGGAAAACCTACAATTATATTATCATCAAACCCAGAAATCTATGGAGAATTAAACTCTAAAATTAGTAAAACTCTTGGTGACTCTGTAAATTTGATTATTGACGAGTCATTATTTAAAGGTGGTGCGACTGCGGATAATTTAAAGCAATTATTTCCACCAAATAAGTGTAAAATTGTCAATTTAATTTTATCATACGAATTTATTAACGATTATAATGTTTTTAAATCGTTTATTCAATCATTAATTTAATTTGAAAAAATGTAATAAATAATAATTAAAAAAAAAAGGACAAAAATTAAAGGGAAAAGACAAAAAAAAGAAAAAAAAGAAAAAAAAAGGAAAGAGTAAATCAGATGTATCTAAGAAGAAGCAAAAGGGAATGAGTCAAGCAACAATAGGATTACCTCCAGGAGTTTCAATAGCAAATCCTGTTGATAGATCGGGCGACAATCTATTTATCGGAACAGATTATCGTGAAATTCATAGTTGGCATTACGAACGGACATGGGCAGAAATACTGGCTGATATAGAACTCTGGAGACCTTTGCCTTTCACTCATGGCATAGAGATGGAACTTATTATTGCTGATGACGTAGGAGCATATCCAGATGGCGATGAAATGGTTTTTAGGATGCGAGAAATTGTGAAAGAAGCAATTAAAATTATGGATCAGATATTATACGAGGGGAGGGCTGATTTTTTGCCAGTTCCGGATTATATACGTCAAAAGGTCTTAGCTCACCCTTGGGGCGTTGAGGATATTGAAAAGGGTTTTGCGATGAAGCTAAGATACCAGTTACCAGATGGAAGTCATGTAGATATAGATTCTTTTGCTAGAGATGGTAATGTCACTGCTATTACTTATATTTTAGAATTAGTCACCCCTCCTTGTGAATATGTAGAAGAACTCGCATATTGGGCTTCTACTTTATTTTTATTGGCAAAGAATACGTTACCAACCGACTTACACATTATTGCGTCGGCAATTAATCCAGCAGCTAAGGAATACCAAAGAGGTCTGACCCAAGCTGACCATAGTCATTTAGGTTCTTTTCGATCTGAATTAGAAAAAATACAAGCCTACTGTATGATAAGAAATTTTTTACCTCATTTAATAGCATTAACAACTAATTCACCTATAATGAATAATCAACCCACCGATGTCGTCAAGATTATAAATAATAGAATAACAGCTCCAAATTGCGTGCGATCGCTAAGATTAAAATTTAATACCTCAATGTTAAGCAATAATGATCCAAATCATTATATACCGTATTTGACATCTACAGATGAGAATGCACAAAATTACTTCTTACATGTCGTCCAAAAAGCAAGTTTAGAAGATGGCAGATTTCAAGACGTATTTCCCTTTACCGATTGGGATACTATTGAAGTTAGAATCAGTGATGCGCAAATTTCAATTTGTCGACGAATAGGGATTGCCCTATTGATACAAGCAATGTGTTATAAAGCAAGAAAACTTCTTGAACGAGATACTTGGGTTCCTGATGCGGGAAGCGAAACAATAGCAACAAATAGACAGAGTGCGATCGAAAGAGGATTAATCTCGCTATTTAAGCCAGCCTCTAATCTTACGCGAGAATTCCTTGCCAAGTATGACCCTGATTTTGCAGAGCAATACTTAGGTCCTGAAAATCAGCCAGTTAGATACATGACACAGGCAGTTCAACGAATGTTTTTTTATCTGAAAGATGAATTAAAAGAACTGGGTTTTTTATATTCTCCATTCATGAAACCATTGCTTCAATCTGTCTTTGGAGATGTCTCTTATGCAAAACCTCCAATAACAGAAGCAGAGTATCAACTTAGCCTCTATGATTATAAAATTAAGCATGGAGAGGATCCAAATATTTTATACGATTTAATTTATTTTACTATTGAATATTGTCAGGATCCCTTGAATAATCCTCTTACAGGAACATTAACGCTTCCTAAAGAGATGTGGGAGTAAAATTATTTATAGAAGATGAAAATAATAATGTTAACCGCAACTATAGAACAAAGTGGAATGACAAGAGTGGAAAATATATTTGTAATTGATTGTCATTCACATTTAGGCCATGATGTAGATGATGCAAATATGATGAATCCATTAGCACCAGGTACAGGGACTTTCGATTTTTGGGGAAATGTACAAGGAAAACTATTAGCAGAATTAAAAAAAATAAATGAAGTCTCGTTTACAACTACATTAAATGGTAAATCCACCAAAATTTCATGGTCTTTTAACCCATATCCATTCACAGATAAATTATATAGCGCTCTTGAGAAATTAGGCAAAATTCATTCAGATTTAAAAGAAAAATCTAAATTTTACAGCTTTATTGATCAAGGTGTTGTTTTTCCATTTCAAGATAAATTTCGAGATAAACAGCCTGAAGCCCTATATAGGGCCAGTAATATAAATGTTTCTCGATTTACGACACGCTTTCCATTTTCAATGAAATTAATTGGATACGAACGTTGTGACCCACTGAAAGGAGAAAAAGCCGTTAATGAAGTGAAGTATGCCAGAGAAATATTAGGATTGAGGGGATTAAAGTTACATCCCCGTTCTGAGGGATGGATTGATAATGTTAATTCAGATAAAGCAGTCCAAGTCTTAGTAGAAGCTGCCAAACATTCAATGCCAATAATTTTAGATACACGAGGAAAAAGAACAATTATGGAAATTGGCGAATTAATCAAATCCACTAGAATCTTATTAGAAGCAAAACACCCTAAATTATTACAACATTTTAAAGTTATTATAGCACATTTCGCTCAAGGAAATATTGAAGATTATGAAGTTTATAATACTATAGTTCAACCCAATACTTATGGTGATTTGTCTATGTTGCATGGGGAAGGCGCAGCAAATTTTTTCGAGGATTTTCGTAAATGGTTTATTTCGAATAAAAAAGAGAATGTAGATAACCGTAAATGGAGTGAATATCTTCTTTTTGGTACGGATTATCCTTATTTTGGGGATGTTCATGCTCAAAAATTATTAGTCTATATTATTAATAAACGATTTTTCGAAACTGGAGGAACTATTGATGATACAAGAAACATACTAGGATTAAACCTAATTCGTCTTTTGCCCGAGTATAATCTCCCCCAAATAAAGAAAGACGCTAAAAATTTACCATGTACAATGGTTTCTAATCCAATGTTTCGTCAAAATAAAAAAAGTGCTTACGAAATTGCCATCGAAGCTTTATCTAATTTAATTATCGAAAATAAGATTGATATAAAGAAGTTCTGCCTTCAATTTAAAGATTCTTGGAATTTATTTACCAATGATCTTTTAATAACAGCTATAAAGAATAGTACAAAGGAAGAAATTAATTTATATGTCAAGAATTTGGTAGAAAATCAATCAATCTTTCTTTTAGCACCTATGCAATCCAATATGATGTGGAAAAAATTTGGTTATAAATATTTCGATCCCGAAGATCGTACGTTTTTTGCTTCATTTTTTAAACAATCTTATTTAGCAACTGATGTAAATAAGACTATGGAAGGATTAAAACAAATTTTTTAATACATCTTTACTAATTTCTTTTAAACTTTATTTTTATCCTTTTTATAGGACCGATATCAATTTTCTCTTAAAATTTTTTAATAATTTTCTTAGAAAATAAGAAAATTTTTATAAGCAAGGATTTTCTTGTTTTTACTGAGTGCTTTGCTAAATTGAAGATTAATTATATAAAAAATAGGGAATAATAGAATAATAACTCAATAAAAGAGGCGAAAATCTTGGAATATAATAAAAAAGAAATTAGAGATAAATATTCGGAGTTATTTGAGAATTCCTTAATTTTATTTTATGTCCACGATTTGAAAGGAAATTTTCTTGATGCTAATGAGATTGCGTTATCTACTCTCGGTTACGACGAAAAAGATATCCCTAATCTTTCTTTTAAAGATTTATTAGAGGGGGATCAATTATTAAGAAGTAAAAATAGATTAGAAGAAATTTTTGGAGGTAACACTAGTTCAAATGTGACAGAACATAAACTTAAAACTAAAGACGGTAAATTCGTATATGTTGAAACTTATGGAATTCCACTTAAAAAAGATGGAGAAATTTATGCAATATTAGGTATAGCTAAAAATATTACTGAACGTAAAATTGCTGAGCAAAAGTTAAAAGAATCCGAAGTAGAACTTACCTCTTTATTAGAAAATAGCCCAGATTTTATCTTAACAGTTGATCGTAATAATAAAATACAGTATATAAACCATATACCACAAGATTTCATAAAAGAACCTGTTATTGGAGGGAATTTTTACGAGTGTTTAATGCCAGAAAATCAAGAAATGTATAAATATTCTTTTAAAAAGGTTTTTGAAACTGGAATTCCATTAACTATCGATGTTCCTGGATTTGCTGATGCATGGTATACAACACGTTTTATCCCTATTAAGATTAGTGGAGATGCTGATTCTGTCATGTTAATTATTACTAATATAACGGATATAAAGGAAGCTGAGAAAAAAATAAAAGACTCAGAAGAGAAGTATAGACTTATCTCAGAAAATGCAAACGATATGATTACCATTGTTAATCTAAATCTTAAAATTGAATACATTAACGAAAAAGTCTATAAGCAATTAATGGGATATTCAAAAGAGGATTTGATTAACAAATCTATACTTAAATTAATCCATCCAGACGACATTGAAATTGTCGCTGAAGTCATAAAAGAGGGTATTGAGGTTGGTGAAGGAACGATGGAAGGAACGATGGAAGTAAGAATTCAAAATAAAAAAGGAAATTATATTTGGCTTGAAGGTAGAGGGACAACGTTCAGAGATAAGGATGGAGAATTTAAGGGTCTTTTTATTACAAGAGATATAACTGAAAGAAAAAGAGCAGAACAAAGATTAAAAGAATCTGAAGAAAAGTACAGAAACATGATTAATAATTTAGATTTAGGATTCTTTAAAGCAGATGTCAATGGAGTCTTCCTAAACCATAATCCTGCATTAAGTAAAATATTAGGCTATGCCCCTTCCGTAAGTTTAATTGGTTTAAAAGCATCCGATATTTGGGAAAATCCTGAGGATCTTAAAAACTTTTTCAATAAAATAGTTAAAGAAGGATCCTTACGAAATTTCGTACATAGAGCAAAAAAGAAAAATGGAGAAATAATATTTCTACAAGTTGATTCACACCTTATTAGAAATGAGGAAAATAAAATTATAGAAATCGAAGGTACCGCTTTTGATGTTACTGAAAAATTCATTTTAGAACAAAAACTAAGAGAATCTGAAAAAACACATAGAACTTTAGTTGAAACTTCACCTAATTCTATTGTTTTATTAGATAATAGAGGAATTATTGTTGATTGCAATAAAAAAACTGAAATTCTTTTAGATTTAGATAAAAAGGAAATAATAGGTAAAAATTTTATTGACTTATATACTATAAAAAAAGAGAAAATACCTAGCTTAATTGAAATTTTTGAGAGAATAAAAAAAGGGCTAATACCTCATCCCATAGAATTTGAATATTTGAACAAAAAAGGTAAAAAAATTTTAGTTGAATCTTATACTTCATTAGTTAAAATGGAAAATGAAATGCTTATCCAAGTAGTGTCACAAGATATCACGGATCGGAAAGTTGCTGAACAAAACTTAAAAGAATCTGAAAAAATGTATCGTCTTATTATGGAAAATGCATACGATTTGATTGCTGTTCTCAATGATAAATTTAAATATGAGTATATCAACGAACAAGTCCATAATAAAATATTGGGATATTCTTCCGAAGATTTGATTGGCAAATCTGCGCTAAGAAAAGTTCATCCAGAAGATATTAGAAGTGCAATTAAAAAATGGCAGGCTGGCGTTAGCATCGGCAATGAAACGATAGAATTAAGATATAAAAAAAAAGATGGGACTTATATTTGGCTTGAAATTAGAGGAAAACGATATAGAGACCACGATGGTTTGTTCAAAGGAATTATAATTTCAAGGGATATCACAGATCGCAAAAAATTAGAAGATTAATTAAAAAATATTTATCTTAAACAAAAAACCAAAAAAGATTGCGTGATTTGAATTTGAAAGGAATAATGATTTTAGGATTTAATGAGCGTTCTGAAGCTATCATTGATGCTCAGCATCCAAGTGATCTTCTTAAAAGCTTAAATATAAATGCGGCTGATTTAACAAATATTTATACACTCCATTGGACGGAAAATAAAGAACCAAATTTTTTTCAAATGGAAATAAAGGATATCAGTGTTGCGAGTTTTTTCACTGGTTTTTCTCCAGGTCGATATGTAGGCCGACCTAATTGCGCTATTACTGTATTTCTCGATATTGAAGAAATTAAAAAAAAAGGATTATCAGAAGATTTTGAGGGAATGATAAGAAGACTTGCTCATATAATTTTAACTAAGAGAGATAATAACCCAGATTTCGATGATATGTTTAAAGAATTCTTTTTAATGTTAGAAAATAAAGACCTAGAACCATATTGGGAAGAGGTTGAAGAAAAGGAAATAGATGAAGAATTAGTGAATGGAGAAGAAGTTGTTGAAGAAGAGGAAATAGATGAAGAATTAGTGAGTGAAGAAGAAGTTGTTGAAGAGTTAGTAAATGAAGAAATCATGAGTGAAGAAGAAATTGTTGAAGAAGAAATAAGTGATGAATTCATGAGTGGAGAAGAAATTGTTGAAGAAATTGAAACAGAATTTAAGACTGAAATTATCGATCAATTAGAAAATGGAATTTCTGAAGATCATCTTGATAAACTTGAAAAAGAAGTATTAGAACAGGAAATTAATGATTTAAAAAGACAGTTAAAAGAGAGTAATGAAGAAATTGGCGAACTCAATAAGAGAATTACAGAATATCAGTTTGATAGAGAAGAAATTGATGAAATTATAGATAAAAATGAGGCATTGAAGGAAGATATAAACAAGTTGACTGAACAGTCTAACCAACAGAACGAAGAAAAGAAAAAGCTAGAGGATAAGATAACCGAATTAATGATAGAATTAGAGGAAAAAAGAAACGAATTTAAGATTGAATTAGAGGAAAAAGAAACCAAGATTAATGAGTTAAATCAAGAAATTGAGAAATTAAAAAAAGAAAACATAGATCAGCTAGATAGAATCACAGGTCTTAAAATTGAGCTGAGAAAATTAACGAGTAAAGATGAAAAAGTTCAAGACAATTTAGATGATGCTATGATTGACATGAAAAAAGAGCTAAAAGTGTTACGACGTGAAAGAGATCATTACAAAAAAATAGTAAAAGACAACGATCTACTTTAAATGCTATTCTTTAAAATAAATCTTCATTAGATCGTCCTAAGTAAAAAAAAAATCAGTTTTCCATATTTTCGCATGAATTTTGGAACTAAGACTGATATAAATAACAAAAACATAATTTTTTATACTTCTGGTTTATTATAAACATAAGAGTATTTATAAAATAAAATTCTA
>Ga0114925_10001781_pt1 | contig 10778 bp, 9 predicted proteins | sample SumtaG_2_FD_87287 | JGI IMG/M metagenome (GOLD analysis project Ga0114925, IMG submission 87287) | Deep subsurface microbial communities from Indian Ocean to uncover new lineages of life (NeLLi) - Sumatra_00607 metaG | ecosystem: Environmental > Aquatic > Marine > Oceanic > Sediment | place...
CCTCAAAATCCCTCAAAAGTACCAGGACTTTTATACTAGTCTGGACAAAATAGCTTGTCAAGATGACTTATCTTTACTTTACTTAACCATTTTTACGTTTGGCGTTCAGTATGAGAGCTTGCAATTACCAACGGTATTGTCACACCGTCTGCCATGGCTGCGCGAAGCAAATGACCGTTGCTCTTGATTTTTATACCTGGATTCATACGAATGTATGGATGCTGCCTGTTGGTTACCAAGATTCCAATCTCTTCTCTCAATTGTGTACTTTGGCGAATAATCTGAAGTCTTAGCGAGGCTTATGCAGTAGCATGGTGACAGTGAGAGATTCTTTGGAATAATTGAACTTGTATTGAAACGAAGGGAGAGCAGATATATGCCATCACTGTCCAAAATCCAGAACGGGCCTTCACCTTTGTCTAACTGATCATACCAACCAACAGAATGTCTTGACAAATCACCAAGAATGATGTATAGAATACCCAAACTAGGTATCTTTCATGAAGTAGCATCAAATTTACAGCCGACTCAGAATAATTTTTGGAGGTGATGTGATGTGATATGTTTAAGCTTACTTTGTGAAGCCGATACCTTCAGACGATCCCGTTCAAAAATTGGCCACCTAGGCGAATGACAAAACGCGTTTCGGGTTCTCCACCATCATAGATCAAATGAAAAGGAGACTCACAATAAGCTTTAGGAAGGAGTTAAAATGAAAAGGTACAAAGTATTAGCCCTAATTGTTGGTATTTGTCTGGTCTTGGCGCTGGTAGCGATGGCTTGTGCTGGACCAGCACCGACTCCATCACCATCCCCGTCACCATCACCATCACCAAGTCCATCACCACCACCAGCCCAGGAAGTATTTGAGTGGCGGCTTCAGCACTTCAAAGCCCCTGGTGATTGTGAGTATGACGGTTTAGAAAAGTTTACCAACCGGGTTAGGATAATGTCCGATGGACGGCTTGATATCACCTACTATCCTGCTGCCACGCTGTTACCAACCCTGGAGCTGCTCGATTCTGTAGCCGAAGGAGTTATTGAGTTTGGTATGGCCGCGCCAGTCTACTGGCAGGGCAAGGAACCGGCGATGGTTCCCATATGGAATCTACCCTTTGGCGTGGGAATCCTGGAGCTGGACTCTGACCTGTATTGGAACAGGGGTTTTATGGAAGTCGCCCGAGAGGCTTACGCGGGACTTGGCGTTTACTGCCTTGGCGTCCAGCCGATATGCAGTTACGGCGACATGATGTCAACTGTTCCAATCTATAATGTCTCGGACTTAAAAGGGCTCAAAATAAGGACCATGGGTATATATGCGGAGATAGTTGAAGCGACAGGAGGTTCAGTGGTAATGGTTCCTTCCGAAGAATTCTACCTTGCCATTTCCACGGGAGTTATCGATGCCGGCATGTGGGGTGGTCCCGGCGCCTTTTGGGATCTGAAAATTCATGAGGTTACCAAGTATATTAATCAGCCAGGCTGGGGATACCCGGCACACAACGATGCCTTCATCAACCCGGATGCCTGGAATGAGCTGCCCGATGACCTCAAAGAGATTCTGAAGGTGGCTAACGAACTGCGCGGTCTCGAGATTGTTAGATGTTTCAAATCTGACGACGTTGTGGCCCTCAGCAAGATGCAGGAAGAATGGGGGATTACCGTATGCTGGTGGGACGATGAAGCCATAGCCGAAGCGAGGGCACTGGCGCTTCCAGCCTGGGATAAAGTAGCTGCGCAGAGCCCCTTAGCTGCCAAGGCATTCACAGTGTACAAAGACTATATGAAAGAACTGGGAATGATTAAATAAAACATACGCTTGAGAGTCTGTGGAGGGGGGCGGCTTTTCTGCCCCCCTCTGTGGGAGTAGTAAATGCGGAAGGTACGGGCTGTCCTGCACTTCGTCGATACTATCAATGAGCGCTTTGGGAAGGTTATCAGCTTCTTGGCCGTGGGCATGATGGGCACGGTAACCGTAGAGGTGGTGCTGCGGTATGGATTCAACTCCCCGACCTTATGGGCTCATGAGACAGCCCAATACCTCTACGGTAGTTACTGTATCCTAGGAGGAGCCTACGTACTTCTCCACAAGGGTCACGTCAATATGGACATATTCTATGCTCGCCTCTCGCTCAGGAAGAGAGCCATTCTAGACCTATTCACCTCTGTGTTGTTCTTTGCTTTCATTGGCGTAATGCTGTGGCATGGAATGACCTTTGCCTGGAAGTCGGTGGCAATGTTGGAAGTTTCCATGACTCCCTGGGCTCCTCCTATTTGGCCGGTTAAGCTTATGCTACCCCTAGCTGCACTGCTGATATTGCTTCAGGGAATAGTCAAGTTTGCCCGGGACATCGAAATTGTGGTCACCGGAAGAGAGACCATTGCCATTGAAGTCGCCAAAAAGGAGGTCCTATGAGCGTCGAGGCTATTACTGGCCTCCTGTTTGGCTCCATGGTGGTGTGCTTGGTGCTGGGGCTTCCCCTTGCCTTTGTCCTTGGTGGACTGGCAGTAGTGCTTACCTACTTCCTATGGGGACCACCAGCCCTCTACATGTTAGCTTCCCGCACCTTTGGCGGAATGATGGTCTTCGTTCTGGTAGCCACTCCCATGTTCATCTTTATGGCCAATATGCTGGAGAAGTCAGGGGTAGCTGACGACCTCTATGACACCATGCATGACTGGCTAGGTGGGATAAATGGCGGGCTGGCCATAGGAACGGTGCTCATATGCGTCATTTTCGCCGCCATGGCCGGGGTAAGTGGAGCAGCCACCGTCTCTATGGGACTCATCGCCCTACCGGCTATGCTCAAGCGGGGATACAATAAGTCAATCGCCGTGGGTTCCATAATGTCTGGGGGTGCTTTAGGAATTCTCATACCCCCCAGCGTAACGATGATCTTTATTGGCCTCATATCGGAGCAGTCGGTGGGGAAACTATTCATGGGAGGAGTTTTCCCGGGCATTTTGCTTGCTGTCCTGTTTATCATTTATATATCTATAAGATGTCTCTTCCAGCCCCATCTTGGTCCGCCACTGCCTCGTGAACAGAGAGCTACTTGGCAAAAGAAAGTCACCGGTCTCAGGGCATTAATCATCCCCGGGCTTCTGGTCTTCATGGTTCTGGGGACTATGTTCCTGGGCATAACTACACCCACGGAGGCGGCCGCTCTCGGTGCTGTGGGTAGTATCATATCGGCTGCCGTCTACCGGAGACTTAAATGGCCACTCTTCAAAGAAGCCTGCTACCGGACTTTCTCCCTTACCGTTATGGTTACCTGGATATACTACGCAGCCTTGTGCTTCACCAGCCTCTACGCGGCTACCGGGGCCGCAGACTTGGTGGCAAATATATTAGTGACGGTGCCTGGAGGCCGCTGGGGCACTGTAATCGCCATGCAGCTCATTTTCCTCATCCTGGGATGTTTCCTTGACCCCCTGGGCATCATCATGATCTGTCTTCCCTTGTTTTGTCCCATAGTAGCGTCATTGGGCTTCGACCTCATATGGTTCGGGGTCCTTTTTGTGATTAATATGGAGATGGCTTACCTGACACCCCCGTTTGGCTTCAACCTGTTCTATATGAGGGGTGTTGCTCCTAAAGAAGTAACCATGGGGGATATTTATCGCTCCGTCGCGCCTTTTGTCCTACTTCAGCTGACTGGTCTGATTCTGGTTATGATATTCCCCAATATAATCACGTGGCTCCCCAACCAGATGATTCGAAAGGTTGCGTGATTGAAAAAGAATCTCATACCTGCTGGTGAAAGCTGATATACCTCGGAGAAACCAAGACGCGCAGCTATTTGAGATACCTATTTCTGAGTTGTGCCGATATTGCTGATGACACACAATACTATGAGTTAAGGAAGATTATCTTGAGAAGGAGGGAATATGGCTTCGTCTACAGAAGAGAGAGAATTAGGTTTTACCCCGGCTTACAAACTGGTTGACATGATTAAATCCAGGAAATTATCGCCCGTGGAACTAATGGAGGTTACCCTAAAAAGAATAAAGAAATTGAACCCAAAATTGAATGCCTATCTTACTGTAGCTGAGGAAGAGGCAATGCAGGCAGCTCGGGAAGCAGAGAAATCCCTAGGCACTGGGGCGAATCTGGGAGCGCTTCATGGCATACCCCTCCCTATCAAAGACCTGTATTTAACCAAAGGCATACGAACGACTTTTGGTTCCCTGGTTTACAAGGATTTAGTACCTGATGCTGATGAGCCTATGGTACAACGCCTCAAGGCAGCCGGAGCTATTGTTGTTGGCAAGACAAACACACCTGAGTTTGGCCTAGCCGTGCTAACGGAGAACAAGTTGGGGGATGCCTGTCGCAATCCATGGAATACAGAGATGAATACCGGTGGCTCAAGTGGTGGAGCCGCCGCCAGTGTTGCCGCCGGCATTACCTCACTGGCACAGAGCAGTGACGGCGGTGGTTCAACAAGGATTCCCGCGTGTCTTTGCGGGGTTTTTGGCTTAAAGGGAACTTATGGCCGTGTGCCCAAGCAAGTCGAACCCTGGGGGGTATCCCAACTCGCTTGCCTAGATGCCACAGCACGGACCGTAAAAGATGCAGCCCTTATGCTGAACGCAATGGCTGGTCCCGATGGTTTGGACTACACCTGTATCAAGACAGTCCCACCGGATTTTCTCAAAGCACTTGATAGCAAACCTGAGAAATTGAAGGTAGCCTTCAGCCCCGATTTGGGGTATGATGTGAAGGTAGACCCCGAAGTGAAGTCGGCTTTTGAGGCTGCAGTCCGTGTATTTGAAGAACTGGGGCATGAGGTTGAAGAGGCGACACCAGCTATAGAAGCACCTTTTGCTATCTGGGATGTGGTGGCGGGGTTGTGGATTTGCGTAGGTCATGAAGATTTGCTTGCTAGTCACGCTAGTGAGATTATGGACTACACCAGACTGGCACTGGAGTTGGGGCGCAATTTAAGCGGTGTCGAGGTTGCCAGGACCTGGATTCAGGTTGAGAAGATTCGCGGGATAATGTTGGATTTCTTCCAGAAATACGACATTCTATTGACGCCTACGACCGCCGTCCCGGCACCACCGGTTGGCAAGAGAGGTCGCGGTCTTGGCCATCACTATATGGACTGGGAATTCACACCTTTCACTTCAGTATTCAATTTTAGTCGTAATCCGGTGGCTACTATACCATGTGGGTTTTCCTCCCACGGTTTACCAATAGGACTCCAAATAGTTGGAAGATTGGAAGATGAGGTCACCGTACTCTGTGTCTCGGCTGCTTTTGAAGAGGCTCGACCTTGGGCAGACAAACGCCCGTCCGTATCATAGAACAGCACGAAATTGGTAATAGAGAGCGAAGAAGATATTCTACCATCCGTATAGGCGAGTCCTACCAGGGGATACTTGCCAGTTATAGGATGAATTGAGGGATTTTGTCACAGAAAAGATGTACGAAACATTAAGGAGAAAACCATGGAAAGTGGTACCTGGAAAGTTAAAACTGGTCTGGCACAAATGCTGAAGGGTGGCGTGATTATGGACGTAGTTACTCCTGAGCACGCTAAAATTGCCCAGGACGCCGGCGCTTGTGCTGTAATGGCATTAGAGAGAGTACCGGCGGATATTCGTGCCGCTGGTGGTGTGGCCCGCATGGCCGACCCAACAGTTATCGAAGCTATCATGAAAGTCGTTTCTCTACCAGTAATGGCCAAGTGCCGTATAGGTCATTTCGTGGAGGCGCAGGTACTTGAGGCGCTTGGTGTAGACTATATAGATGAGTCTGAAGTACTTACTCCTGCTGATGAAGCCCACCATGTATGGAAACATGACTTCAAGGTTCCTTTTGTCTGTGGCTGTCGTAACCTGGGTGAGGCATTACGCCGCCTCGGTGAAGGGGCAGCTATGATTAGAACTAAGGGTGAAGCCGGTACTGGCAATATTGTCGAAGCCGTCAGGCATATGCGAGCGGTAATGGACACCATCCGCAAACTGATGAATATGCCGGAAGAAGAGCTGATGGCACAGGCTAAAGAAATGGGGGCTCCCTTCGAGCTGATAAAGGAAATACACGAAACGGGAAAATTACCAGTGGTTAATTTTGCCGCTGGTGGAGTGGCTACCCCAGCCGACGCCGCCTTAATGATGCAATTGGGTGCTGATGGAGTCTTTGTTGGTTCCGGTATCTTTAAAGCCAGCAACCCTGAGGTTATAGCCAAGGCTATTGTCAAGGCGACTACTCACTACAAAGACCCACAAATCATTGTCGACGTTTCCAAGAACCTGGGAGAAGCCATGCCCGGACTGGATATAAAACAAATCCCCACTGAAGAATTACTGGCATCTAGAGGGTGGTAAGATATGGTAGGCTCGGCTGGTTTGAAATGACTACTTCCTTCTCCCGTGTGGCTCCAGATGTAATCGGAGAAGTGGATCCCGCTTTTTGATAAGACCTGTGAGGGAAAGAGGTGTTAAATAAACATTGGTTAGCTATAGGGGCAAGTATATTATTGGGATTAGTTTTTGTTGTCGCCGGTCTGGGTAAATTACTGCAACCGGCTGAAGCTTTTAAGATTTTCTTTACTTCCTACCCAGCTTATCTCGTAGATTTTTTGACGCCAGATTTTTTCAAGGCTATTTTTACCTGGCTTCCCCACATAGAGCTTATAGTTGGCTTACTACTAATTACGGGCATTGCGGCTAAACTTATGGCTACTTTTTCATCGATGCTGATTGCTGGTTTCATCGCTAATAATAGCTGGCTGCTTAGCCAAGGATTAGGCTACGAGCCCTGTAGTGGCTGTTTTGGCATGTTGGAAAGAATAACTCAAGCCAGGCTCTCAACCATCGGCGCACTATACTTAGATATAGGAATGTTGGTTTTAATCTTAATTATCTTATTCTGTTACCCGGGCAATTTTCTTACTACTCGCCCTTGGTTTTTTAGGAAGAGGTAAAATTGCAGGAGAGAAAGAGTTTGACGGGCTCTGCCAGGGAAAGCTAATAACTGATAAGGAGCCTCTTTTTATATATCATGGCGAAGTTCGGACCTAAACCTATGCATATGCACCTTCTGCCTGCTTGAAGCGAGGCTGGGTTTGTATCTTCGTTCCGGATTTTAGAGTCAGTTTGGGGACTAACAAATGACTTCCTTTAAATGTTTTCCCCGCGATGCCGTCGGCGAAAAGAAAATCTCCTTCTACTACCTCCAGAACAGAAACATCAGCCGGCATTCCTATCTCAAGACTTCCTCTACGATGTTTTTCACCTAAAACCCGGGCTGGGTTTACGGTCGTCATTTCTATTAACTGGTCCAGGGTTAAACCTACAGCGAGGAATCGAGACATGGCTACCGGTAGGCTGAAGACGGGACCGTTGATGTTGGTAAGAAAGAGGTCGGTACCGATCGTAGTGGGCAAAATGTTCATCTCTAGTCCCTTCCGGGCTATCTCAAAGCTCCAGTTATATCTTCCCGGAGCTGCGTCTAGAACTACTCCTCTTTGTCTAGCTTCCTTAAACTCAGGGAGAACACTACCATCAGGGCTAATGACTCCTCCCGGTTTCGGCGTAAAGACATGAGTTAAGATGTCACCCCACTCTAAGAGGACCAGTAACTCTCGCATAAAGACGTTTATGATGTCTTTCGAGACAGTTTCTCCAGCGTCAATGCCAATATGAACCATGAGTGGAAGTTTAGCCTCACTAGATAGTTTCTTGGCTACCCTTATCACCTCTACCCCCAGATTTTGCATCAAAGCTCCAGTAGCCCGTAGTTTGATGCCCCTAATCAGGTCTCGATTTTCCTCTATTGTTTTCAACATGGCCACAGGGTCAATATTTTGCCAATTCCAAATTTCAGGTAAAACGGCTTCTCCAACGGAACACATGTGGAGGAAACAAAAGATATCAGTCCGAGTCTTAGGAATAACGAATCTTTTAAACCCATTAAAATTAGCATAACCGGTGCTACCAGCATCACAGGCGGTGGTGACACCAGTGAGAACTCCGATTTCATCCGGGGATGTTGCGCCGTTAATTATACCATTGGCAACATGAGCATGGAGGTCAATAAGTCCAGGAGTCACTATTTTCCCCATGGCGTGAATAACCCTCTTTGCTTGGCTCTGTGGTATATCATCAGCCCAGGCAACTATCTTACCCTGGGAAACACCTATGTCTCTCTGGTCATGTATCCTTTGAGCGGGGTCTATTACTATCCTACCTTTGATCAGTAACTCATACATAATCCACCTTACTTATTATCATATGAATCACACTGATATTGTCTCCTGTACTTTGGTTAAGCACCAGTTTTGGATTTCCCATTTCAACTCGCAACGAGGCATCCCGACCCTCATCGCTCTTGTCAACAATATTATATCCATGGTATCTGGTTGTCAATCTCTATCTCGGAGTCCTGAAGTAATCCTCAACTTGAGAGCCGTGCACCATATTACAGCCCTCTGAATCCTCTTCTATCCGCACTGGTGAAGCTCTGTTTCTTGAGCTGAGTCCTACTGCCTAACGTGCCCTTTAAGAAACAATCTATCTTCAGTTTAGAGGCTTGGCCTTCCTCTAAAGTTGACAAAAGCAGACACACTGCCTAGAATTGGCTGATAACTTCGCTGGAAAGTAACCAAAGAATTACCAGGAAGGAGGCAAAATGCCAAGTAACAGGCTGGAAATAACAGGAAAGGTACAAACGGTACTAGGAGTAATTGATGCCGATGATTTAGGCATAACTCTACCCCATGAACATCTGCTTGTTGACCTCTCGGTTTACTTCACGGAGCCTGAGGAGGCTCGGTTCAAAAGACTGGCTCACGAGCCAGTTTCCTTTGAAAATCACAGTTGGATCCAGCACCATACTTACAACAGCTTGGACAATTTACGATTATTGGATGAGGAAGAAATTATCGGGGAGTTGATGCCCTTCAAAAATGAAGGTGGCAGCACTGTTGTTTCCCTCAGTAATGTGGGGTTGGCTCGTGATCCCCTAGGGTTGGTAAATATCTCTCGTGCCACAGGTCTTAATGTGATTATGGGATCGGGTTATTATATAAGCCAGTCACAAGGCCCAGAATACGAAAGGAAGACCAAAGAGGAGATCGCTGAGGAAATCAACGCCGACATAGAAGTCGGCGTTGACAATACCGGCATCCGCGCTGGAATCATCGGCGAGCTTGGCTGCACCTGGCCCCTAAAGGAAAGCGAACGCAAGGTGCTGCTTGCCGGAGTAATAGCTCAAAAGCGCACCGGAGCCACCATAAATGTTCACCAAGTTAGCGCAGGCCCGAATGACGCCATGGAAATCATCAAGATACTGGATGATGCCGGTGCTGATCTTAGCCGTGTTGTCATAGACCATATCGACCTTACTGTACTTCCTTTAAGCTACCGGCTTGAACTCGCGAAGACAGGCTGTTACCTCGAATATGACATCTTTGGTTATCCCACATTTGCCCCTCCTAGCCCCTTCGGAGGCGGCAGCGTAATCCGTAATAGGCCCTGCGACCGGGAGCGAATTGAGCAGATTACCGAACTTATTGATGCCGGGTACCTGAACCAGATTCTCATATCACAAGACATATGCATGAAACACCTAATGCTTCGCTATGGTGGCCATGGTTTCGCACACATTCTGTGCAATATCGTGCCTCAGATGCTGGTGAGAGGCATCACCAGGGAGCAGATACATACTATGATGGTGGAGAACCCGAAACACGTTTTGTCATTCGCTTGAGTGGCCGATTTTTAAACGGGATCGTCTGAAGGCAGTGGCTTCACAAAGGATCCAAACGTCTGAACTTTTTATTGACATCGTGGTTGATGGGATGATTACGGTAAACTGTACATTATCCATGCCACCGGAGGATTCCGAAGAGGAGAAGCTATCAGTTCTACCTTTTATACGGAGTGGTAGGCCGTACAGGTCTCGAACCTGCGACACCCTGGTTAAAAGATACAGGCGTATTGTCCCACCTAGTAAAGAATTAGTTACTCAAAGTCCATTTGCGTCTAAAATTTAGCCTCGCTTTATGCCATGTAGTACCTTGCCGTAACTTTTTGTGATCAGAAGTTCGTTAGCAAAAATGTTAGCAATGGACTATTGGTTACTGGCTGACTCATATTCTCATACTCTGCTTACCTTTTCATTTGAGGAATCGTAAATCTTACTGGTTTCAATCATTGATTCCAGAGTGCGACTCGAGGCGGACAGGATGTCCGCCTCTGCCCAATCTCCCTGCACTTCAGCCTTGCTTTCTTCCGGGACTCCCTGGTAGGCCACGGCGGCCAGCAGTCTCCGCTCTTCCGCGTTGGTATCTGCCAAGTACGGTAGGTTGTCGTACCAGAAGTCACGGTCGTCTCTGGTTTCGAACGGTTCTTTTGTCATCCTCGCTATATTGTATCCGGACTCCCTCGCACTTACGTTTGCATGTTTCAGGTCGAAACGAGTTACCGGCAGTGGCTCGATGGCTCTCATCCACATAGTCCTGAAAAAATGGTAGAGAGGTCGCAGACCTGAGACCAGCCCATTACCGGTGCCACCGGCGATAGCTATTCCGTAGACGGGGAGGCCCAGTAGCGGCCGGGTCCTGGCGTATATCCTAAATATCTTCAGAATTAGCAGTCTCACCATAGCCGTAGTATCACCCCAGTATACCGGAGCGCCCAGCACCAGACCGTCGCAGCTCAGTAGCTTGTCACTGAGTACTTCCAGATTGCCGTCCTCATAGGTGCATTTTAAATTATCGGCACAAACCCAGGGCAGACAATCCTTGCAGGCGTCAACGACG
>Ga0114925_10001782_pt1 | contig 10778 bp, 9 predicted proteins | sample SumtaG_2_FD_87287 | JGI IMG/M metagenome (GOLD analysis project Ga0114925, IMG submission 87287) | Deep subsurface microbial communities from Indian Ocean to uncover new lineages of life (NeLLi) - Sumatra_00607 metaG | ecosystem: Environmental > Aquatic > Marine > Oceanic > Sediment | place...
CATTCCTTTTAACGCACTCCTCGTTGCAATATCAACACACGTGGCTGAATCCGGTTCAACCTTTCCATCCATAAGGCCTTTGATCTCTTTAAATTGCCTTCTCACCTCCTCAACCATTTTAAACGCTTCCTTCTGGGTAGCTTCAAAAAGCATTGAAGAAATCAGGAACGGGAGCATGCCACCGATAAGAAGCCCTGTTATTACCTTTATTGAAGAAAGGGCAAGCATTTCCTCGGCAATACCTGTGGAAACTATGTAAGCCGCCAGTAATCCAAGCGCAGTATAAGCTGCTGAACCGATGGCAAATCCTTTCCCGATCGCAGCAGTTGTATTTCCTACAGAATCCAGTTTGTCAGTTACCTCTCTTACCCGTTTGGGAAGACCTGCCATCTCTGCAATACCTCCTGCATTGTCAGCAATAGGACCATAGCTGTCAACTGATACAATCATACCGGTTGTAACAAGCATCCCGAATGATGCAATCCCGATTCCAAGCATTCCTGCCCTGCTGTAAGAAATAATGATAGCAAACACGAGTGCCATAACAGGAATAAATACGCTCTTTAATCCAAGTGATATACCGCCTACTACACAGATTGCCGGACCTGTTTCGCAGTTTTTCGCCAGTTTCTGAACAGGTTTATATTTGGCTGAAGTATACAGTTCACTCACAAATCCTATGATTATACCAGAAATAATACCGCAGATGAGGCTCCAGAACAGGCCCCATTTGCTGTACGGCTTTGCGCCGAAGCTGATGCCTATCTGAGAAATGATGATTGCTGCAAGAATAATGGTAAGCAGTGCAGCAACATATGTTCCTCCCAGCAAGGCTGATTGAGGATTTATCCGTGCCGCAACCTTGACGAATAAGACACCGATGATGGAAGACAGGATACCGGCAGCGGCAATTGTTATCACTACCTGGATAAGCCTTTTAACCACAGGCAGAGCCTGTACATTCAGCTCCATGGAACTGATAGTGACGACAGAGGCAGCTAAAACCATACTTGCAATAATGGATTCTACATAAGATTCAAGGAGGTCAGCACCCAGGCCTGCTATATCCCCAACGTTATCTCCAACATTATCTGCAATAACAGCAGGATTTCTGGGGTCATCTTCCGGTATGCCTGCTTCAATTTTTCCAACAAGGTCGGCGCCCATATCTGCGCCTTTTGTAAAAATACCACCCCCGGATCTTGCAAATAGTGCAAACAGGCTTGCACCCATTGCATAACTATTGATCATACTCACTTTATGCAGGAAAGATGAGGGGTCCATCTCACCAAATAAATTAAAGACAAGCATAAGGATAACAAGCCCGAATAAAGAAATTCCCACGACACTCAACCCCATTACAGCCCCCCCTGAGATTGCAATATTAAGGGCGCCTCTCACCCCAGCCTTCTCCGCCGCATAAGTAGTCCGGACATTCGCCCGTGTCGCAATTGTCATACCGATATACCCGGCTAATGCAGAAACTATAGCGCCACATACAAATGATATGGCAGATTCATAACCAAAGTATTTTTTCGCAATGAGCATTGCAATTGCTATAACCACAACAACGACTGCAATATAAGTATATTCCCGTTTTAAAAAAACGGCTGCACCGAGTTGAATCTGGCGGGCTATCTTTTTCATCACATCCGTTCCCTCTTCCCTGGAAATTACTGATTTGATGAAAAGAAGAACAACAATAATAGCAAGAATACTTGATGCCAGTCCTAGATAAAGACCTGTCATGATACCCCCTTCTCTGGATATTTTTTTTAAGAAAATATTAGGAAAGGATAAATATATTCTAACGATGAGTCAATAAAAAGCATAAAACCGGCAATCTTCAATGCCTCAATAAATAAAAAAGCTGTGTGGGTTATACATTAAATAGAAATCGTATAATATCCCCATCCTCAACATTATAATCTTTTCCTTCAGATCGCAGCTTTCCCCTCTCTCTTACATGAAGTTCTGCTCCTTCCTTTATCAGGTCATCATATTTATAAACTTCAGCACGTATAAATCCTCTCTCAAAATCTGTATGAATCTTGCCTGCAGCCTTTTGTGCTGTTGTACCCCGCCTGAGGGTCCATGCCTGAAGCTCAGTTGCAGCAGTAAAGAAGGTTATCAGGTCGAGCAGTTTATAAGATGCTCTTATCAGCCTGTCCAGCCCGGATTCTCCTATTCCAAGTTCCTGTAGGTATTCTTGTTTTTCTTCCGGAGAAAGCTCTGCAATCTCTTCTTCCAGCTTTCCCGTAATTGCTATGAACTCCGACTGTTCATCGTGAGCATAGTCAGCGAGCATTTGAACTTCTGCTGTGTACTGCCCTTCCTCATCAATATTTGCACAGTAAAAAATTGGCTTAATTGAAATAAGGCCAAACTCTTTTAACAGTCTTTCTTCATCAGCATGCATTTCCATGCTTTTAAGAAAATCCCCTTTATTAAGATGCGCAATGCTTCTTTCAATTATCTCTGGCTTTTTCTCTGCATCCTTATCTCCTGAGCGTGCAAGCTTTCGCTGTTTTTCTCCGGCTTTTTCAAGGAGCTCAATATCGGAGAGCATCAGTTCTGTTTTGACAATCTCTACATCCCTTATCGGGTCGACCTCTCCTGTTAAATGCACTACATCCTCCCTGTGGAACACGCGCACTACATGTACGACAGCATCAACCTCACGGATATGACCCAGAAACTTGTTGCCAAGACCTTCCCCTTTTGATGCACCCTTCACAAGACCGGCAACGTCAACAAATTCAATCCTTGTTGGTATTGGATTGTCTTTTTTAAGCAGCTCGCTTATTTTTATCAGCCTCGCATCCGGGACTGCGACAATACCTTTATTCGGCTCTATTGTACAGAATGGATAATTAGCCATCTCGGCCCCGGCATTGGAAAGAGCATTAAAAATAGTTGATTTTCCCACATTGGGAAGTCCGATTATACCAAGGTTAAAACCCATTCTTCACTCCCTGTTGTGCTAGCTGTAATGTGGACAAGCCACATTCAAGATTATCAGGATTTAAGGTACTAAGCACTGAATTTAAAACACAGAGATATTGTGTTTGAATATTGTAGATTTGTCAAAGCAAATATAATTACCTTGAAAGAAAAAAATATTACATTTTCATACTATTATATATTGCAATATTCTGTAATTTAGTTAAAATATTTCTAAATATTTTCATTATAATATTAACGCATGATTCAGATTTAGCTTACTTTTAAAAACTTGCGAATAAAATTGGTGGATAATTCAAATGAATGAAATCAAATGTAACCGATGGTATGATAATTACCCTGATTTGGGTGAACTTCTGAAAAAATTAAAAAATATTAATGAATCAGATCGAGGCAACTTATTAAATAGTATTAAGGGCCTGATTGAAGAATCTGACCCCGCATTAGTTGATCGGTATGTTATGGAATTTCCCTTATCCACAAAAAAACGAAGATGGTACGATAAAGATCCCTATTCCTGGCTGGCTGTGAACTCATTAAAATATGCAAATGAAAATATCAAAAAGAAAGTAATCGTTTATTTAAAGAAAAAATTAAATTAATCTATGATTATAAAATATTATTTTCGATTTTACTATTTTAACAAACGAGTCTTTCACAACTAATTATCCAATTTCATAATCACGGTAGAACAGTCAGTTACCGGGCTGCCCCTCATAGATCCAGGAATTAATTTTACCCTCTCCAAAAATAATAATCAATCTAACGCTTGACAAATAAACATAAATTGTGTAAATATGGTATATATATCTCCAAAAAGGAAGCAAAAATGGAAATAATAAAGCGATTTTTTCAAAACCCAGAAGAAAGCTTTTTTTTATTTGGACCGCGTGGCACCGGAAAATCAACATGGCTGAACATGCAGTTTAAGAATTCACTCTATATAGATCTCCTTTCACCCGTGTTATTCAGAACGTATTCCGCAAGTCCTGAGAGGCTGGTCGATCTCATCAATGGCAACCCGGGTAAAAACCCGGTTATAATAGACGAAATCCAAAAGGCACCTGTTCTACTTGATGTTGTTCACCAGGTTTTAGAAAACAAAAGGGGAAAGATGTTCATACTTACAGGTTCAAGTGCCAGAAAGTTAAAGCGGACAGGAATCGATCTATTAGCCGGAAGGGCACTGCTCAAAACGTTTCATCCCTTTATTGCATCAGAATTAGGTGAGAGATTCGACATTGATGAATCTTTACAATTGGGATTGCTTCCTCTTGTATTGAACTCTAAAAACCCTGAGGAAGTTTTGAATGCGTATGTTTCACTATATTTGCGTGAAGAAGTACAATCAGAAGGCCTTGTTCGCAGTATTGGAAACTTCTCAAGGTTTCTTGAATCAATAAGCTTTTCACATGCAGGCATTTTAAATACCTCAGAAGTAGCAAGAGAATGTCAGGTAGGCCGAAAAACTGTGGAAGGGTATATCTCAATCCTTGAAGATCTGCTTCTTTCATTTCATCTTCCAGTGTTTACAAAGAGGGCGAAAAGACACTTGATTGCTCATTCCAAGTTTTACCTGTTTGATGCAGGCGTTTTTAGGTCACTGCGGCCTGCAGGCCCGCTTGACAGTCCTCATGAAATAGATGGACGTGCCCTCGAAGGGCTGGTGCTCCAGCATTTAAGGGCATGGAACGCCTACAGCGTGAATAAAAATCAACTTTTCTTCTGGCGAACCAAAGCAGGCACTGAAGTGGATTTTGTGGTTTACGGCCCGGATATACTTCTGGCAATTGAGGTGAAGAATTCTAAAAACGTCAGAATTAAAGACTTCAAAGGACTGCATGCATTTAAAGAGGATTACCCGCAGGCTCAGGCGCTTTTCCTTTACAGGGGTAAGGAGAGGCTTAAAAAAGGTGAAATATTGTGTATCCCCTGTGATGAGTTTTTAAAAGCCTTACTACCGGGTAAGCCAATTGAAGTTTTTTGAATATAATCTAAACATTATCCAGAAATAAGTTGTTATTTGTCATTATTGTTACTAAAAAATAAAAATAAGCCCCTAACCCATTAAAGGTTAGGGACTTATTTATTAGCGGGGACAGGATTTGAACCTGCGACCTTTGGGTTATGAGCCCAACGAGCTACCAACTGCTCCACCCCGCGCCGTTGTTTAATACTTAATAAAACAATATCTATAAGTCAAGAATATTCGGGTATTAATAATGGAAGGTATTCATTTAAAAAAGTAGTGCTTGAGTAGAGATAGCTACTCTCTGTGGACTCTGAGTCTCTGTGGTTAACACCTGAATAGATACAAAAATATATCTACTTTTAAAGCAAATAAACAGGGATTTTTTAACCGATAATTGGGACACTTTCACTGCATTTTGTACATTTTCCTTGCTTGTAGTTCAAAACTTTTATATAGTATCCGGATCTCTCAACAAGTGGAGAACCGCAATTGTGGCAGTACGTGTTGCTGTCACCTCTCACATTTCCAAGATATACATAATTCAGTCTAGCTTTGGCAATTTCTTTGATTCTTTCAAGTGTTGCTATAGGAGTAGGGGGTGCGCTGAACTTATGCATTGGATAGTATGCTGATAGATGATAGGGAATATCCCTGCTTATAGAAGCAATAAAACCGGTCAGTTTCTCCATCTCTGTGGAACTGTCGTTATACCCGGGTATTATAAGGGTTGTAACTTCCATATCAATGCCTTTATGTTTTGATACTTCTTCAATTGTATCCAGTACGGGCTTTAATTCCCCCCCTGTGACCTTACGGTAGAAATCTGCATTAATGGATTTTAAATCTATATTAAATGCATCGGCAAAAGGTAAAAGACCGGCAAGAGGTTCAAGATTAATATAACCGTTGGTCACAAATACATTTTTTAATCCGGCTTCCCGTGCAATCATGCACGTGTCAATAACGAATTCGTACCAGATAAGCGGTTCTGAATAGGTGTAAGCAATTCCGACTGAATTATTTTTACGTGCATTCTGGACAAGATCACCTGGAGAATAGTAATCAGTGGGATGGCCGGGGTTTTGAGAAATTGTGTAATTCTGACAGAATTGGCATTTGAATGAGCATCCCACGGTTCCTATAGAGAGGATAGAGCTTCCAGGATAAAAATGATACAAAGGTTTTTTTTCTATGGGATCCATGGCTATTGAAGATACTTCACCATAAATCATTGTATAAAGGGTGCCATCCCTGTTTTTTCTTACACCGCAGATACCGGTTTTACCAGAAGCGATTATACAATTGTTTGGACACAGACGGCACGCAATCTTTCCATCATCACGTTTTTCATAATATTGTGCCTCTTTTTCCATAAAATACTCCTTATTAAAAAACCCCTGATTATTGATTCCGTGAAGGGTAGACCACCAGGGTCTGCCCCTACATTGCTATATATTTTCAGTCAGGAACCTGCCGAACAATCCGCTTAGAATTCCACCAATAAGTGCAAAGAGAAGTATAAAAGGGAGGAAGTAATATGAAAGCCGGCTGTTTATAAATAATACATTGATCAATACCAACTGGACAGCATTACTTGTAAGAGCACCAATTACACTTATTCCTACAAGGGAAAAAAACCGTTTGAAAAAAGTATAACAAAAATACATAATAAAAAAGGATGAAACCCCTCCGGATAGGCTCAAAAGAAATGTTACAGAGAGAAAGCTCCCAATCAAAAGAGAGGTACCAATAACACGCGCCAAAACAACAAGAAGGACCTCTTTTGGCTTAATAATTGTAAAAGAATAAAGAGTTATCGCATTTGCAAGGCCTATCCTCATCCAGGGGAGCGGTTTTGGAACCATATGCTCTACAATGGATAATGAAATAGCCAGAGTTGAAAGAAAAGCAATAAAATAAACCCTTCTTTCTCCTGCTGATTTTCTTATAGTAGCTGATATAATGGGCTTTGGGTCCATCCGGTTATTTACCTTGAGACTCCGTCAACTGCCCCTCCTTCTCCCTCCAACTCAACAACAACCCTGTTCGGGATGCAGACAAGCTGTTCGTGGGTTCTTTTTATCCTTCCCATTTTGATACATAATTTTTCTCTGCATGGGGATTCTTCAATCCATATTTCACCGTCTTCAATTACCACCTTCGTTATTCCAAGCGGCCCTTCCACATCTATTATTCTATTCTCATCAGCAGGATAATAATTTTGAGTTGACCTTCCTGTAATTTTTACCTGCTTTCCTGCAGGCTTTAAAAAAAAGAACTTTATGAATAAAAATGCAGTTAAACCGAATACTATCAATATTAATAGAAAATCACCGGTTTTTAATATCTTCCTATTTCCCACTGTTACCGGATAACCTCTCTTACGAGAGCAACGAATATCAAAACCAACGAAATAATTATCATCGCAATTTTATAGGCAGAAAATTTACCTTCTCTTGTTAAAAAAAGGCCAATTATGTACAGCAAAAAACCGAACGCTGCAGTGGTATACGCATATTTTACCCTGATCACTTTAAACAAGAAAAGAATAGAGAGCATAATAAGCAGTGCAGCAGAATAAATCAAAATGATACCAATGGTTTTTTTCATAAAAAAGATCCTTTAAAAAATTAAATCATGTAATAGAGCAGCTCGGATTGTCCATATTTTTTTCTTTTTAATAAATGAATGTTATCTTCAAAGTCCGGAGGGTCTTTTTCAAAAGCACGCTCATATACAAGGATTGTTGAAAACCTCCGAATGAGAGTGGTTTTAAGAAGATTTAAAATCTCACCACATTTTCTATATCGATAAGGCGGATCCATAAATATAAGATCATAATCAATTGGTTTCTGTTTTTTTAAAAACCGGCTTACATCACTTTTTTCTACCTTTCCGGCAAAGCCCAGGGTTTTTAAACTCTTTTGAATTGACCGCATCGACTCGACTCGGGAATCTACAAATGTTACTTTTAAAGCCCCTCTGCTCAAGGCTTCAAGTCCTAAAGACCCTGTTCCCGCAAAAAGGTCCAGTACTGTACACCCATGCATTCCCTCTTTAAAATAAGAATTGAGTGTAGAAAATATTGCTTCTCTTACGAGATTGGTAGCAGGCCGCACGCCTGTATCAGGAACATAAATTCTCCTGCCCGCAAAACTTCCGCCGGTAAGTTTTAAAAATTTTTCCACGGCTACCCTCCGAAATAGAGTACAGATTTTTTATAGAAATCACTCTTCATGAAATCAGTTAAAAAACTGTTCCTCTCTTCCTTCGAGCCTATCTCTCCGCTTACCAGCCTTCTTGCATCCCTTTGGGCTCTATAAATGAGCTTTGAATTTATATTAAAATCATCAATCATAAATGATGGAATCCCTGACTGCTTTTTCCCAAGAATTTCACCTGGGCCCCTCATCCTCAAATCCCATTCAGCTATTTTAAATCCATCCTGGGTATCCCGCAAAATCCTGAGCCTGTCATATGCATCTCTTCCTGTACTTCTATCCGGAACAAGGAAGCAGAAAGATTCGTAGCTCCCCCTTCCTATTCTTCCCCTTAACTGATGGATGCTTGAAAGCCCGAATCTTTCCGCCTGCTCAATTACCATCACAGTTGCATTTGTAATATCAACGCCTACTTCCACAACAGATGTGGCAACAAGTATATCACATTCTCTGTCTTTAAACCGGTTCATAGAACTGGTCTTTTCCTCTTCGTTCATCCTGCCATGGAGAAGCCCAACATTAAAATCCATGAACACTTTTTTTAACCGCTCATAAGAGTCGAGGGCATTTTTCATATCTGTGGTTTTTGACTCCTCAATTATCGGGTAAATAAAATAAGCCTGCCGCCCCTTCTTTACTTCTTCTTTTACCTTATCATACACCTTTGTAATGTGAGCTTGTTTCACTATATACGTTGTAACCCCTCCCCTGCCTTCAGGCATTTCATCAATTATTGATACATCGAGATCACCATAGAGTGTCATGGAGAGGGTTCTTGGAATTGGGGTTGCACTCATAACAATGCAATCAGTATTTTTACCTTTTGCTCTTAAGCTCCCTCTCTGCAAAACACCAAACTTATGCTGCTCATCAATGATCGCAAATGAAAGGTCTTTAAAACAGATGTCCTCTGAAAAAAGTGCATGAGTGCCGACAGCAATATCAATTTCACCGCTTGAAAGCCTTGATACGAACTCCTTCCTGGTTTCATCCCTCACAGAACCTGATATAAACTCCGCCTGTATCGACAGCCCCTCAAGATAACCGCATACAGTATAAAAGTGCTGACGCGCAAGTATTTCTGTCGGCGCCATAATTGCAGCCTGGCCTCCTGCTTCGATCACATCGAGGAGAGCTATCAAGGCAACTACCGTTTTCCCACTTCCAACATCACCCTGAATCAATCGGTTCATCGGTCTCTGTTCATGTAAATCTTCTTCAATCTCCTTTAAAACCCTCTTCTGAGCATTTGTAAGTTCGAACCGAATCCTTGATAGAAAATCTTTTTTCAGCTTACCGGAAAAGGTTTTTCTTACCTTTTTTATCTTTTTATTCCTGTTCCGCGCCAGCGCTGCAAGGATTTGATATTTAAAAAATTCCTGGTATGAAAATGCTTCTTTCGCCCTCCTCAGGGAATGCATATCCTCCGGGAAATGTATCTCTTTGATTAGCTCTCCTTTTCTTCCTAATTTATAGCCTCTGGTAATAAATCCGGGAGTATCCTCTTCAATGTATGTACTGTAACGCTCGATGACGCACTGGGTTAATCTCCTGAGCATTTTCTGGCTCACACCTGCTGTTAGACGGTAAATCGGAAGGATTCTCAATTCCGGAGCAGTTTCATTAAGATCATAGTCGAACTGGGAAAAAGCAGGGATGTTATACTTCCGCATAAAAATCCCGGTTAGATAAAATATTTTGCCTACCTTGAGTATATCCGTGAGAAATTGCCTGTTAAAACAGTAGAGCCAGGCGTTTCCGCTATCGTCGGATACTTTTATCTTTGGATGGATCTTCCCTTTGAAGTGAAATGTGGCATGCTCGATGACTTTAAATCTGAAGGTTGCCCTCTCTCCCTCTTTCACATTCCGCAAAAGCTTGAGTGTTCTTCTGTCTTCATAGGCCCTTGGAAAATGGTAGAGTAAGTCCCCGGCCGTATAAATACCGAGGTTATTCAACTTCAGCGATAAAGAAGGCCCAACCCCTTTTACATATTGAATATCATCGTTAAGATCTGGATTAAAATCTGGCAGCATAGGCATTATAGTTTGACTGAATTATTTTCCGGATATGTTGCGACATTTGATCCATCACAACCCGTTCGCTCATCTGGGACTTGTTAAAATCACTGTAATAAACCGACCTTAACACAATAACCTGGACACATACTGGCCGTATAATAAAAGGCTTTAAAAATATTTTATCGGTATTTACCAGGACTACCGGAAGGAGAGGTCTATCTGTCTCTTTTGCCAGTAGAAATGCTCCTCTTTTAAATCTGCCAGGTTTATCATGAGGAGTTCGAGTCCCTTCCGGAAATATCCATACAGACTTTTCCTTATTCAGTACTTCTTTTATCTTCTCAAGGCTCCGGGATGCTGACATATACTTTGTTCTCTCAATAGGCACATATCCTGCAATTTTCATTGCAAGGCCAAAAACAGGAATCTTAAAAAGAGAACTCTTGGAAAGCCACCGGAACTGTAGCGGAATAGCTGCATTTGCAAAAAGAATATCCGTATAACTTCTGTGATTTGAAACTATTATGTAATTTTTAGCCGGTTCTATATTTTCCTTCCCAATTACTTCAATGCCTGCTCCATAAAATATTTTCACCAGTA
>Ga0114925_10001783_pt1 | contig 10775 bp, 8 predicted proteins | sample SumtaG_2_FD_87287 | JGI IMG/M metagenome (GOLD analysis project Ga0114925, IMG submission 87287) | Deep subsurface microbial communities from Indian Ocean to uncover new lineages of life (NeLLi) - Sumatra_00607 metaG | ecosystem: Environmental > Aquatic > Marine > Oceanic > Sediment | place...
ATAGAAGATGCAACCCGCGTCCTTCGGGTCCCTGGATGTTGTTCAGGATCGCCAGGAATTTGGGGCTATAGATCTCTAAACCCGCCGGCGACAAGTATTTCTTCGCCCCCTCACGCAAAGCTTTGAGGGCTGCGGTTATACGTGACTCATATGTCATATCCGAGGCGGCATGCGCCTGCAGAGCCTCGCGGTCGCTCTGGTCGTACCTTCCGTCCACGTTGGCGATCTTCTCGTCCAAAGACACAACGTCTAGCGCGTCCTCGTCTGCGCCCGGTGCAGCGATGGCGCTGCCAATGTCCTGGCCTGCATGGGGCATAGGGCGCCCTATTTGCCGTGGAAACACAAAGTTGCAGAAAGCACGCGAGAAGATCCTATAGGTGGAGATTGTATCCTCGTAGACGCCGTCGCTCCCCTTCTTCCTACGCCGCGCGTTTCGCTTCTCCAAGTCGCGCTCCTTCGATCGTGCTAGTTCATAGATTCCGAATTGGTAGTCACTCATAGGCACGAGCGCAACGCTTAGATCCTCGTCGGGATCGAACCGCGGCATCAACTCCTCGCGCGCGCTTCGGAAGTAGGACGTCATGCCTACGATCCTCCTCTTCAAGAGGTTGCTGTTTTTGATGGATCCCGTTTTGGTGTCGATGAACATAGTGCGGAACTCTTCCAGAGTGTCTGGTAGTGCTTTCCAGGTCTTCTGTTCTACCCGCGATATATGGATATCATTTTTGCGAAGAACGTCGGTTACAGCCTTGACGAAAGTGGCATTGTCGACATCGCCCTGCGCGTTGCGGGATACGCCCTTGTATATGCCATCCGCGCGCTCCGATACGAAACCAAAGGGGTTGCGTGTCATTACCAAAGTCTTCCCTGATGCATTGTACTCGACATAGTCATGCACATTCAGTGGACGAACAAGGGACTCAATCGATTTCTGGTTGATCTTACGCCGCGTCCTCACGTCCAGGTAGAACACGAAGGTCCGAATATATCCCCGCAACATGTTGAATAGCACACCGATCTCGTTGGGATAGTTGATCATAGGCGTGCCAGTAAGAAAAACCACGCGACACTTCTCTGCCGAGAGAAGAAACTCGTATAGCTTCACCGATAGGGACTCTTTTTTCCCCTTCTTATTCACAATCCGACTTACGAAGTTGTGCGCCTCATCTATTATCACCACTTTACCCGCAAAGGGATTGGGGCGGCGGCCACCCTCCGTCAAATCGTTCAAGTGGCTATCCCGCAAACCGTTGTAGTTTATGAAGCGGTACTTAGCGCTGATCATAGAGTCTATCTGTGCGTTGAGCTGCGACCTAGCGTCGCTACCCAAGGACTCGTAGTTTGATTCTTTTCCGACGTCCATTACCCAGATCCCACCCTGCCTGGTGACCTGCTCCTGGGGCACCGATAAAGCGCGCGCATAATCCTTCTCCCTAGCCAGGTCGCGACCCGTGGGGAGGAAAGTCCAGTGCTGCTTCAGCCTATATATGGAATCGCCGCAGACCTTCAGCTCATGGATGTAGTTCTGTCTCAATGATGCCGGCGTCATGATTACGACTTCCTTCGCGTTCTTCATACCCTCAGCGATAGCAATGGAGGCACAGGTCTTGCCCGCGCCGAGCCCATGGTACAAAAGAAGACCCCGGTAAGGTGTGTAAAGGTTCATATAGTCTCGAACTATTTCCTGATGGGTTAGGAGAGAAAAGTCCTTCCTTTTGTTGTCGCAGCTGGCAACGTTCGCCTCGCTCATCAGGCTTTCCTTGTATGGCTCAAACAAAGAGTTTATGAAATTAATGAATATTTGCCGGTTATTCATATAGTAGGCCGACGCGCGGATGCGGACGGGTGGTGCTGGCGCCGGCCGTTGCAGTACGTGCGCACCCACAACCACCGAGGTAGGCTCGACCTCCAGTTGGGTGACACCGGGGGTAGCACCCCGCACTGCCGTGATGGTCCCTTTCTTGATCCTTTTACTCAAACGGACACGACCCCTCTTCTTGATTTTGACAGGGGGAGGCCTAGGAGCAGCCGGCGGCGGGCGCGGCTCCTTGGGCGCTACGACGGCCTGCGGCTCTTTGGGCTCTGACCTCTGTCGCCTCGGGAGCGTCATCCCTCTTCTCGCCATCCGCTCGCGTAAACGCGCGCGGTCATAGCCGAGGGTTGTTTTGTCAACGATAGCCGCGGTAGTCCCGCCATCTGCAGCGCGCGGCAGCATAACGGTTATAGCAACCTGGTCGGCAGGGATAGGTTTCTTCTCGAGTCTCTGAAGCAGAGACGACATCTATATATACTTTCCAGAAAACAAAAGGGGTCTACTCCGAGGGGTTGCTCGGGCTCTCGATCGTAAGGATCGCCAGGCTGCATGCCCGCTGCTCTGCCTTCTTCTTAATCTTATGCTTTGCCTCGCCCAGCTTTACGAATATCTTGCCATGATGCTCGACATGGCTATGTATCGCGTCGAACGAGCCAAGCACGTCGTAGGACAGCGCGTCGGCTGCACGAACGCTGTGTGATGCTTGTCCGAGGCACAGAAATACGCCCATATGATACCCGGTGTCTTCCGCGTGAGGCGATAGCTCCATATAGACGGGCGTTGTCTTGAACTCCTTCTGCACCTTAACCTGCAGGATGTTCTTGAAGTTGTCGTCGTTTTGGATAAGCTTAACCCAGTCTATATGCTTCTCGAACACGCTCTCTACAAATATTTGTGCTATCTGGAACCCCGGACCTGTCACAAATACGTTGTCAAACCACTGGTCCTCGTCGTGGATAGATATCTTGTTGAAGTCCAGAAACAAAGCCCCTAAAAAGGCTTCAAAAAGACAACCAAGCTTCTTTAGGTTCGTTCGTGTCTTCTTCTCCTCGGCATTCCGTGAAACCACGTACCACTTGTTTAAGCCCATCTCATATGCGAGGCGACCAATTGATTCGTTCTTGACGAGGGCGATCTTTTTCTCCGTCATAAACCCCTCGTTCGCTTTCGGAAATCGTCTATAGAGATAATACTTTGTGATGCACTCCAAAACACCATCGCCGAGGAACTCCAGACGCTCATTTGATTTGGTGCGGAGCCGCATACAGTCCGCAGGGCGCGGTGCGATCACGATTCCATTCTCGACATTCTCCAGATGCGGCCTTTTCACATATGACCGGTGAATGAAGGCACGGTGGTAGAGGGCGGCGTTGTGCACGCGGTCGGGGACACCGTATCGCTTGAGGATGCTGCAGATCTCGTCCTCGCTGATGTCCCTATTGCGCGGATTGTAGGGGTCAAAAATCAGTTCCTCATCCTTACTCCGATTTACGTCGCCGTCTTGCAGTAGCTGTTTCCTTGTCATTGCCATACTTGGTGGTATATGGCGGGACACTCCTAAATGGCTTTACAATTTGCTTGAAGCAGACTCGCACTCGTTGTAGCATATCCTAAAACGCTACAGCGAAAGGATTTAAGCGTTGCATCCACTTTCATAACAAATGAATATCAAAGTGGATAACAGAGAGAAGACTTTGTGGCATCTGCTACTGGCCTTGAGGGATGACTATGGCCTAAAGGTGACGCTCGAGAAACAGCCCCTTGACATCGGTGATGCGATCATCGAGGACGGTGAAGAAGAACTCGTCATTATAGAGAGAAAGAGCCTTCCTGACCTCGCATCGTCGATTAGGGATGGCCGTTATCGCGAGCAGTCCTACAGGCTAGATGGTTCACCTGTGCCGAATCACAATATCATATATCTAGTGGAAGGTCGCATGGGTGCATACAACCCCCGCTTCACGAAGATAACTCATGCAACCCTATATATAACGATGTTCTGTCTCCAGTACTTTAAAGGATTCTCCGTGACGAGAACGTTCGATATCTCGGAGACTGCGGAGTTTATCCTTCGTATGGCCGATAAGCTATCACGCGGGAAAGACATTCACGGGTACTACCACTCTAAGTTTGTGCCAAGAAAGACGTCATATTGTAGTGTGATTAGCAAGACGAAGAAGAAGAATATCACGCCTGAAAACATCTCTGAGATATTACTTAGTCAGATACCTGGGATCAGTTCTATGACCGCCTCGGCGATCATGGCCCACTTCCCTTCTCTCCTAGCTCTGCTCGATGAACTCAGGCGGAATCCCGACAGTCTTGCGGGCATTACCTACAAAACACGCAGCGGCGAGCGCCGGATATCGCAGAGCAGCATCGCTAGTATCAAAAGGTTTCTGCTAGGTGAGTGTGAGAATGTGTTGACCGTGAAAACGTAGTTTAGCAGCTGCTTTTTTAAAAGTCTTCTTTATATATACTAGATGAGCTCCGAGAAGTTGTGTTCCTATTTAGGCTACATTGCTGCGGTGTTTTTCTTCCTCTATGTCACAAAGAACATTCTGACGCTGAATACCAGGATTATAGAGGGCCTTGCGTCAGGGAGCGAAGAGAAACCGCGGGACAGGCTTAAGGAAGCTAGAGAGGAGGGCCGCAAGCTCGGGAAGTCGCTGGGCATCACCGAAAATCGCGGTGCATACCAAGATACTGTGGCCGAGGCCCAGGATCATGCGAACTTAGCTATCTTGGCGATCATAAACAAGTCCAAGAACGGTATCCCCGAGGGCGACGATATGGAGCAGATCACGCGGCTCCAACACTTCAAGGCAGCCGCCGGCGATGTTGATGAATTTCTTGACAAATATCGCGAGTAAAGCTACCTACCTTGGAACATAAGACTAGAGCCGGGGTGACGGCGCTTGCGCAAGCCCCGTGGTGGCGGCGCGAACCCGTAACTTAACATTAGGCGGTGCTGGATCGGGTGATTCGTCCAGCTGCGCATTAACTGCAAATACTCGTCACCTTTGAATACGCGCCTGCGTATATGCTTTGTGAAGCTCGACGTGGCGGGCTCCATGCCATAAGAGATGGTATACGTGCTCTGTATGTTGTCCGAGAAGAGGAGGAGCGCCGGTATGAAGCTGCCACCCCCATACACCATGTTGCGTGCGCTGAGTATAAGACGGATGTCCTCGAGGAGCGACTGTTCCCGCCACTTTGCCCGGGGATAAGCTTGACGTAAGGCCCAGAGGCAGGGGTTCTTCTGGTCCTCGCAGATGATATAGATATTCCGCCAGGGCTTAGCTCGGATAATAGAGACATAGAAAAGCAAAGGCGGCGGAGTATAGTGACGGGCCAACTCGTTCGGGAACCAATTCTGGAAGATATCTCCGGACCGGATGTGGATGTGGAGATCGTTCGGGTCGGCCGGCTCTACCCCGCTGAATGCTAGCAGCCCCCGCAGCTCTTTTATTACAGCATCTGCGTTGCGGGTAAATACGTCGCGCGGAAAGCCGTGCCGTGCAGATATCTCGCCAAGATCGCCGAAGAAGGTACCCTTGTAGCGTATTCCCTCACCTGCAACCTCCCGTATGCGCGCCTCCTTGGGCAATAAGGGATGCTTCGGCATCGCCACGTCCAGGTTGTAATATAGTGCGATATGCAAGGCATTTTTGACCTGCAGGATATTGTTGCCAAATCTCCCTGTCCACTCGCTGATCTGTACAGACATCTGTATACATCAGAGAAGTTTATTCCCCTTCGCCCGCGGCGCGATCTCGGCTCGCGGTGTCGTAGCGGTCTCCTGCGTATTCCGGCATTTTGTCCTGGTCATCTTCTCGGTAGTTCGGGTGCCGGTCTTCCCTGTCTTGCCGCCGTGCTTCGCGCCTCTCCTCCTTTCTCTCGTGGTCTCGCCACCGTCGCTCCCGGCGCCATTTCTTGTCTTTGTGGCGCCGCAACTTGCGCTCGCGGCGACGCCATTCCTCGTCCTCAAGAGCGCCCTTGCGGCTGGCGGATGCGAGCGGACGTTGTCCGGCCCGCGAATCACCTGCATAGACTCCCTCGGCAACAAGCTGGCGTGCGAATTTCGTGCCGGCCCAGTAAACATCCATAGGGTTGGACCCTGGCACCACACCTTCATGGTAGAGTTTGTCTAAAGGGGTATATGTTCCTACCCGCTGGTTGTCGCCGTCGAAGCCAGGCCACATATTCTTGTTGTAAGGGGGGTCGTCGCGGGACGCGTCGTGCAGCTTGCGCTGTGGCACACCTAGACCGCCGCTCATCCGTGCCGCCTCCGGACTCAGCCCTGCCCCCGTGTAGCTGCCATACTGCGGGACGCGCGCTTGCGCCAAGTGACTCGGATAACCGGCCTTCTCGTCCCACGGGCTGGCAAACCGGCGATATCCGACACGATTTTGGGCGTCATATGTTTGGCGAAAGTACAGGACAGGGCAGCGTATGCCTGCATATCGCTGCCACTTCAGGAAGTCGGCGTATTCTTCTAAATTATTGAAATAGATCGGGTTCACACCTGGGACTCTTGCTTTCCCCCGATTTAAGAGCATGAGGGAGTTTCCCTTCTGGACAAGGATGTCGGCGCACTGCGCCTGATCCGCCGTCTCGAAGGGTTCTACGACATCCTTGTGCTTATGGGAGCCGCAGAAATATAACCCCACCAAAAATGCTGCTACTGGAACGGCTAGCTTCATCTATATTAGACACCGATAAAAGTTTTTCGGTTATTATCTCCCTCTATTGTATATGGAGGTCATGCAAGTCGAAAGTCCTGAAGCTGCGGCTGAATTTAAGAGGCGGTTTGGAGAGAAACGGCACGTGTTAGTGGCCTATCTGGCACCGTGGTGCGGCCACTGCAAGGCATTTAAGCCGAAGTGGCGAGACTTCTTGAGAAATATGAAAGGGAGGAGGAGGGAGGGTCTTCTGGCGGATATCTCAGAGAAGTTCATCGACGGAGGCGACCCGCGGCACTCTATTGAGGGATTCCCGACTATTAGGCTTTTCGTGGACGGAGAGCGAGTCGAAGACTATAGAGGAGAGAGAGAACCGAAGGCACTGGAGCAGTATATCACAGAGAAGTTCCCGATGGCAGGAGGCGGCGGTCCGAGCCCGCAACTCAAGGCCGCCGCCTCCGGCGAGGCCGCAGCGAAAGCCCAGATGGCCAAAGACGCAAAGGCCGAGGCTTCGGCGTCCGCCGCGTTCTCGGCCGCCGAAGCCGCGAGCAAGGGCGGAGGAGGTAGAGGCCGGCGCCGGCGACGTAGAGTATCGCGGAGGAGAAGAAAAAGACGGACTCGTCGGAGGCCGAGGAGGAGCAGACGTCGGAAAAGGCGGCGTCGGCGGCGGCGGCGCCGAACGCGGCGTCCACGGCGAGCGCGCCGCTTCTTGCGCGGCGGCGGCGGGTGCGCTTCCCGCAGTTATACTCCACAGAACTATCGCGCGGCGGATCTCCCCGCCTACCGGTGGTCTGTTCCCTCTTAGTGAGAGGGCGCAATCCCGTCAATATGACGCTTCAGCATCTCCTCGAGCGGGTTAGCTGGCTGCCATGCTGCCCAGCGCTCATATATTCCGCTAATCGCCTTACAGAGTGCGCATTTGCAGTTGTTGGTAGCAAAGGGTTCATCTGCGCCGTCCTCCTCCTCCTCTTCTTCCTCGGCCCCGTCGCTGTCGACCCCTTCGCCGAAGAGCTGATCGCGTATCTCGGTGGCTTTCTCGAGGAGTCCAGGCCGATTGTTGAACAGGAAGATCTCAAGGATTAGAGCGCGCTTGATATCCTCCGCCGTTACGGTTTTCCGCTTTCCGTGCGATACATATGTAGCAGCAGTGCGCAATGCGCACTCTGTATAAGTGACCAGGGACGCAACGATGTTCTCCTGTATGGAAGTCGCATCCGAGGTCTCGGCTAGGTCGAAGCCAGTCTTCATAAAAGAGTAATCAGTTTTGTCACCCATCTGTAATCTAGTACTATTCTTTTTCCGAATAATCCTACCAAGTTCAATTTTGTAATCTGCGCCTTTACTATATGTGGACAGATAGGACCACTGTCATATCGCTGACAGTTATTGGATCGCTGCTCGGACTTGCTATCACACTTAGTCGCAAATTTCTTACCAGTAAATTTTCGCCCGCAAGTATTATGTACATCGATAGCGTATTAACGGGCCTCATGATTGTGGGAATCGCGATTTATCAGGCAGGTTTCCCAAAACTAAACCGTGATCTCTCCAAACTCGACGCGACATCCGCGGCCGCGTTTGTGCTCGGGAGCCTGGCTATCGCCATAAGCGCCTTCACGGGGCTGAACCTGCTGAAGCACAACGAGCTAAGCTATCTGACTATGCTTGAGACAGGCATTGAACTACTGGCGACGGCAGTCGTAGGAATGGTCTTTTTAGGAGAGGAGGTTTCTAGGACCAAGATATTTGGTCTAGGGGTTCTATGCGCTGGTATCTATATACTTCATATGTGATTTCATACCCTCGTCGAGGTTATGAAATTGAATTAGACGAGCCTCCATATAGTGGCCTTAAGGATGGACGTAACTTTTAGGCTACTCGACTTTCATATAGTCGATGAGCTCGCGCTGCCGCTGCGGCGAGGGAAGGATAATAAACGGTTTGTTATCCAAATGTTCGGGAAGGACGCGCGAGGGAAGAGCTACTCTCTGCTTGTAAAAGGGTTCACGCCGTTCTTCTATGTCAAGGTCGGTGACAGCTGGGATCGCGGCGCACGCGAGCGGTTTATGCGACATATCCAGCGGCTCCTAAAGAGCAACGAGTTGCACCGGAAATATAATGACTGGAAGACCGGGCGGCGCGTCTATCCGGAGCCTTTCAAGACCGAAGGTGCCGAGGAGTTCGTGCAGCGCGTGTGGAAGACGCAGAACTCATACTACAAGGACTCTATTACAGAGTGTAAAATCATACAACGCAAGAAGCTCTACGGATTCGACAACTGCAAGCAGCACAAGTTTGTACTGTTTCGATTCAGAAGTACGGCAGCCTTCAACAAGTTCAAAGGGCTGTGGTATGAAAGCGTCGAAGATGCGACCAGTCGCTACGGCCGCCGGCGCCGCCTCCGAACAGTGCCGTTTGAGAGTGTAGAGACCGAGCTTTATGAGGCGAAACTTCCACCCCTCTTGCGCTACTTCCATATCAGCGAGATAAGTCCCTGCGGATGGATAACAGTCAAGCGCAGTAAGCTCCGCGACCAGAAGTCCAGGCTCACACATTGCGATTATGAGTATATCACTACCCACAGTGCAGTTACCCCCCTCCCTGACAAGGAGACGCCCGTCCCCCTTACAATATGCAGCTTCGACATTGAGGCCAGCTCGAGCCACGGAGATTTCCCCCAGGCTAAGAAGACTTACGAGAAGTTAGCCAAGGATATTATCAACTATTGGTCCACTCACTCTCAAGAAGTTCGCACCCTAGACGCCGGTGAACGCGAAGAGATATTCTGCTCGGCGCTGATGACGGCCTTTGGGTTTGAGGATGGACTGGAAAACATCAATCCTGTCTACCCTAAGGTCCCACCCTCCTACGACCATGTCAAGGACGTCGCGCGACGTCTCTGGACGGGTAGAATGGCACGGTGGAGCGCAGACGATATACTATGCGACGACTTGATAGATACAGCCAAACGGATCGAGCGGTTGGATATTATTATGAAACTTTCGCTACCTCCTTTGGAGGGCGACAAGACAACGTTCATAGGTTCCACGTTCCGTCGTGAGGGCGAGGAGGAGCCTTACCTTAACCATTGCGTGGTGTTGGGAACCTGTGAGGATATCCCTAACGCCGATGTCGAGGAGTATGAGACAGAAGAGACGCTTCTTATCGGCTGGCGTGATCTGGTGCAAAGGGAACAGCCGGACGTGATTATCGGGTACAATATCTTCGGCTTCGACTGGTCGTTCCTCAGAGACCGCGCAGACGAGAACGATATCCTGCCTGAATTCTCCTGTATGGGTAGGAACAAGGGATCCGTCTGCAGGTTCGAGAAGAAAGTGATCAATATCGCCAGCGGCACCCATGAGCTTGTCTATCTGGATATGGAAGGTAGACTACAGATAGACCTCTACAACTACTTCCGTCGAGAGGTAAACTTGGCCTCATACAAGCTAGACAGTGTCGCGTCCCATTTCATCGGGGACTCAGTCGGTGCAGTTGAGGAGCTATCGGGCAACACAACACGCATCCGGGGCGGCAACCTGATGGGGCTGCAGGTCGGGAACTTCGTGAGGTTCGAGGTCATAGGTCATTCGACCGACGAGTTCGAGGGAGGACGAAAGTGGCGCGTTCTGGGCGTTGAGGGCGCCGCCGGCACCTTTGACGTCGAAGGGTGCGTCAGGCCTGAGTCAGGTCAACATCTGCGTTGGAGTCTGGGCAAGGACGACGTGGGACCGCAGGATATCTTCATGCTGACCAACGGCAGCGCGGCGGACCGCGCCACGGTCGGTAAATATTGCATCATGGACTGCAGACTCGTTGATCTGCTCGCGGCAAAGAATGATATTTTGGAGACGATCCGTGCTGTTGCTGACATTTGTAGCATTCCGCTGAGCTTCGTAGTGCTAAGAGGGCAGGGCATCAAGCTTCTCAGCTTCATCGCGCGTGAGTGCAGAAGTAAGGGTACTCTCATGCCGGTAGTTGAGAGGCCATGGAATGACGGGGGCTACGAGGGCGCGATTTGCCTTCCTCCTAAGCGCGGCTTGCACCAGGAACCTGTGGCAGTAGTTGACTTTGCGTCGCTATACCCATCGTCGATGATCAGCGAGAATATATCCCATGATAGCAAGTGCACGACGAAGGAATACAATCTTCGCGGCGAGCTCGTGAGGAGTACGGGTGATGCGCAATATGACAATCTGGAGGGATACTCGTATGTAGACATCGAATACGACCGGTACGAATGGGTCCGCACGGGCGGCAGCGCGAAGAAAGTTAAG
>Ga0114925_10001785_pt1 | contig 10765 bp, 26 predicted proteins | sample SumtaG_2_FD_87287 | JGI IMG/M metagenome (GOLD analysis project Ga0114925, IMG submission 87287) | Deep subsurface microbial communities from Indian Ocean to uncover new lineages of life (NeLLi) - Sumatra_00607 metaG | ecosystem: Environmental > Aquatic > Marine > Oceanic > Sediment | place...
GGAATTATTATTTTTATTTTATCATCGTTCGAATATAAACTTCCATCAGGACCACCAGGAACTTATCGTGCAATACTTCTTCTATTGATTCTTCATATAGGAGAATTTGGGTTGTTTAGTATGTTATTAATGTATGGTTTTTATCCTAAAATAAAAATATATTTTTTAATATTAATTTCAATATTATATGGTGTATTAGACGAAATCCACCAAGGATTTGTTCCAACAAGATATTTTGATATATTAGATATAATTTGTGATAGTATTGGAACAATATTAGGAGTTGTTGGGTTTTTTATATTAATTAAAATAATAAAAATACTAAGAAAAAATGTATAGTTATGAGAAGTGTATCTGTAGTAAGTGTGGAACAGAACACCAAAAAGATCAGTGTTATATAAATAAAGAAACTGATGAGATTTTCTGTTTGGTTTGTATTACAAAAGTAAAAAAAGAAAGGGAAATAACAAACTACAAAAGAAGCACACTCTATGGAAGAGAATATTACAAAAAGAATAAAAGAAAATATACTAAAAGGAAAGAAGATGTCTGAAAAAGAACAATTAGAAAATAGAATAAAAAAAAATAGAGAAAAAATTGAGTTATTTAAGTTAAATGGAAAAAGAGATAGAATTACTATTATTAACTTAGAAAAAGAAATTGATAGTCTTAAATTAATATTAAGTAGGTTTAAAGATGTCAAGAATTATTAGAATTAGAAAAGAAAAAATTGCACTAATAGAAAAACAGATTGAAGATTATCTTAAAACTATTAAGAATGCTAAAACACCTAAAGGTAAACCTAAAAAACATAGTTATAGAAATTATTTAATGGCATTAACATGGTTTAGCACAGGATTAAGAGTTAGTGAAATGTGTAATTTTACAATTGATTGGATTGAAAAAGGAATTGGTTTTCATATACATATTAAGCAAAACAAGTCTCCATTTGTGTTTAAGCCAAAATATGGATCAACAAGAAGAATACCTATTAAAAAGGATCTATTTAACAAGTTAAATAAATACTTAGGTGGAAGAACTAAAGGATATGTTTTTAAACCACAAACAAGTAAACCATACGCAAGATTCCATGATAAATCACTTATATACTTATTTAATATATATTTTGTTAAAACTCCATCAATTGGAAGAAATCTTGGTACACATACATTTAGAAGAACTTTTGCCAGTCAATTAGATGTTAGCAAACCACCTGTTCCATTGGCTAAAATAAGCTATTATCTTGGTCATAAAGATGTTGCAACGACTGTTGGTTATTTAAAACAAATTACCGATGATGAGCACAACGAACTATTGGGTGCTGATTATATTAAAAATATACATAAATATTAAAAATAAAAATGAAGAAAAAAGAATTTAAAAAACTTGTAAAAGAATTAAAACACTCTCTTGATTTCATTAAACGAGTACAAGATGTGGTTGAATATTGGGAAAAAAGAGTACAAGAATTAATTTATGCTAAAAAATTTGATTACACATCAACATTTCAAGGTTATAATTCTAAATTAACTAAATTGACGGAAAGAATTAATGGAATAGAAAAAAGACTAAAAGGATGAATAAATTGGAAAAAATAGAAAAAGAATGGTTTAAAAAATGGAAAGAAGAATTTCCAGAAGATTTTAAAGATTTTGATAAAGAATTACAAATACCTAAAGAATTTAAAGAAGATTTTGATAAACTTTCAGAAGAATTAGTTAAAAAAATAGCTAAAGTATTTCATATTCACGTTAGTGGAGATTTAAGTAAATTAACTTATGATAAACTATTAAAATTTGCTGAAGAAAATAAAATAGAGTGATTGAATTGAATAAAAAAATAGATGAAGAATTTAAAGAAGCATATATAAAATTAAAAATAGAAATGGATGGAACCAATGATATTTCTTGGATTAAAGAAGTATTAACTATGAATAAAGAAGAATTTGAAAAATGGGTAAGAGAACAAGAAACCAAAAAACAAATTTGGAGATGCCAAGCACCTATCTGGGATCCAGAGATAGATAAAATAGAACTAAATAAAATAGATGAATTAAATAACTTATTAGATGAATTAAAAAGATTATTGACAAATAAACCAGTTTCAGAACAAAAGGAAATAGTAATAGATTTCTTTAATAAACATAAAGAAAAAAGTAAGCATTTTGAATATTTTTATAAATCAGCAAAATTCATATTTAAAGAAACCACGTTAAATGATTTTATAATACAAGAATTTATAGATAAATCATTTATAAATCCAGGAATCATAGATTTCTATTCTACTATTGAACGTGAATTTGAAGTTCCTCAATATACACAAATGCAACTACATACAGGTGAAACCTGGGATATTGATGATTCTGTATTTGATGCTTCAGACAATAAAAAAAATTCAGATACTTTCAAGTTGGTTAGTTATCCAAGTGGAGAGAATGTAGAAGACATTATTACAGAAGAAGATGGAATTTGGATTAGTACAACATGTAGTATAACTGGATGCAAAAGGGAAGCAAAAAGAACTGCAAAAATATTTGATGCAATAGTAGAGCCAGATATAATAACAGGAATACCTACACCAATATTTGATAAAAACAAGTTTTATTTACAAAGTTATTGTAAAAAACACTTTAGACAAATAAAAAAATGTGATAATTTTATAGAAGAAATAAAAGGAAGTGAACAAAATGAAAATTAAAGGATTAAAAACAGAAAAAAGGATTACTCCTGAGGGACTTGAGATGAAATTTATATATAAATGTGTAATTGATACGTTTACGTGCGTTGATTTTTCTGATATTTTTGAATTAGAACAAAAAACTAAAAGAGATATAAATGAAATGAATGAAAAAAAAGAAGATATAGTAGAATTTAAAATGTATAATTATCCTGATGGAACAGAAATAGGAACAAAAGTGAGTGATTTACGAGTAAAAGCTCATAATTTGTGGATTAGACTACACGATAAGAAAGAGAATATTAACATTATGAAAAAAGAAATCGAACTCTTTTTATTGGAAGTTTATTATTGTAGGAAGTGAGTGAAATGAAACGATATATTCAAATACTTGAAATCTATCCAACCCTTCGAATAAATGATTATTATGGGGATTATGAAATAGATTTTTCAGAAGAAGAAATTAAATATTATGAAGAAATAATGGATAAATATGGTGATCTTCAAAATTTTTTAAAAGAAAAGATAAAAGAATCTGGGGAGAATCCAGCAGATTCTGGTATTTTTTAAATATTAAAATAATAACAACACATATTGAAAGTTAAATGGAAGTGAGATGATTGAGTAAAAATATAAATGATAAATTAATGGTTAACATTTTTATATTCTTTTTTCTTTATGTTTGTTTTTTTATAATAATTCTAACGGTTTTAAGTCAAATTGATTTATCTATAAGATTAATTATAAGCATAATTGTTCCAATTCCAACAACGTTGTTTATCATATTTATTATAACAATAATGAATAAATATCTCTATAAAATATAAATGAAACTAAAAAGGAAGTGAATGAAAATGAAAAAAAGATGTAAATATTGTAATGGTATTGTTAAAATAAAAAAAGAAGAAATAAAAAATATAGAAGGTAAAGGAAGAGGAGTTCTTTGTGATTTATGTGGTGCTTTTATATCAATACCAAAAAAGATTGATGGAAATGTAAGATTAAGCAATCGAGGACATATTGGAAGATCTTGGAAAAGTAATAATTATATGAGAAAAAAGAGAAGACAAAAAACAGCATTTTTAATAGTATCAATCATAGGTCTATTTGTTTTAACATGTTATTTCTTTAATAATAATTTTATTTATCCTCGACCTGTAAACAATGAACAACCATACTCAGATTTCCTTCTTATATGTAATTCAACAGGTATGGATATGTCAACAGAGATTAAGATATCAATATTGGAACCAAAAATAGGTATAGAATTTGAGGATGAGAATGATATACGAAATCATTCAAATTATCAGATATTAATCGATTCAGAATTTCCTGTAGATATAATAATAGATTTAAGATCATTTGATTATATATTAGCTGAAGTAAATACTAATAATTATCCAAATTATACACATTATTATCAGATAATCTATGGTGGGAATAATTATAATTATGTTCTCTGGGCAAAATATATTGGTGATTAAAATTCCAAAATATTATGAATTACTTGATAAATTAAATCGATGTAAAAAGAAGAATAAAGAAGATACTTTTAAATTACAATTAGAAAACAAAAAAAATATTATAAAGATTAACGAATTAAATAAAAGAATTAAAGAAATAAAATCTAAAGATTATTTTTATAATCTATGGTCTAAAGAACGTGATGAACGTATAAAAGATACTAAAGAAAGTAATAAATTACTCGATGAAATTAACAATTTAAAAAAAGAATTAGCCATAAAAATTATGGCAAAAGTATTAAGAAACAAAGTTAAAAATAAGGTGAAAAAATGAGAGTTGATGGAGTAAATAGACAAATGATTGTGGGTTATATTATAATACATTTTAATATGATAATGTTAACGCTATTTACATTAGATTTTCTTAATATTTTTATTTTTATCACTTTTATAATTATGGTATCTGGTCTTTTAGTTATAATAGCTAATTTTGATATAATATTAGCACACATAGGGCAAATAGGTCAAGATGTAAATAGAAAACCAAAGAAAGTGTTTAAGATAAATGATATTGTTGAATTGAGATTGATAAATAATACAACATATATCTACATTAAAGGAAAAGAATTCTTACAATGTATGTATCTTCTTTTAAATATTCCAAAAAATAATATAGAAGACTATGATGATTTTAAAAATATTGATGAAATTGCTGAACATCTGGATGATTCATTAGAAGATCCATTTATACATAGAGAACATGAAATAGATTCTAAAACCGAATTTATAGGGCACTGTTCAAATATACAAGCGTTCTTTGAGAATGGATTAAATACAGATATTTTACATTCAAATATTGCTTTTCCATTGTTAAAAGAACTCGTAAAGGCAAAATATAAACCAGCATACTTCAAATTTAGAGAAGAAATTGTAAGACGTTATAATGAAGGAGATGAAAAAGTAAGATGCTTTCTTTATATTGATGGATACTTAGATTATCTTAAGAAAGAAGATTTAGAATGTTTAGATTATGATGATTATAAAAAATTTATAGATTCCGATCCTTATGGAATATGGAAACCAATACATACAAACGATATAAGTGATTTTGAGGAGATATAAAAAATGACAATTTTAAAAGCATGTGAATTGTGTTCAGAATACCTTGATTGTAAATTATATGATAAAGTATGTGAGAACTTAGTATTTTTAAAGAACTTTATTGAAATTAATGATTCAACTGAGATAGCAAAATATTGTAAAAAATATAATACAAAAAAGAGGAAATAAAATGATAACTCTTGAAAACCTTATTAATTCAAAGGTTGAAAAAACCATTGGAATAAAATATGGAGTAGTGGGTTCAGGAAAGTATAAAGATAAGAAATTTGTAATTGAAATACTTGAAAACACCATTTCAAAAGAACACGATATCATAGTTTCAGGACACAGTCCAAGAAATGAGAAATATGATGATTATGGAAAAAAATACTATAACAATGTGGATAACTGGGCAGAAGATTGGGCAAATGAGTTTTGTTGGAATAAACCAATAATACATCATGCTATAGAATTCACAGATACAGAATTTTTTAGAAGAAATAAAAAAGTAGCAAGAGATTCTAACAAACTTATAGCTTTTATAAATAGATATCAATATATCTCTGGCACTTGGAACACTATAAAATACTTTATTAATAAACTGAATTTTAATTATAGTAATCTTATAATTTATAATGAATACCACTTTATATGGAATAGACTCGAATTACCGCAGTGGGTTAGAAATAAAATTAAAAATATGAGGTAATAAAATGACAAAAATGACGAAATTTAATATAAATGAACCCATACCAGATGAAATTAAATGTAAGAAGTGTGGAACTATTAATAATATACCAAATAGATTTGTATTCAGATTTGATCCAGATGGAGGATATACTGGTATTTTTGATGGTATTGCAAACATTCCAAAACCAGAAGAAACTAACGATTCACCAGTTTCATTAACTATGTATTGTGAGAAATGTGTTATACCACTTTATATTGTAGAAGCCAAAATGAGTGATCTGAAAGATATTGATGAACAAATAGATTGGGAAACAGAATGGAAAGAAGTATTAGGTGGGAAAAATTACAAATATAATTTTTATTTAAATTAAAAAGAGGTTAAAAATGCCAAAAATAGTATGTGAAAAATGTGAAAAAGACACTGAAACAAGAATAGTTCTTAAGCATAATCCTCTAATAGAAGTAGAAGCAGATCTTCCATCAGGACTTAAAGAACTTAAATGTCATAATATAATTAAATTCAAGAGAAAAGGACGAAAAATAAATAATTGGATTACAGAAGAATGTAGAAATAGGATTATAATTAAAAAAATAAAGGTTGAATAAATAATGGAAAGAAAATTTGAGATTATGATTAGGTTTAGTTCTTCTCTCAAGCCAAGACAACTTAGAATTTTAAGGTCAATTGTAAAAAAAAAGGGAGCAGAAAGTGTGGCAGAGCTTATTAGAACATCTATTGATTCCTGGTTAGCAACATCATATGCAAAAGCACTACAAAAAGAATCATATGTAGAAGAGATAGCAAACAAAATAGTAGGGTTGGCATAAAGAAAATGTTTAAATTAAGTACTAAAGAAATTCATATTTTTGATATTGATGGTTGTATCTTTCCTGCAAGAAATGGAAATGGAGAACATATAATGCCAACTAAATTTAAATCGAAAAATACGACCAAAGAAATAATAGAAATAATAAATAGAATGAAAGAAGTTGAACTATTCTCAAGTTTTATCGATTTCTATAAGTTTGTTAATAATAATGTCAAACAAGTTAAAAATTATTACATCACTGGAAGAGACAAAAAGAACTTCCAAATAATAACGTTAGAACAATTATCTATTTTAAATACAATAATAAATAGAGATACTATTATCTTTTTCCCTGATAAAAAACCTCTAACAAAAAAATCATATTACAACTTTAAATTTACTCATATTTTAAAAATTATTACAGATGATAATGGTCTTTCTAAAATAAACATCTATGATGATAGATTCCAACATTATAATATCTTAAAAGAAAAATTGAAAGATAATACAAACGATATACATTTTTATATGGTTAAAGAGCCTGAACAATTCTGGGATTTAATGCTTAAAAAATATAAAGATTTAATAAAAAGTATAGATAGTAAAAAAAGAGGTTGGAGAAAATGATAAAAATAATAGCACAAATAATAGCATTAGTTTTTGGGGCAATTGTATTAATTTTATTTATATTTTTAATATATTTTGCTATTAAAGCATGGAAAGAGGTTTAAAAATGAGTGAATATATGTCTTTTACTAAAGAAGAATTAATTGAAACTATAAAAAATTTAGGAGAACAATATAGATGGGGAATTAACAAGAGAGAACGAGAAAAGAAAGAATTAATTGAGAAATTTATTAAAGAAAATAATATAATTTTAGGAATATTAAATTCACGAAATCGTTATATGATTGATATTTCAAGAGGACTTATTGAAATTATGTCAGAAACTCGTGATAAGATTAATGAATTTAAAAAAAAATGGCAACAGGTGTTGAACAAAAAATGAGCATAACTGTTAGAAATATTATGGGAAGAAGATTAGATTTTCCAAATGGATATTTAAGAAGACACATAGAACTTGAAAGACATATGAGACAATATACTATAAAACAATGTATAGATATAAATTTCTTATATGATTATTACGAACAACCAAAATCTAAATTAAACCATTTTATAAAAAGAGTAATCAAATATCCTTTACATTTAAGAAAAACTGATAAAGATGTACTAAACTATATAATAGTTCAGCATTTAAGTGATTTAGCACTTATTTTAAAGTCTGATGATTTTATAATTTGTTGTCATGATATCTGGAACTTCCTTGATGAAACAGGATACCAAAACTCATCAATTGTTAATAAATATAGACTAAAAGGTATGAAGAAATGTAATAATTTAATAGCTATTTCAGAATTCACCAAGAATGAAATGATTGAGAAGCTTGGACTTGATGAAGATAAGATAACAGTTATAAGAAATGGTGTAAACCGAAATGTCTTTTATCCTATTAAAAATATAAAAAACTGGAAAGATTTTTGGAGTAAGATTTTTCATCTTGGTGAAAAAAATATATTATATGTTGGAACAGAATCTGGAAGAAAAGACTTTCCAACACTTCTAAAAGCTTTCAATATAATTAAAGAAATGGATAAAAACATCAAGATTGTTAGAGTTGGGAAACCTGAATTTGAAAAAGAAATTAAGGATTTAGGTTTAGAAAATGATATAATATATTTATCAAATATCCAAAATAATGTACTAAATATCTTGTACAACGTTTGTGATGTGTTTGTATTTCCATCTTTATATGAAGGATATGGTCTTCCTGCAATGGAAGCAAATTCGGCAGGTTGTCCTTTAATTTGTTCAGATATTCCTGTATTTAGGGAATTATATGACAAGTCTGCTTTATTTTTTGAGCCACAGAACTATAAAATGTTATCTCATATGATTTTAGATGTTTTATGTAGTGAACCAATACAAACATTTAGTAAAAAACAAGGAATTAAAAATTCTGAAGAAAACAAATGGGAGAAGTTTTCTAAACAATTTTATAATTATATAAAAGAGGTGTCAGAATGAACCATACACCAAAAATATTACCTGTAGATAAAGAAACCCGCAAATTACTAAACAAATTGAACCTTGGTCATATGTACTATACTCCTGATAAAGTTTTTGATGAATATGATTTTTTAAAAGGAATATCAAAATTAAAGAAAAAAGAGGTAAAATATAAATGAATGAGCTGTGGAACAATCTAAAAAAACATTTTAAGATGAGTGATATAACAACCAAAGTCTTTTATGATTTTTTTAAAGAACATGAAAATAAACTCACCGAAGAATTCCTTAAATCCTTAAGAAATGGCAAACATTTTAAAATATCAGGTGTTCCTATGGTATGTTATTATCTTAAAGATCATAAAGAAGAATTAAAGAAATGGGAAAACAAAAAAGAACTTAAAAAAATGGGTAAAAAAGAATTAAAAAATATCGATATTATTGCAGAAAAAGAAAAAGAAATACTTATTTTAAAGATTCTAAATGATTTGGATTATTGGTTAGAACAATCTGATAAAGAAAAACAAACAAACGAATATATTTTAAGAGACTTAAAAAGTAGATGGGTAAAAGAATTAGTAAACTTAAATTTAAACAAGGTAAAATAAAATATGATTAAATTTACAATTGATTTTGATATAAGAATTAAGGATTTTAAATTTTTTGAAGAAATTTTAATTAAAGGGAAACATAATCCCTCATTCACTTCTAATTGGCAAAAAATAAACTTTGATCATAATATAAAATGGGATATTTCAAAACATCTTATAAATATAGATGAAAGAAAGATCAAATTTCAATTTAAACTGAAAATACGACCAGACTTAGGAGAAATAATGTTCAAAGGAGAATGTATCTTAGAATCTCCAGAACAAGAAAAAATATCTTTTATTCTACACAATTCTCCTCAATTACTTAATAAATTTGTGAGTAAGTTTTTACTAAAATATTCATACATAAATGCTGAGAAATTCGCAAAAGAACAAAAACTCCTTTTCCCACCTATTGTATTAATATTAAAAAGATTTGGAATACAATAATAAAAAAGAGGTGAAATAAAACATGAACTTTGAAGAATGGTTAAAAGAAAATAGCAAAACAATGATATGCTTGATAACTTGCTACATAATAGTGTTTTTTGTTATATTGTATGTAGATATAATCTATTTATATATTTTATGTATTGCAACAATTGTTGGTCTTGTATATACTTTAATTCGTATTATAATGGTTAAACTCCAAATAAGAAAACAAAAAAAGAGAGGTAAAATAAAATGAGTCAAAAAGAATGGTTAAAAAAGAATTATAAAACAATGATATGCTTTATAATTTACTATGTAATAGTGTTTTTTGTTGTAATGTATGCAGATATAATCTATTTATATATTTTATGTATTGCAGCAACGGTTGTTCTTGTATGTATTTTAATTCGTATTATAATGGTTAAACTCCAAATAAGAAAAAGAAAAAAGAAAACGAGAAAAAAAAGATTTAATTTGTATTTGTTAAACTCAAAACAAGAAAACAAAAAAGAGAAGATGTAAAATAAAACATGAACTTAAAAGAATGGGTTGAAAAGAATTATAAAACGTTGATATTTTTTATAACTTACTGGATAATAGCAATTATTGCTATAATATTTGTAGATTTTATTTATATATTTATTACAGTAGGAATTGCGATTATATGTGTTGCAACGATTTATATAATCCTCAGATACCAAAATAAGAAAAGATATTAAAAAAGATTGAAAATAAAATAATATTACGTATTATTGAATAGGTAATATTATTTTGAATTAAAAAGAGAAAAAATATATTAGAATAAAGATTGAAGTTATTTTAAAAATTTAAAAAGGTAATATTTTTAATAAAAATAAAAATTTATTAAAAACTTATAAATATAATAAATAGTAAAAACTTATAAATATAATAAATAGTAAAAACTTATAAATATA
>Ga0114925_10001786_pt1 | contig 10761 bp, 7 predicted proteins | sample SumtaG_2_FD_87287 | JGI IMG/M metagenome (GOLD analysis project Ga0114925, IMG submission 87287) | Deep subsurface microbial communities from Indian Ocean to uncover new lineages of life (NeLLi) - Sumatra_00607 metaG | ecosystem: Environmental > Aquatic > Marine > Oceanic > Sediment | place...
ATCGAGGCAGACACGTTCCAAGATACCCTGAGAATTCTCAATCCCAGAGTTTTAAGATTCGGAATAAGGTTCACCTTCTAAGCAGGTTCGAAAGCTCGAGTTCAAAGCCCCTCCCTTTTTAGAGAAGGGAGGGGCTTTTTTTTGTGCGCCGGGCATGCCAAAAAAAGAACAGGCTGCTTTTTTCTCAAACGAGAAATTATACAGTTCCAGAAGAGCGCAGGTTCTTAGTTAATAAAGAAAAAAAGTTGCCTGTCCCCTTTTTTAAATGGTAGAATTAGAAACGGAGGATTTCGATGAGAAAAACAGCACTTTTGTTGATTTTCATTTTATTAATAACTACCTTTGTTTTATCTCAAGGCTACAAAGGAAAGGGAAGGTTCAAAGGCATTGTTTTTGATGAGCAGGGAAATCCCTTAGAAGGAGTAAAGATTAAGCTTTATTCCCTAAAAGCTAGTTCAGGGTTTGAAACGATTACTGATGTTAATGGGAAGTGGAAAGCCTTTTACGTTAGAGGGGGAGCGTGGAATATTGACTTTGAAAAACCGGGTTATATGCCAAAAAAAATAAGCGCTCAAATCAAAGAATACGACAGGAATCCTGATTTAGAAGTGAAATTAAAGAAAATTGAAGGCTTAGTTATTGCCGATAAACTGAAGGAAGATTTGAGGGAAGGAAATAAGCTTTTTGATGAAGAAAAATATGAGGAAGCTGTCGAAGCTTACAAACATGTAGTTGAAGAATCTCCCGATACATACATCATATATATGAATATCGGGAACTGTTATTTTCAGATGGAAAAATATGACCAGGCGGAAGAATATTACAAAAAGGTCTTGGAAAAGGACCCTAAAAATCAAGAAGCTATGCTTCTTATCGGAAATTGCTATTCTAACCGGGGCGATGATGAAAAAGCGCTGGAGTGGTATAACAAAATTGAATTTGAAAAAATTGATGACCCTACGGTTTTGTTCAATATCGGCTCAAATTTTTACACTCAATCCAAATTTGAAGAGGCCCTAAAGTACTATAAAAAAGCAGTGGAAATCCGGGAAAATTTTCTCGACGCCATTTATCAGCTAGGCCTTACATACTTGACTTTAGGAAACTCCCAGGATGCCATCAAAACCTTTGATAATTATTTAAAGTTTGACCAGGATTCAAAAAGAGCTTATCAAGTGAAGGGATTCATTGAATTTTTGAAAAAGAAAATCGAAAACAAAAATTAATTGAATGAAAAGACATAGAAGCCCCTGTTTTTCTGTTTTTTTGTTTCTGTTAAGCTTATTTGCTTTTCTCTCTCCTCTATTTTCCAAAGGAGATTCAAAGAACGTCCGTCTCAACTTTTTGTTAATCACCATAGATACCTTGAGACCGGACAGGTTGAGCTGTTACAGCAGCGAACATTTGAAGACTCCAAATATTGACAGCTTAGCTGATAAGGGAGTCTTATTTTTAAAAGCTTTTGCCCATACACCCACCACTTTGCCTTCCCATGCAAACATACTTTTAGGGACAACGCCCCTTTATCACGGAGTTCACGATAATTCTGATTTTATCGTGAGGGAAGAATTTTTAACATTAGCTGAGCTTCTAAAGGAGCAAGGCTATTCCACTGCAGCCTTTGTAGGCGCTTTTCCTCTTGATTCAAGGTTTGGACTTACCCAGGGATTTGATGTCTATGATGACAATTATGGCACCATAAGCTCACAGGAGTTTTCTTATGTAGAGAGAAAAGCCGAAGCTGTTGTTGAAAAAGCATTAAAATGGCTTGAAAACGAGAATAACCCCTGGTTTCTCTGGATTCATTGTTTTGACCCTCACCAGCGTTATAATCCTCCAGAGCCTTTTAAGACACAATATAAGAATAATCTCTATGATGGAGAGGTGGCCTATGTTGATTTTGCTCTTGGGAAGTTGTTTGCCTTTATGGAAGAAAATAATTATGACGAGAATACTGTCATCATATTTACCGGAGATCATGGTGAATCTCTGGGGCAGCATGGAGAAAGCACTCATGGCTATTTTGCCTACAACAGTACTATCTGGGTGCCTCTGATCGTCTTTTTTCCCGGAGTAAAGCAAAGTCGAGTCAATCAAAATGTCTCCCATATCGACATTTTCCCCACAGTCTGTGATATTTTGGGTGTGGATAAGCCCTCCTTTCTCCAGGGGATCTCTTTATTGCCTGCTATTAAAGGGAAAAAGCTGGCCAAACGGGCAATTTATTTTGAATCTCTTTATCCTTTTTACAGCAGAGAGTGGGCTCCTTTAAGAGGGTATATCGAGAGGAGTAATAAATTTATTGATTCACCGCTGCCTGAATTTTATGATTTGGAAAAGGATTTTATGGAGTTTAGTAATCTAGCTGAAAATGAAAATTTAAATAGATATAAAAAAACCCTCGAAAAATTAATCGAAGAGTTATCTTCTGCTGATAAGAGTGAAAAAAAACAAAAAATAAACAGGGAAACGCGGGAAAAACTTCAAAGTTTGGGCTACATCTCGACTCTTCAAGCGGCAAGGAAAAAATCTTTCACTGCCAAAGATGATTTAAAAGTCCTTCTTCCCTATCAAAACAAATTGACGAAAGCCATGAGTTCTTATCACAAGGGTAATATTGAAGAAGGGATTAATCTTTTGAAGGAAATTGTTGCAGAAAGAAATGATTTAGCTCTTGCCTATACTTATCTTGCCACTTTGTACGGAGAGCAGGGAAGATTAAAGGAAGCTATTGAAGTTCTGAAAGAAGGGATTGATAATAATCCCTCAAGTTATAGAATCTTCAACTCTTACGGCATTTTTCTTACAAAGATAGGCCAATATGATGCTGCCATCGAGATTTTTGAGAAAGGCCTGGCTCTCATAGACTATGATCCTGAGCTTTGGAACTATTTAGGTGTGGCTTACTGGAGAAAAGGAGATTTCGAGAAGGCCTTAGAGGCATATCAGGAAGCTCTTTCTCTGGATAATAATTATCCCATAATCTTCAATAACCTCGGCTCTCTTTATCTTTCTTTATTTCTTAAAACAAAAAGCCCCAGCGATCGCCAAAAATCCCTTCAGAACTTTAAAAAGGCTATTGAACTGGATCCTGATTACGCCTCGGCTTACAATGGACTAGGGGCTGCTTACAGACATGCTGGGAATATAAATGGAGCAATTTACTGCTGGGAAAAGGCTGTGGAACTCAACCCTGATTTCGACTTTGCTCTTTATAATTTAGGCAGGGCTTATTTGGCAAAAGACGACAAAAAACAGGCCTTATCTTATTTCATCAAATATAAAGAAAAACACTATCACGCTCTCCCACCCAAAGAGAAAAATAAGCTCGACTCCTTGATTCAAAAGTGCGGGAAGAAGTCATGAAACATCTTATTCCCACTCTGATTATAATTGCTGTTGTAATCTTGATGAGCTGTGGATTTTCAGGGAAAGTTGCACTTGATCCAACAAGCAAGAATTTTTATGAGACGGCCCGTCTCATAATGACCAAACAGGAAAAGGATATTTTTAATCATCTTCCAGACCAGGAATCTCGGGAGGAATTTATCAGAGATTTCTGGGCAAAGAGAGACCCGGACCCTGATACGGAAGAAAACGAATTCAAGGAAGAATTTTTCAGAAGAATAAATTATGCCAACCTTCGTTTTAGAGAAGGCATCCCCGGATGGAAAACTGAAAGGGGAAGAATATACATCTATCTCGGTCCACCGGATAAAGTCGAGCAGAGGCCTTTTATCAACTATCCTGGTGTTAAAGGTTTAATCTGGTGGGGCTATTATAAATACAGACTTGGCATAGAGTTTGTGGATAGAGTGGGGGACGGCAGCTACACCCTCAACCAGCACATGAGTGCATTCGGAAATTTACTTCAGGTGATCGAAAAAGCAAAATTCGGACAAGGCTTTGTTGAAGGCAAATGGAAGTTTGTTGATTTTGATGTAAGATATAACAGAGAAAAAAAAGAAATAGTGATCTCGATTCCTGTTGCTTCTTTAGAATTTAAGGAGGAAGAGGGATCACTCAAAGCTGAATTTGAGTTTGAATTCTTCATCTACAAGAAAAAAGGTTTAAAAATGGATAGATTCACACAGATCAAATCATTTGAAAGGCCAGAAGATGAAGTCCTAAAGTTGGAGGAGATAATCTTTACTTTTCCCTATGATTTAAAACCCGGAAAGTATTATTTTGATGTGGCTATGGACGTTAAGCCAGGTCTGGCCAGAGCTAGGAAAATTTTTGAAATCAAGATATGAAAGCTAAAAGGCCAATAGTTTTTATAATTTTTCTTTTATTGACTACTTTACTTTTCTCTCTCCAAAAAATTAAAGAGAAAGACCTCCCTCAAAAATACAGGGAATGGCTGAAGGAAACGCAATATATTATTCTTCCAGTAGAGAGAAAAGTTTTTATGCAGCTCGCCATTGATAGAGACAGGGATATTTTTATCGAGACTTTCTGGAGGCAGAGAGATCCTACCTCTGGAACTCCTCGAAACGAATATAAAGATGAGCACATTAAGCGTTTTTTGTACGCAAACGAGTACTATAGAAGAGGCACTCCAAGGGAAGGCTGGATGACGGATATGGGAAGGATTCATATCATTCTAGGCCCTCCGACAAGCAAAGAGAGATTTGAAGGGTCAGGTGGCATCTATCCCTGCCAGGTCTGGTACTATTTTGGGGATAAGAAGAAAAGCCTTCCAACCTATTTTGCTGTGGTTTTTTATCAGAGAGGAGGGGCTGGAGAGTTTAAATTGTACAATCCAACTTCCGATGGCCCTATGAGTCTAATCATCGATAAACAAGGGCTGGATATGACAAACTATCAGCAGGTGTATGAGAAAATCAAAGAGCTTGCTCCAACTCTGGCTGGTGTGGCTATATCCATGATACCTGGTCAATATCCTTATAATTATCAACCCTCTCCCCGAAATAACATTATATTAGCGAATATTTTTAAATCGCCTAAAAAGGATGTCAATACGTCTTATGCCACTCATTTCCTGGACTACAGGGGAGTTGTCAGTACTGAGTATTTGACGAATTATGTGGAAAGCACTACCGGTATTGCTTTAATTCAAGATCCGATTATGGGGATCAACTTCTTACATTTCTCCATGATTCCCAAAAGTGTTTCTATAGATTATTTTGAGCCGAAAGATCAGTATTATTGTAATTTTAAACTTAGTGTGAGCTTAAGAAAAGAAAAAGAGATTATTTTTCAGTATTCCAAAGATTTCCCTTTTTATTTTCCGCCCGGAGATATTGATAAGATAAGGGGAAGCGGGATTTCAATCCAGGATTCTTTTCCGATAATTGAGGGAAAGTACGAAGTAAATATACTTCTTCGAAATTCCGTGGGTAAAGAGTTTAGCATTTTTGAAAAAGACATTTTCGTTCCAGAAGAATCACAAGTGCCAAAAATTAGTGATTTGGTACTGGGATACGAACTCCAGCGTTATAATGCGCCTATGCATGTTCCCTTTAAGGTTGTTGAGAAGAAATTGCTTGTTGATCCTAAAAACACTTTTTCCTCTACAGATGATGTCGTGCTATTTTTTAACATTTTAAATGTTACAGAAAGTTTATGGAAAGAAGGAGAATTAGAAGTTCTGATAAAGGGGCTCAAAAAAAAGAACCCATCCAAAGAATCATTTAACTTAAAATTAGAGAAATATATGTACAATAGAATTATAAGTATCACTTACTCAATTCCAGCCAAAGGACTGGTCCCAGATTATTATGAAATATTGTTGAATTTAAAAGACGAAAATGGTGAAATAATTGACGAAAAAGGTTCAAATTTCATTGTATCTCCCAAAGAAATTGTCCCTCATCCTACTACCCTGGCCAAGGCTTTCCCTCTTTCTAATAATTATTTGTATTTTTACGCCTTAGCTTACCAGTATAGTAAAGTGAAAAAAAATGAAAACGCTGAAGCAAGTTTCGAAAAGGCTTATACCCTAAAACTTGATTATAAAGAAGGGTTGGTTGAGTATGCAAACTTTTTGTTAAAGATTAAGAAGTTTGATAAAATTTTGGAATTGATCGAAAGCCTTAAAGAATATGAAAAACTAAAATTCGATTATTATCTGGTTAGGGGAAAAGCGTTTATGGGAAAGGGGCAGTACTCATATGCCATAGATAATTTGTTGGAAGGGAACAAAATCTACAACAGTGATACAAGGCTTCTCAACTCCCTTGGTTTCTGTTATTACAAAACTCGGCAGAAGGAGGAAGCCTTAGACGCTTTAGAGGCTTCTCTTCGTTTGAACCCAGAGCAGAAGGAAGTAAAGAAGTTAATAGAGGAAATAAAAAAAAGCCTCAATTAACTATAATTTGGTATAATGATAAAAAAAAGTTGGGGGAGATTATGATGAAGAAAACAGCATTTGTAAAAGAAATCTTATTGCTCTTTTTGATATTGACAATCTCTTCTTTAAGCTTTTCTAAGGAAAAGGAGTTCAAAAGCCACTGGGTTAGTTCACCTGTAAAAATTGACGGTGCCAAAAATGATTGGGCTGAAAATGCTTTAGCCAGTGAGAAAAAGGTAAAAGTTGATTATGCCTTCAAGAATGATGCAGAAAATCTATATGTTCTTTTTATGTTTAGAGATCCTAAATATTTAAGCTCAATTAGTACCACGGGTTTGACGATCTGGTTCAACTCTGAAGGAAAAAAGAAAAAATACTACGGCATTAAATTTATGCAAAAGAGGATTTCAGCAGATGCATTAATTTCTCGTTTGGAAAAGGAGAAGGGGCCGCTACCAGAGGAAGAGAAAAAAGAAATATGCAATAACCCTTCTTATCTTATAAACGATACTGAAAGCATAAATAAAAAAAGCAAGTCTCGTTATCAATCCTCTGAAAGCAGTGAAATCAAACCTGCTGTATTCAGGGTTATGAAGCAGCAAAAATCGCTTGTGTTTGAATTTGCGATTAATCTGAAAAGGATGATGGAACAGGCTCCAGGATTGGGAATAGAACCCGGGAAAAAAGTAAAAGTTGGTTTTGAATGGGGCGGTATGACAAAAGAAATGAAAGCAGAAGTGAAGAGAAGGAGTGGAGCCTTAGAGCGTTCGAGGAGCCCCAGTGATGATGCACTGAGTAATAGAGCCAGTGAAGGAGCAGGAAGTTCAGTGCCCATGGGAATACCTTCAGGCCCAAAAAAATATTCATTCTGGGTCGATGTCCAATTAGCCCAGAAAAAGATCGAATAACGGAGGCAATATGGGTTTCAAAAAATTATATCTTTTATTAGTTTTTCCTATACTGAGTTTTGTTCTTTTTTCTCAGGAGGTATATGAGGAAGTATTTGTTATTAATATAGAAGTGCCTATTAGAGTGTTTCAGAGCGGTACATTCGTGGATAACTTAATCCTGGATGATTTTGAAATCTACGAAGATGGAAAACTTCAGAAAATAGAAGCCGTCTATCTGGTGAAGAAAAGAACCATAGAGAGAAAGGAAGAAAAGAAAAGATTTGTTCCTGAAATTTCAAGAAATTTTTATCTCTTCTTTGAAATATCTGAGTATACCCCGAAACTGGGGGATGCTGTAGATTATTTTATTCATAATGTCATAATTCCAGGCGATAATCTTATAATCATAACCCCCATGAAAACTTACAGACTGACGAGTAGAGCTTTAGAATTCAAATCCAAAGAAGAACTCGCCAATCAATTAAAAATAATGCTAAAAAGAGATGCCACGATGGGGAATTCAGAATACAGGAGTGAAATCATGCAGCTTGTGAGCTTGGCTAAAGCTATATCAGCAGAGGATATTAGTGGAAGTGGGAGTTCGACTAAACAAATAGACAGTTTCTCGTCGGCTCAATATTCAGATTTACCCCTTGAGTATAAACTCATGAGATATTCAGATATTCTGCACAGGGTAGAGAATCTACGGAAAGTAGATCAACAGAAACTTTTGGACTTTGCGAGATTTTTGAAAAATGTAGAAGGACAGAAGTATGTTTTTCTGTTCTATCAGAGAGAATTTATGCCTCAAATAGAGCCAGGAATTATAGATCGACTTATAACCGTATACCAAAACCAACCTGGTATTTCCCGGAATATTTCAGGACTTTTTGAAAATTTTAGAAGAACCACCTCTTTTGACGTTGATCTTGTAAAACGGGCCTATGCTGATTCCTCTATTTCTATCCATTTTTTATTTATAACCACACCGATAAAGCACATACACGGAGTACACTTTAAGGAACAATCTGATGATATCTATAGTGCCTTTAAGGAAATGGCTCGTGCAACCGGGGGGTTTTTTGATAGCTCTGCAAATACTGAAGTTTTATTTAAACAAGCTGTTGAAGCTTCTGAAAACTATTACCTTCTCTATTATATCCCCTCAAATTACAAGGGAGATGGACAATTTAAAAAAATAAAGGTCAGAGTGAAGAACAAAAATTATAAAGTTATTCACCGCCTCGGATATTTTGCCAATTAAAAATACTACTTTCATAGATTTCAAAGTCTTCTTATATTAGATTATTAACTACTTTAGATTTATTCTGAAATTATCTGATTAGAAAAATTGTCATTATATGAGATCTTGACTGAGTAGTCATTTCCTCTGCGGATAAATGTAACGAGTATTTTCCAGGCTGCAGTTCACCTATTAGAAGCTCTAATAAGAATATTTGTGTATCTTCTTCTTGAGATTGGTTAAGAACAGAAAGAGATAGAGGAGTCTCATACCCAGAGGAGAGCTGAATGAGATGAGCGGAAAGGCGAATTTCCGGTTGTTGGATGTTAAAAGTTGAGCAGCGCACAACAGCCAATAGTTTTGATATTCCCTGATTCAAACCCTCAACAAGAGGTGAATATTGAGTGTAAGGGAAAGGATATATGTCCAGTAAAGAGATTTGTTTCCCTTTTTTTTCTTTTTTCTTGGTCGCCGAACCTTTTAAATAAAAGGCATTTTTCTCGGGGATAAGCAACAGAGGTGGGTAGAGTATAATACCAGAATCAGGACTCTCTGGAACGATAGCTGATGAAGAAGCCACTGCCCCTTTTCCTGTCTCTAAATTTCTTATCACTATCCGGCAATTATATTCACCAGGAGAAAGAATTGAAGATGAATAAAAATAGACATTATCCCGGGCAAGTTTGGAAGCACTTACTTCGTCTCTTTTTAACTCAGCGATATTGTTTTGCCCATCGAAAAAAAGAGTGACTATCTCTACCTTTCTTCCCAGAATTTCCTTTATTCTTTCTGTGGGGATTTTTGTAAGTACGACAAGATGGGATTTTTCTTTAGCTGAACAGGGTAAGGCTATGAGAGGAAAATTGAGGGGCTTCTGAAAGTGTGGTCTCTCGCTTAAAGCCAAATCCATAAGATGGAGTAGCTTTTCAAATTCAGTGTAATCGGTGAAAGGCTTTGGATTGAAATATCCTCCCTGGCTGTAAACCTTGACCCCTTTTCGTTTAACTTTAACTTTTATTTTGTTATACTTGCCGTTCCATTTCTCATCTATATAGTAGCCAAGGACATAATAGGAACTGGTTGCATTCTGAATATCTTCCATGATTTTTTCATAATTGGCAATATTATTAAAATATTTTCCTCCCGAGCGTTTAGCTAATTCACTTAAAGAACTATCTCCCCTCATGTTTCTATCTTTGAGATGAGTAGATAGTCCAACTGAGTTCACTGCATACACGGGGCTATCGGATGCTGCTAGTTCTTTACTCAGATTCTCGTATTGAGTTTGTAATGAAGTGGAAAAAGCGAAGTTGGCGACTCCGCCTGATAAAAGAATAATATGTTTGTAACCTGGAATATAGCGGAAAGTCTTGGCTACATCCTTTAATACTGAATAGAAATTTGATGCCTGAGATTTATAAATTTGTCTATCAAATCCTCTTGCTTGCGACATCATCCGAGAAAATTCTGCTCCTGCAAGCGCTCCCTTTCCTCCCCCGCCAGATGCGCTTGCTGTTTCTGCTACCTCTTGCCAATATTTACCCTCTGCATCCTGTGCTCTTCCTGTTGCTTTTTTTGTTCCAAGGTCCTCAATTACCTGACGAACTTTTTGATGGTCAGGAGTGAGATACTCATGTTGAGTTAAACCTTTTGCTACAGAATAAGTAAGAATTCCCACCTCATCAGTCGGATGAAGCTGGGTGTCGATGAAAAACAAAGCTGCCTTCTGTGAGTTCATGAATCCCGCTTCATTGTTAAAAGCAAGATCAAAGAGGAGGAAAAATTTACGATTCATCCGGGAGGGAACTTCAGGAGTTATAGCTTGTTTTATTTCTTCTGCTTTTTTCCCGGGCAGGGATAAGATGTGCTTTTCAAAATCAGTAATTTTCTTCAGCTTGCCATTATCATAAAGTAAAAAATCGGATTTCTTTAGATCTGTTACCGGATTCCCCTTTTTATCAGTCACATAAACCTGAATTAACTTTAGGGTGACCGTGACTTCATACTGCAGAGTTTCTTGCTTGGTCTTTGAGTTTTTTGTTTGTGATTGTACAGGTTCAATAAAAGCGAACCGAGAAAAGAGAAATAGATATAGAATGATTCTTATGAAGAGTTTTTGCTTACGATTATAGCTTTTTTCCATCATATCTAACGTCCAATCGCTGAGCAGAAAATATCAATTTTATTAGATATTTTATCAATTACTTGAATAATAATGCAAGAGCTTCCTGATGTCAACTGATTGAAATTTAGGGAGATAAACGTTTCTTTTTTGATAAGATTCAATTAAAAGTTACTGAAATCTCTCAAAC
>Ga0114925_10001787_pt1 | contig 10761 bp, 10 predicted proteins | sample SumtaG_2_FD_87287 | JGI IMG/M metagenome (GOLD analysis project Ga0114925, IMG submission 87287) | Deep subsurface microbial communities from Indian Ocean to uncover new lineages of life (NeLLi) - Sumatra_00607 metaG | ecosystem: Environmental > Aquatic > Marine > Oceanic > Sediment | place...
CACAAGCTATAAACAAAACGGCTACAGCCAAAAGCACCAGAAATTTCTTCATTATTCCTCCTTTATCACATTCTCTCAATTTTATTCAATATTTTCAATTTGTCAAGAGGTAATTTGGAATTTCAAATTACAAAATCCAAATGTCAAATCAATGCCAAAATCTTAATATCAAATTTGACATAAAAAAATGATCGCTAAAGTAATGTAGATCTATAATCATGTTATAGTATAACATATAAGTTGCCCGATTTATCCCGTCCATCATTTTATTAATTTTTGGAGAACCTACATATTTCAAAATATAGCATTAAGCATTTGATGTTTGAACTTTATCCACGCCCATCGTAGATGAGCGGGATTCATTTGTAATTTGTCATTTGACATTTGATATTATTTAAAAAGTATAGCTTTTTAAATCACTATCTTATCTTCTTAATCCTTGTCCCTGAATAGTAGTGATATAAAATCCGTTTATAGTTCTTCCCTTTTCTTGCCATCTCAATTGCACCAAACTGACACATGCCCACACCATGCCCCCATCCTTTACCTTCAATTATTATCTTGTCACCTTTTGTTTTAATACTTATAAAATTTGATTTTAATAAACCACCAGGGTCTTTATTATCGCCAAATACAGTTCTAATATTATATCCAGAAATTTTATATTTATTATCCTCTGTAGTAATAATTAGTTTGATTGCTCGCTTACTTCTTTTATTTTTTATCAATTTCAGGCTCCTGATCAATTCATCATCTGGAATCTTGACACCGATTTTTTTAAGACGCGACCGAAACCTCGGAAAAAACTCACTTTTTGATAAAACCTTTTGCCATTTATAGTGAGGGCTATTTTGACAGTAAAAGCAGTTTACACTCTTTAAATATGGTGGAGGATTTCCAGACCAGGCATCATTAAAGTCCGCAGTCTTGCCACCGCACGTAGAGTGATATTTTGCCTCAATCGGTCTGTTTTTATACGTTAAAATCAGTCCTTTTGTCTTGTCTATGGCACGATTTGCAAATTCGTTTTCACAACCTATACCTTTGTAAACCTGGTCTTGAATTGTAGCATAAAGATCAAATCCCAAATTTTGATATTGGTTAAGATGTGCACAGGCATAGGTTCGTGCCGCAACTGCTTGTGCCTTTGCAACCTCAATCAAATTTTTCGAAACTTTACCTATTTCACAGGGAACAACACCCTTTAAGTAATCCTCAATATTGAGAATATTTATTACCCAGAGCCGTTCTCCAGTTTTTCTTATTTCAAGATTACCACGATACTTTCTTCCATTAACAACGACTACACCTTTATTAGAACTGAAATACATAGGAAATGCATTGTTTAATGAAACCTGGTAATTTTTGTAGAGCTTTTTATCTTTAATACCACTGATATTCACCCTGTCCACTCCACAAACCACAGCAATCCTGACAAGATTATCCTTGCGCATTTTCTTAACGTAGGGAACACAATTTACGAAAACGATGAAAGTAGTGAATAATATAAATATCCATCTATTCCAATTATATGTTTTCTCATTTAGTATTTGGCATTTAAAATTCACCCACGTCCCTCGTAGATGAGCGGGATTCATTTGCAATTTGTCATTCACAATCTGAAATCTGAAATTTACAATTTGCAATTAAATTTTTTATGTCTTTAATCATATTCTTATAATGACTTCCCTTCCAGTACACCTTCTGGCATTGTGGGCATAATGCAAACTCATTGAAATTTTTGTAAGTAAAATAGGGGACTTTATCTCTCACAGATTCTTTGCTAACAGATTTTAGCATATAATTACATTCAATACAGCGAGAGAATAATTGAATCTTATTTTGTAAATTATACTGTTTAATGACCTTTTTAAGTTGTGTTACTGAATTTGATGTCTGGATGAAATAAATATCATTCTTTTCGCGCAGGTGTGTGTTTCTGGTAAGAATTATTCGATTCTGCTTCCTTGCCTCAAGTAGTATTGCCATACCCTGGTTTGAGTATAATGTATCTATGCCGCAAATTCTTAGATTTTTGCACAATTTACCTAACATACCATCACAAATAAATTTTGTTGCCATAAATTACGGTAGTTTTGTTAAGAGATTAAATAAAAGCAAAAGCCGGTTAGGATTTTGTTCAAGCATATTAATATTGTTGTTCAGCATAGCAAATGTACTAATAATTTTCTCCATTGAGATATTGTTTGCTTTCTTATTTACTACATCATCAAAACTAGATTCGATTGCTATATCAAGTTTCTTGTAAAAAACAAGTCGATACATGAGAAGTAATGGGTAGAGCAGATCAATAATTTTTTTTCTTTCGTACTCTCTAGCTGTTACAGCAGCTGTTCCTGTATCCAGAGGGCAGTTTTTGAAAATATCAGATGCTTGACTCACTAAGTTATGTTCCTGCAGGATTAATATCTCTCCAGGACTGCCGAGTAGAAATTCATCATTCTGCTCGAAAATAATATTTTTGATCTGTTGATTATTTAAATAATTAAATGGTACTGTTTGACATCTTGAACGTATTGTTGGCAATAAAAAGTTAGGTCGCGATGAAGTTAAAATAAAAACTGTGTCTAATGGAGGTTCCTCTAATGTTTTCAAAAAACAATTTGCAGCCTCTTGGGTCATCCTATCGGCTTCGAGGATCAATACTGCTCTTTTTGATCCTATGCCTGGCATATGAATTAATCTTTTGATGACATCCCTTATCTGTTCAATTAAAATTGCTGTTCTGTCTTCTAACTCGACAACAGGATTTTCCGGCAAATAATGTTTTGTGTATTCATGTATCTTATCTTCTTTGTCTTTGATCTTTGATGGAATTGGCGCGACAAGAATAAAATTGGGTGAATGAGGTGGGCAATTTAATGTTCTGGCAAAGGCGAAGCCCAGAAGCCTTTTTCCAACACCCTTTGGACCAATAAACAGGAAATTATAAAGATTCTCCTTTTTTATTGCAGTGCGAACGAATCTCTTTGCTGTTTCCTGTCCAACAATTTCATCAAAATAATCAGACACAGGTTATTATACTGTAAAATTTGTAATGGTCAAGTGTTCCTAAAAAAATATTTTTTTAAACGATCCCTCAATGTGTTAAGACCCATCTTTTCTTTTGCAGAAATAAAAATTGCTTTTGGGTATTTATTTTTAAATCTAATTTTTTCGTCTTCAAATAATCGGTCAATCTTATTAAAAACTAAAATTTTAGGCGTTCTGTGTGCTTCGATCTCTTCTAATACATTATCAACGGTGATGATTTTCGAATCCAAATCCTCAGCTGTCGAATCAATTATATGGATTAAAATATCGGCTTCTAACACCTCGGCTAAAGTTGCATGGAAAGATGCTATAAGATTATGAGGAAGATTTTTTAAGAATCCAACTGTATCGCTTATCAACATCTTATATTTTGGTGGCACAAAAAGAATTGAGGTATTCGAATCTAAGGTCGAAAACAGATAGTTAGAGGTTATTAATTTTGTTTTAGTCAAAGCGTTGACCAAAGATGATTTTCCCGCATTTGTATAGCCAACAACAGCAATTTTTGGTATGTTTTTTCTTCCCTTGCGCTGAATCCTTTTAGTTTGTTCAACCTTCTTCATTGACTTTTTCAATGTTGAAATACGTTGCTTAATCCTTCGACGGTCTACTTCTAATTTTTTTTCACCAGGTCCTCTTGTACCAATACCTCCCCCTAACCTTGAGAATTCTGCACGTGCCCCAACAAGTCTTGGCAACTGGTATTCAAGTTGCGCTAATTCTACCTGTGTTTTTGCTTCTTTTGTTCTTGCGTGTTTTGAAAATATATCAAGAATCAACATTGTTCTATCGATTATACGAACACCAGTGATCTTCTCAATATTTCTTATCTGCGCTGCAGATAATTCAATATCAAAGATTATAAGATCTATATTGAAACTTCGACTTATCTGAGCCAATTCCTTTGATTTCCCAATTCCTATTAAAGTCGCTGGATCAAACCGTTTTCTAATTTGAATAAAATTTTCAATCACTTCACCGCCAGCAGTTATGGTCAAATTGGCGAGTTCTTCAAGCGATTGAACAATCTGCCAGCGCTCTTTTTTTGAATCTGACACCCCGACGAGTAAAACTTTCTCTTTTTTGTCGTTAGCTGATTGAGAAATGATTTGTTTACCTTTCAATTCTTCAAAGATTTTTTATGCATATAGATAATTCGTTGTATCATTGTCTGGATGGTTCCAATGCTCAGAATAACGAGCACGTATACCATGAGATTTGGTCCTAAGAATGAACCAATTATAAGTAATAGAAAGCGGTTAAAACGTTCGAAAATACCTACCTGTGGAGAAATCCCAAGACTCTCTCCCTTTGCCCTTGTATAGCTGACCATCATAGATCCAAATACGGCAAGAAATATCCAGAATAGAACATAATTTGCTGTATTAAAATAATAGCAGAATAACCCGAGATATACTATAAACTCGTTAATACGATCAACCGTTGAATCTAAAAAACCACCAATTTTAGTTACTCGATTTGTCTGTCGGGCAACTTCGCCATCAAATGTATCAAATATACCACAGAGGAAAAGAAAGATCGCGCCAGCCCAGAAAGTGCCTTTCCAATAAAACAGAAAAGATATTATTGCCAAAAGAAGACTGAAGGTAGTTATTACATTAGGATGAATCCCTGATCGTACCAGTACTCTGACAATAGGTTTAACAAAAAGCTTTCGGCCAATTTTTTTAATCTGATTCATTGCTTCCTTCCAGTACTATTGTGAATTCACCTTTTTTACTCTTAATGTTATCTATGACTTCACTTATTTTACCCCGGTAAATTTCTTCATACAATTTTGTTAATTCTCGACATAGTGCAACCCTTCGATCACCAATTATTTCCAGTATTTCTTTCAGTAATCTCTGGATCCGTTCAGGCGATTCAAATATGACCACAGTCCTTTTTTCATTCTTCAATGATTCTAATAATCTTTTACGACGACCTTCTTTTTTTGGCAGAAAACCTTCAAATATAAAGCTATTTACGGGTAATCCAGATACAGCTAAAGCCGTGATAACTGCAGAGGCTCCTGGTATAGAATAAACTTCTATTTTCTTATTTACAGATTCTCTAACAAGCAGAAAACCTGGGTCAGAAACAAGAGGGGTTCCTGCATTGCTAATTAGGGCAATATCCTTTTTTTCCTTCAGTAGAGAAATAAGTTTGGGTAATCTCTTCCTTGCATTGTGCTCATGATAAGAGATGAGTTTCTTATTGAGATTATATCTTTTGAGAAGAATAGTAGCACGTCTGGTATCCTCACAAGCAATAAAATCTACGCTTTGCAGTACTTTAATTGCCCTTAATGTTATATCTTCCAAATTCCCAATCGGGGTTCCTACAATATAAAGGGGCATTAAACTTTTAATTTGGTATAGTCAAAGAAGTGCAATGATTTTAAGGCGAAACGATAATCATTCAGTACTTTCTTTGCAATTACTGTACTCTCTTTTCCTAAAAAGGTCGAAAAGGATTCATGGATCAGGTCGAACCATCTTGCCATACCTTGAGCGAACAATCTTGGTTCGACTACCATTGTTCCGGTAATACTTCTGTCTGATTCAATTACGAATTGCTCAATGAAAGGAAATTCTTTCTGAACAGTCGACTTTGAACTTATAAATGTCCTTAAAACCAGAACATCACCAATTGGATGGGCATAACTTTTTAGTAACGAAGAGAAAATGTTACAGAACATATTAACTTGTGCAGGTGTTGCTTGTGTGATTGTAGTATCTTCAACACGATCAAAAATCGAAATATCAAGGTTCGGCTTAGATATAAAGCTAATTATCTCATCACCTGTCAATTTTTTAGCACTACCAGCAACATAACAGCCTGTTATGTTACCTTCATGAAAATGAATAAATGATTCTCCAATCCCTGATTTTATCCAGATGAAGCCATTGAATCCTGTGGTTTTTAATTTATCTATGAATATTTTCGGTTGCAGCGTAGAAAAACTAACATTTGCTTTTATCGGTTTATGAGTAATCGAGGCAATAATTAAATTGAGAAGTATTTCATCAGTAGCGTACTCTGATATAAATCCAGAGATCGTACTCTTTTTTGCCTTCTCAACAACCTCACTAATGGATACGATTTTACGTTCTTTTTGACTTACTCTTGCAGCATTAAATGGCTCTCCTTGCCTCAAAAATATCAACTCCACCACATCATGGTAAACTATTGATATATATCCAGAAATACGATGTGCCCGTTCTCTTTTAGAGGCGCTCAAGACATTTTCTAAATTAATAAACTCTAATTGAGTGTTTTCTAATAATAGTTTTCCCCTCGGAAACTTCACATTTTATATTACTGTAAATTTAAAAAAAGTCAATACCAGAGAATTGAAAAAGTATCTTGACTAAATTCATTTCTGCCTTATAATAAAGCCTGAAGAAGAAGACGATATGAAAAAAATATACCTGGATTATGCAGCAACAACACCCATGCATCCTGCGGTTTCAAAGGTAATGCAGAGGTATTTTTCTGAGGATTTTGGAAACCCATTGAGTTTGCATTCAATTGGTCAGGAAGCAAGAAATGCAGTGGAACAGGCAAGGAGTGAAGTGGCAAATGCCCTTGGTGCGAACCCGGAAGAGATAATCTTTACTTCTGGAGGTACTGAATCTGACAATTTTGCCATTAAGGGTGTTGCTCATGCAATGAAAAATAAAGGATATCATATCATTACTTCAAAGATTGAACATCACGCAGTACTCGAACCCTGCCATTTTTTACAAAAGAGTGGCTTTAATGTTACATTTTTGCCGGTTGATAAATATGGAATGGTTGATCCTGATGATGTAAAAAAGGCAATTACGGATAAAACAATCCTGGTTTCAATAATGCATGCGAATAATGAGATAGGAACAATTGAGCCAATTGAAGAAATTAGCAAAGTTTGTAGGGATAAAGAGGTTTATCTACATACAGACGCAGTCCAATCTTTTGGTTCACTCGATACAAATGTTAATAAGCTGGGTGTTGATTTGCTCTCAATATCTGCTCACAAGTTTTATGGACCAAAGGGTATTGGCATTTTATATATTCGGAAAGGGACAAGGATTCTACCACTCATTCATGGTGGTGCACAGGAATGGAATAAACGAGCATCAACCCATAATGTTCCCGGTATAGCCGGCTTAGGCAAGGCAGCGCAACTTGCTATAAAAGAAAAGGATGAGCGTGTGAAACATTATTTACACCTTAGGGATAAACTTATTAAACTCATTCTTGATAATATCGCGGATACTAAGCTGAACGGTCATCCTGAAAAACGCTTGCCCAATAACTGTCACATAATAGTAAAATATGTTGAGGGTGAATCAATGCTTTTAAAGCTTGACGCAATAGGAATAGAGGTCGCTACTGGCTCAGCCTGTTCTTCGGGTTCACTTGAACCATCTCATGTTCTTTTATCAATAGGCATATCATCTGAAGATACTCACGGCTCACTCCGTTTAACTGTAGGTAGATTAACTACAGAACAAGATATAGACTATGTTGGTGAACACCTGCCAGAGATTGTGGACGATTTGCGTAGAATGTCGCCCATAGGCAAAGGCAATTGACAAATACCTAAATACCTAAAATACCTAAATGCCTAAAATACCCAAATACCTAAAATGCCTAAATTTTGGTAGAATAAATTTATGGAAAAGATTCTTGTTGCAATGAGCGGTGGGGTTGATTCTGCAACCGCCGCAGTAATTTTAAAAGAAAAAGGATATAATATTGAAGGTGCAATAATGGTCTTTGAAGGTATATCCTGTAAGGCTGTTGGTTATGCACGTTCTACAGCCCAGCATTTAAACATTCCTTTCTATGTTTTTGATTTTACAAAAGAATTTCAAAACAAAATAATAAATAATTTTATAAAAGAATACAAAAATGGCAGAACACCAAATCCCTGTGTTTTATGTAACAAACATATTAAATTTGATCTATTTATGAAAAAGGCAAAAAAGTTAGGGATCAATAAAATCGCCACAGGCCATTATGCCCGTATTGAAAAACAGAATGGATGTTATCTATTAAAAAAAGGAATAGATAAGAATGAACAATCCTATTTTCTTTATCGGCTTAACCAGAAACAATTATCAAAGACTGTTCTACCCCTTGGTTCGTACACAAAACAAAAGGTGAGGAAATTAGCAAGAAAACTTAATTTGCCGAATGCCAATCGAAAGAAGAGTCAGGATGTCTGTTTTATTCCTGATGACAAGCATACCTCTTTTTTTAAAAATTTTTTTCATTCAGTCCCAGGTCCAATTATGAATAAAAATGGTAAGGTGATTGGTGAACATAAGGGAATTTTTTCTTATACCTATGGACAGCGTCGAGGGATTGGAATCAGTCATAAGCAACCATACTATATTATAAAAATCGATGCGCAAAATAATGCAGTCTATGTGGGTGAAAAAAAGGATGTATATAAATCTCAACTCATTGCCGGCGATCTAAATTTTATCCCATTTGATAAACTTGATAAAAAATTAGAGGTTATGGCAAGACCAAGATATGTTTCACCGTTGTCTCGGGCAACTGTTGAACCTCTTAAAGATAACAAAGTAAAAGTAATTTTTAGAAAACCCCAGTGGGCACTAACACCAGGACAATCAGTAGTATTTTATCAGAAAGATGTTGTTTTGGGCGGCGGAATAATTGAAGAATTGGGATCAGATATTGAAATTTATGATTGTTAATTTTTTTCAATAAGAACTACATAATTAGAATATCATGAGGAGAACACAGCCCTATCTCTCACTGAAATTCGAGACTTTCAGCAGGGAGAGGAAACTATATCAAGGAACTTCTTCCGGAGGAACTCTCGTTCCCGCGAGAACGGAGTCGATGCGTCCTATCTACGATGTGGCTTACTCGAAGAATATGGTCACTTACTTTACAAACAGTATCTTGATGGTTTCTGCATAATTGTCCAAGGTCAATCTCACAACGTATACACCGCTCGGTAGCTGTTGACCAGCATCGTCTATCCCATGCCAGACAAGATTGTCTGATAGCCGAATAGTCTTATTATCCCATTGTCGTACGACCCTCCCAGTGACGTCGGATATTTCCATACTGACTACTGATTTCTGTCTACTGCCTACTCCGAAGCTGATAGTAGTCAGCTTCGAGAATGGATTTGGATGTGCTGTTAATTGCGCCTGTGCAGGATTAATCGCCGTCTCTCGTTCTTCTACACCCGTGCACGAATATTTAATAGTCGCAAAATCAAAGCCGATGCCCGGACCACGACTCCATCCTGTCACATAAACGTGCCCTGAATTATCAACAACAGTCGCCAGTGCATCATCACAGGCATTGGCAGGGCCATTGTACCGTTCGACCCATTGCTCCACACCAGAAGAATTGTACTTAACCGTCGCATAGTCTTGACCTGTGACTGAACCAGTACTATATCCTGTGACATACACATTACCCGCATTATCGACATCCATGGCGCGTGCATCATCATAGCTACTAACAGATCCATCATACCGTGCCACCCACTGCTCAATACCGGAAGAATCGTACTTGATCGTTGCATAGTCATCCTCAAGATCTGAATCAACACTCCGACCTGTAACATAGACATTGCCCAAATGATCAACCGCAATTGCAGATGCATTATCCCAGTGATTGGCAGGTCCATTGTATCGTGCAACCCACTGTTCCACTCCTGCAGGATTATACTTCACTGTCGCATAGTCATTATCAGTACTTACGCCATTGCTCGATCCTGTAACATAAACATTGCCCATGTTATCAAGGACTATTGCACGTGCTCCATCCCAGTCACTGTCTGTTCCATTAAACCGTGCTACCCACTGCTCAACACCTGAAGAATCATACTTAATTGTGACATAATCCTCGTCAGTAATCGAATCATGACTCGTGCCTGTAACGTAAACATTACCTGCTTGGTCAAGGGCAATTGCCTTTGACCTATCATAGCTATTGCTTGGTCCGTTATACCGTGCTACCCACTGCTCAACACCAGCGGCGTCATATTTGACCGTTGCGTAATCAGACACAGTTCCTGAACCCACACTGTATCCGGTAACATACACATTGCCAGCATTGTCAAGGACAATTCCACCTGCGCCGTCAGCCATATTGCCGGGTCCATTATACCGTGCCACCCACTGCTCCACACCGGAAGCATCATACTTAATGGTCGCGTAATCAGCTCCTGTGCCTGAACCCTCGCTATGTCCTGTAACAAAAATATTGCCAGAATGATCAAGAGTAATTGCATTCGCCTCATCACCGCCATTACCCAAACCATTGTACCGGGCTACCCATTGTTCCACACCCGAAGAACTATACTTGATAATCGCGTAGTCATACAGAGAGCCGACACCATCACTCGAACCCGCAACATAGACATTGCCACTACTATCGACGGCAATTGCCTTTCCTCCGTCCCAACCGTTGGCTGGCCCGTTGTACCGGGTTACCCACATTTGAGAGAGACCAATAGTGGGCAAAATAATGACAAGCGAGACATATAAGTTCAATATATACTTTTTCATTTTTCCCTCTTTCCTCTTGTTGCGGTCTTGCGTTGTTATTTCTATAAAATTACCTAAATAAATTCCATAATTATATAATAGTATAAGAGTATATCGGTATATGTCAAGGGTGAAATTCTAACCATTGTGGCACAAATGTGTCACACGTGTCCCG
>Ga0114925_10001789_pt1 | contig 10750 bp, 11 predicted proteins | sample SumtaG_2_FD_87287 | JGI IMG/M metagenome (GOLD analysis project Ga0114925, IMG submission 87287) | Deep subsurface microbial communities from Indian Ocean to uncover new lineages of life (NeLLi) - Sumatra_00607 metaG | ecosystem: Environmental > Aquatic > Marine > Oceanic > Sediment | place...
GAAAGTATTTGTTGATCTGGGAGTACCTCAACATGCGGCAGAAGTGATTGAACATGAAATAACTAGAACAAATTGGGGAATTGGAGGGGTGCCAGCTTCAGAAAGATTTAAAGATGGGCCTTTCAGTGAAAAAAACAAACCATAAGGGTGCCAAAAATGGAATCAATAAAAAGATTACTTGAAATTAAAGAAAAAGGGCCCGAATCGGTTACTCCAGAAGATATCCCTCTAGCTTTAGGTATAACATGTCAATTCATAAATAGTAACCCCGCAGCAAAAGAATTAGTTAATGACGATATGTCTATGATCATTGAAATTAAAGGGGCTGATAAATATTATCTTACAATAATCGATGGAAAGTGTGAGTTCGGAAAGGGTGGGTTAGATTCCGCCAATTTTACTTTAACTACTGATCTCATAACCATAACGAAAATGTTATTAGGACAAATAGATGCTACAGTCGCATATTTTTCGGGAGACTTCGAAGCAGAGGGGGAGTTGTATTATATGATTCGTTATTTAGAAATTCTTGATTTAGCCTTTAAAATGTTAGATATTATCAGTAGTGAAGAACGAGTAGTAGTACTTAAAACTGAAGATATGAAAAATCTCTTTGATGTATATGCAAGAGGCGCTTCCACAGTAGATCCCTCTCATATAACTTTATTTTTTAAAGTATTTGCGACTTTTGTAAATTATAATCCTGAGGCTCAAGATCTAATATCCGGTGAAGATCTCAAAATTCAAATGTCAATAATTAATCATGGAGATTATTTGATTCGAATTGTTGACAGTAAAATGTCTTGGTCTGAGGAAACTATCTCTGATTTTACCGTCAAACTGGAAATGGCTTTAGAAACGTCTGCTGAGATTTTACTTGATGGTGATGCTGTATCAGCATTCATGGCAGGAAAAATTAAAGTAATGGGTGAGTTAGCTAAAGCCCTATTCTTTCAGGAGCTCAATGAATTATTTTTAGAATATCTGAATTTACTATAATCTTTATAAAGCTATTTTTTTTCCAATTTCAAAACTTTTTTCTAAAATATTCTGCTTTTTTAATATATCTCCTTTATCACCGACTCCGGGAACGATAACTTTTTCAATTAGAGCCATCTCTAAGTATTTAAAGCTTTTTTCAAACATTTTAACTAATGGTTCAGCAGTCTCTAGATTTTCTTCTTCAAAAGGAACTGCTATAATAACCTTTTTCCCTTTGATTTTTTCTCTATTTTCAGGACAATTAAAGAAAACAAAGCGATCTAAAAACGCCTTTATTAAAGCAGTTGGCCCGTACCAATAAACTGGTGTGCCGAAAATTATAATATCGCTCTCACTAATTTTTGTATATAGATTATTCATATCATCATTTTTACTACATTCATTTCCTTTCCAGCAAGCATGACATCCATCACATTCATTGATGGTTAAATCTCTAAGGAATACAATCTCAGTTTGAGCGCCTTCAGCTTCGGCACCTTCTATTATCTTATTTAATAAGATATGAGTATTGCCATTTTTACGGGGACTTCCCATAATTCCAAGGATTTTTTTCATGCTAAATCAAAATTAGAGTTTTTCTCCTTTTATTTCTTCTTCGTACTTCTTTCTTCTCTCTATTAAGTATGCTGGGATAGGTACATCCCACCACCCCCATGCGGGTGAGCCAGTAAATGGGAACTCTTGGTTTACCATGATTTCAATAACAGCTGGTTTTTCAGATTTACTTGCCCTTTGTAATGCTGGAATTATTTCTTCTTTTTTGGAAATTCGTTCAGAAAAGCACCCAAATGCCTCAGCAACCTTAGAGAAATCAGGTGTATAACTATTACCATCTTTATCAGTAAATGCTGTTCCATAACCTCGATCTTCTCCGAATGCTGCTTGCTGTAAATCCTTTATAGCAATCCAGCCAGCATTATTTAACACTATAATAAAGAAATTTTGTAAACCTAGTTGTACAGCAACGGATAATTCAGAAATTGTCATCATAAAATCCCCATCACCTACAATGGCAGTGACTTGGCGACTTGGTTTGCCGATGTCAATAGAACCTAATTTAGCACCTATAGCTGCAGGGAGGGAATAACCCATGGTAGAGAATCCTCCTGCGGTTAAGCAAGTTTTGGGTTCGTAAAACTCCAGCTCTTGAATCATTTGAGCTTGGACATTTCCAGAACTAGTGACTATAACGGCATCTCTGTCAAAAAACTTTCTTACTTCTTGAATAACCGTTGATATCATAACAGGAACTTTAGAATCATCACGATTTTTATCTAAAAGGTCATACCATCTTTTCTTTTCTTCTTGCATTTCTTTAAAATAGTCGGAATTTTCATAATCTTTAGAAAAACCTTGTTTGTTTAATTCTTCAAGAACTTGATTCAAACACGCTTTAGCATCTCCAACAATTCCAACTGTTATAGGATAATTCTTGCCAATTTCATGTGGATCTAAATCAATTTGGATGAGTTTTGTAGGAGGTATCGAAAAACTAACACCATTTTTATACGAAGAGGCTGTTTCATCAGCAAACCGACAACCGACTGCGAGAATAACATCGGCTTTTGATGTCATATTCAATCCAATCGTGGTTCCTTTGCTTCCTGCCGACCAACAGAAGAGTGGATGATCATTTGGAAAAGCTGATTTTGCCATCATAGTAACAACAACCGCAGCACCGATTTTTTCAGCTAAGTCTTTCACTTCCTTAAAGGCTTCGGCATGTACTATACCACCGCCCAAGAATAAGACTGGTCTTTTCGCTTCTTTTAATAAATCCACTGCCGCTTTAATTTGCTCGGGATCACCCAGTGATTTTCCAGTTACCCTTCGTTGTTGAGGTTCAGGTATTTCCACATCGATTGCATTTGATTGTACATCCATTGGAATGTCAATCGCTACCGGACCTCTTCTGCCCGTCATCATTTGATTGAATGCACGCTGCATTATTGTAGGTAACTGTCCTACTGAACTTACTTGCCAAGATCGTTTGCTAATTGGCTCAAGAATTCTTGGCATATCAGAATCTCGCGATCTTTCGATTTCTTGAAGGACTCCTTTTCCACGCATATGTACATGTGTATCCCCCGTTATGACCAATACTGGCATTGAATCAACATAAGCATCTGCTATACCAATTGCAGTATTTATTGCACCAGGACCAATCGAAGTAAAAACTACTAATGGTTTACCAGTGATTCGATAATATCCAACAGCAAGGTGTACACCTGACATTTCTTGCTTAGGTTGAATAATCGTAATTTTATCTTTATCTTTTAAGAAGGCGTCAACTAAGGGAAGGCATCCATGTCCTGGAATGCCGGCAACATATTTAACACCTTCTTTTATTAAATATTTTGAGATTATTTCTCCTCCAGTGTATCTTACCATAAAAATCAGCAAAAATAATTATAACAAATTAATAAAAATCTATGAAAGGAACTATTAAAACTATTCTTCCCAAATGCCAATATAATCATCAAGCATGTTATGTATTTTTGAGACACCAAATTGTCTATATAATGCTTTTATACCATTGCCATCGTAATGCCATTGAGAACGGTCTTTATATGAGTTTATTCCATCATTATCTGCAAAAAAATAGTCAATCATTTTCAATAGCTTCTCAGGAAAATATTTTATGAAAAACATAGTGGTTTTAGCAATCCAATCATGTGCACGAATATTTTCGGGTTTCACTGTGACTGGCTCACAAAGAACAACCATTTTTGCATGTTCTTTAGCATTTTTAACTAATTCGAAGTGCTGGGGGCAGATATGATGCATAATATCACATAAAATTATTACATCGACTTTTTCCTTTGGGTAATCTTTAAAGTCAAAGATATTTTTCTGTCGTAAAACAACTTTTTTTAATTTATACCTACCTCTATACCAATCTTTTTTAATCTTAGATAGAAAAATCCTGTTTAAATCCCAACCTTCATAAAAAATCGAAGGATCCAAATAACGAGTTATATAACCTGTACCACAAGGTAAATCTAATACTGTTTGGCATCCTTTCATATTGATAATCGATGCAATTGTCTTAAATTTCTTTTTTTGATCAACTAATCTCTGTGCTACAAAATCGTACACGTAACCACTGCGATATAAAAAGCTCTTAAATCCAGTTGTCATTTTGTAAAAAGAAATCTATTTAAAGATAATTGGATATAGGTAATAATATAAATATGTTTATATAGCCAATAAAGATAATTATTCAATAATATTAAACCAAAATTAAATAGCTAAAAAAAGTTAAATTATTTGATTAAAGATTTCTTTCGCATCGTTGTAAGCCTTATTATCATTAGAGAGTTCTAGTAAATTTCCCTCTGTCATATTGATTTCACTTATTTTATCATCATTAGGGATAAAACCCAATAATTTCACATTTATATTGGTGATTTGTTCTACTGTGTTTTTTAAAATATCTTTAAGGTGATCTGGGAAGCGATTTCCGAGTATCCAGATCTTTTCAAACTTCAAATTTACTTCTTGTGTAACTTCAAGGATTCGTTTCATTGTATGTATTCCCATTTTACTAGGATCAGTTACCACTACAAGATCAGTCACATTTCTCCCAGTTTTTCGTGCAAAATGCTCTAATCCTGCTGGAGAATCAATCAAAGTTATATCATAATTTTTTGATAAAACATCAATTGCATTCTTTAACATATTATTGATACTGCAATAACAACCGGGACCTTCACTTCGACCCATTTCCAATATATCAAAAGCGTCCATTTCGATTAAACAATCAAAAACATCTGTTTCAACAATATCACTCTTTGGAATTGTTGGAGAGAGTTGCATTTTTTCTATTTTCTTTTTTAAATCCGCCATTTTACCTCCAATGGTATCAGAAAATTTCACTTCCTCTCCGATTACATCAGCGACGTTTGCGTCAGGGTCAGAATCAATAACTATAATATCCTTCGCTTTTTTATTTTCAATAAGGTATTTTAAGAATAGAACTAAACTAGTCGTTTTTCCCACACCTCCTTTTCCAGAAAACGCAACAATCTTTTTCATATTAAATCACTCAAAAAATAGTTAAGATATCTTAAGTAAGGGAAATTGAATAAAGATTAAAAATTTGTTATTCATAAAATAAAAGATAAAAGCAAGTTCTAACATAAATTCTTAATCTAATCAAGATGGAATTTAATAATTAATAAATTAACGAGATCGTTGTTGTTCTTGACGATATAAAGGAGTAATTTTCGATGTAAATTCTTCAAGCGTGTATGGAAACTCGTCTTCGCTTGAAATTTTACCTAATTCTAACAGGATAAGTCTGGCTAAGAGCCAAAAAGCCAATCCTAATGCCTTTTTACCACGATTATTGGCAGGAATCGCAAGATCAATTCCACTAAGAGTGTCATCTGTATCGAATAAAGAAACAACTGGAACTCTGGCTAATTGAGCTTCTCTTAAAATAACTTTATCGGCGTGAGGATCAACGATTACTACTACAGCTGCATCTTTAATATATGTATCTATTATTGGATTTGTAAGAGAACCAGGTATGAATCTAGTAGTTACCGCCCTACATCCAAGGACCTCACAGAATATTTTTACAGGTTCTTTTCCATATCTCCGAACCGAACAAACAATTACTTTATCGCTACCTTCTTCCACAAATTTACTTAAAAATTTAGCAGCAATTTTTATTCGCTTGTCTGTTTCTTCAAGGTTTATAACATATAATCCATAATTAGTTTGCCTATAGATAAAACGTCTTGCATCGCCTGTTAATAATTTAGTCCCGATATGAATCCCGCAGCTTAAATACATTTGTTTTTGTTCTTCATCTTTATCTATAATTTTTTCCACTACTTCGAGCTCATTCGAGATATCTAAAAGGCCTATTTCTTCTTCTATATCAAGTTCATCTTCAAAATCTATGTCATCTTCGAAATCCGGAATTTTATCAATATCTAAAGAAAATTCTTTTTTTTCTGGTTCTTTCTCTGTTTCTTCTTCATCTTTAGTCTTTTTCTTTCTTTTAGCCAAGTAATTGAAACCTTTTTTTAATTTTTTAAAGTTATTCTAAAAAACTTTTTTAAATACTTTATTTATTAAAAATCACATAATTTTAATATTTTTCGTATGGAAAATCGAATACAATAGTATTTTGAAAAAGAAAGTGGAAAAATTAGCAAATTTTTATTGTTGCCGAATGTTATTTAGTTTGATCTCTTTTCCACAGTGAGGACATTCAATTTCTTCAGGTAATAATTCGGGTTCTGGTAAAGATAAATCTCGAATAAATGTATCTCCTTGAATATAGCCGTTAAGAGCTTTCTCATTAATTAATTTCTTAATATATATTTTAACCACATCTTTTGGTACTTTGAAATTAGCTGAAATTTCTTTTAATCGAATAGAGCGATGAGGAGCAATAAATCGACCGAAGTTTTCTTTCATAAATACAATTCTTCTTTCTTTAATATCCATTACTTTAAAATCTTCCTTGATGTAAAAAATATCTCCTTTTAATTCGCCCTTCAATAAACCTTGAGAGATTTGATCTCTTAAATAATTTTTAACATAGAGAAGATTTACGTCATATTTTTGAGCTATATTTAAAATATTAAAATCAATTGTATTCTTATTTTCTCTTAGCTGATTGTAAAACTTCGACTTAAACCGTTTTTGATTGTAGCTAACAAGCGCCTTTTCACCTATTTTTTTGAAGTAAACTAAAAGATATGGAAGACTGAAAAAAAAAATAAAACTAATAATGGCAATTCTTAAGCTCCACAAATTAAAAATTTCATTAAATTCGACAAAATCAACTGAAATTAAATCAAATATAGTTAAGAGAGAGAAAATTATTAACAAAACAAAGATTATCCCTTCTATAATTGAGATAACATATTTATATTTCATAATGTCTTCCATACTCAAAACTCAAAAATAATATTAATCATTAAATTATATTTAATAAAACATAATAACTTTAATTGTTTAGAAAAATCGATTAATATGCCTGATAAACGTATAATTGTAGGGATTATTTCTGGAATTCTACTAAGCTTTTTTAGCGTCGCTATGTTCACTATGTGGGCAAGTCTTATCGAACTTCAAGACTTTTTTGGGAGTAATATCGTAAAAATCTTTTATATTTTATTATTAGATAATTTTAGGTATGACCCTTCGTTTGTAAGTGGAAACCTTTATGAATTTTTTAGTCCTCAACTTCTTGCATGGCTGTTGGTAGGGTTCCTTAGTGGATCTATCGCTAAGGGGAGGAAGAGAGGTATATTAATTGCAATAGTAATAGTAATTATTGACCTATTACTTTGGGTTATTGTGGGGATCGTAATTGGCGAGGATATGTTTGCCCTATTCCAAGACATGAATCTAGTATTAACTATTGGAGGAATTATAAGTGCATTAATAGGAGGTTCTGGAGGGGGCTTGATTGGAGGCGCAGTTTCTGGACCATATCAAGGATAATTTTTTTAATTTCTTTAAAAGTTTTAATTAGAAACCCCCTTTTTTTATTACGATTTATCTGTATTATAGAATTTTACTTTTATTTTTTTGGAGACTAATAATAATGGCACCAGTAGAGATTTCTTTGATAAATTTAACAATCGGAGTAATTTTTGCGACTATATCTAGTATTTTATTCGCTTCAGGAATTATCCTTCAAAAAAAGGCGGTTGTGGATATGCCTGAAATAAAGTTAAGCGATGTGAGTTCTATGACCGCAATGGTTAAAAATAAAACTTGGGTTATAGGGATATTGATTGCTATGGCTGGCGGACCATTTTATTTACTAACACAAGTTTTTATAGGGGTGACATTAACACAACCGATAATATCAGGACTACAATTAGCCTTTACAGTAATTTTAGCAATGTTTTTATTAGACGAGAAAATAGGAAAAATAGAAACACTTGGGTTTTGCCTTTTAGTAATTTCTCCGATTTTTCTGACTTTAGGAAATGTAACTGCTCCAGCTGTAGATTTAATGTCATCTGAATTTTATTTTTCATTTTTTCTTTTATTTTTATTGCCAATTTTATTGCTCTGTGCTATTCTTTTTCTTATGACAAAAAAGGCAAACGAAGTAATGGCAGGAATAATATATGCTATGATTTCGGGCATGATTTTTGCTATTGGAGCTATAATGGCGCAATTTGGTGTCGAAGTTTTGAAAGGATATTCTCAATTAATAATGCTGGCGTTATTATTTTTTATTTTTTTAATGCTTGGAAATACTTTAGCGACAATAATACAACAACTAGCCTTTCAGCGCGGAAAAGTGGGGATTTCTATTGGGTTCCAGGCGACAGTTGGCTTATTATTGGCAATTTATGGTGGAATTTTGATTTTTAATCAATTAATTTTAGCACCCTTCTTTTTCATTACAGGCATAATTATGATATTTGCGGGTAATGCTCTACTAGTTCAGTTCCAAACAAGAATAGAAGAAATTGAAACTAAAAAGCCAGTTATAGATAGAACCGAATCTAATTCCACATAAAAAGTGGAATATTTGATAACTAAAAATTAAAGTAAATTGTTTAATTATAAATTATAATGGCTAAGAAAGATGAAATTTTACCCGATTGGGATTTTGCTTTAGCATTACTTCGAGAATTAAAATTGCCATATTCTATTAAACGACATTCAATAAGAGTTGCAGAAAAAGCTTTAGAAATTGCAAATAAAATAAATCATGCAGATGTGGATAAAAATTTAGTTGAAATTGGGGCATTATTGCATGATATTGGAAGAGCAAAAACTCATAGTTTTAAACATGCATTAATAGGAGGTAAAATTTTAAGAGAACGGGGGCTACCTAGTGTGGCTAAGATCTGTGAGAGACACCTTTTAGGAGGTCTTGATAAAGAAGATGCCAGAGAAGTTGGATTGCCTGAAAAAGATTATCTTCCTAATTCTTTAGAAGAAAAAATTGTGTGTTTAGCTGATAAATACATGGCGGGTACAAAAGAAGTCTCAATAGAGAAACGTTTTGAAAAATGGTTTAGAAAATATGGAAAAAGTAAAATTCTCCTAAAATCAAAAAAAAGAATCGAAGATATTCAAAAAGAAATTAATGAATTAATGTAAATTCAGCATTATTCGGGATTAATCCCTTTTAGGTGATCCTTGAATTTAAGTTTTTACTCGTAGCCGCTTAGAGTGGTTTGAATAAAAACATGCTTGTCTTCAGGGATTTTATACCCTATTTTTTTCTTTTTATCATCTTTCATTAAATATTTATACAAGGGGCGGCCCGTCAAATTAGTAAATGGGATATAATCGTATTCCACGATGAACGCATGGAGTGTAAATAAAAGATGCCCGTACTCCTTATCTCTCTGCTTTCTCCCCGCTCCATTACCCTTTACTTGTGAATGCTTACTTTCTATCTTGTTAGTGGTAACGTGTTTTTCCTTAAAAATCTTGAATATGGGCATTAGCATCTGGAGCATCCACTTTTTAGCTCCTGCTCGCATGGATAACTTGTTGGTTTCGAAATTTACGAATATTTTAGCAGTCCCTTCTTTCTGGAACGAGTCGGCTTGGTAGTTCTCCAATTTTTGCCGCCATCGTTCGTTCTTAATTTCTAAGGATTCTTCTTTTCGAGGTCTTCCTCTTTTTTTGTAAATTTTGCCTTTTATGAACTTGATCTCCCACTTAAACTTGAGCTCGTGCTTATTACGATAAAATGCTTTCCAGTGTGTCATGATCTTATAATGTAAAAAGTGAGGACCAAGTTTTATATATTTGCTGATGATAATCTCTCCGCGTTGCTTTTTAGTGTGGAATTGAACAACGTGTATTACTTTACTACCGAATATCTTTGCGATTGATTTATAGGAAGATTCTCCGTCAGTGATGAGAATTCTAAGTTTTTCTCTACACGTTTCAGGGATTTTGTGGAATGCCTCAAGAATAGAATCTCTGAGTTCTCCTTCATTTACAGTTCCAACAGAAAGAGTTTCGTAATCATTATTGATAAACACAATTTCTATATCAGAATTCCCTCGAGAACCTAAATACGTCTCGTCACATAGCATGACACCCCTTGGAAGTGCCTTGATTTTCTGTTCAATTACCTCCGAATTCTGTTGAAATACCTGCAAAACAAACGATTTTTTGAACTCACTTAACTTGTGTTGTGGAATCCCCCATCGTATTGCTATCCCAGTGAGCGGATATTTAAAATGCAACAGCTCGTAAAGTATCTTTTTAATTTTTTCTTGATAAAGTAATAAATCTATCATTAAAAGATCATTTCCGAACCGCTTCCCGCATTGTGAACATTGGATTCTATGCTCCTTTTTCTGCTTAGAGGTGTTAAATCCATCCCAGGTAATAGAGCCCAGATGGGCACATATTTGTTGAGAAGTAGATTTTAAATTCTGCTTAATTGGCCCCGAAAAAAAATTTATTCGCATTTTTTCATCTAAATCAGGATAATTCATTGTTTTCCCCAACCAATTTTTAATTACTAATTAATATTGGGGAGAACTTCTATTTTAATGTTTCCCCAGAAGCAGAGGCGTCTAACTGCCCAAAAAATGGTAGTTTAGAAGGCAAAAATCTATGAGATCCGAAAGTTTATATAATACCCATCTAAATGTTTACATAACAAGTAAATGAAAAAAAATTGGATTATCACCTAAAAGGGATTAATGCCAAAAATTAGTCTTTATGATTATACCTTAGAGAACTTTAATTTAATCTGACTTGTTAAATCATTTATTTGCTGGTC
>Ga0114925_10001790_pt1 | contig 10749 bp, 10 predicted proteins | sample SumtaG_2_FD_87287 | JGI IMG/M metagenome (GOLD analysis project Ga0114925, IMG submission 87287) | Deep subsurface microbial communities from Indian Ocean to uncover new lineages of life (NeLLi) - Sumatra_00607 metaG | ecosystem: Environmental > Aquatic > Marine > Oceanic > Sediment | place...
AACCCTCGTATGTGACTCCGCAAGGCCAGCGTCACTTTTTTGATCAAACTGGCAACTTCGGTGGCCAGAGGCGGCGCTGAACTGTGAACCTGACAACCTGAGTAGTTACACATGGCCTTTATTTGTCCACATGGGGTTACTGGTACCTGCCATCTCAAAGGGCTTGAGGAGTAATGGAAATTCCCTTTGATGTTTCAGGACAAAGTTTCTATAATGCCACGACAAGAGTCAAACACCGTGGGTTAAGGAGGTTTTTTGCTGCATGTCTCTTATCTTTATTGGCGCTACAGGCGATCGGGCAGGCCACAGCCTCATTACCTGGTCCATAGCCCGAAGGCTTGTGGAGAGAGGGAACAGTGTGGGCTTCATAAAGCCCTTCGGAACCCATCCCGTTAACATAGATGGGGTTTGGACTGACTGCGATGCCTTTCTTTTCAAAGAGGTATTGAATCTTCAAGAACCCTTTGAGCGAATCTGCCCTTATCTCCTTTCAGAAGAGGCATGGCGGCAAAGGGAGAATAAGGAGGTCCTTGAGGAGATCAAATCCCTTGCCAGGGAGCTGTCCGTTGGAAAAGACTTCCTCCTTGTCATGGGCTCCGAGCACATCTTCTTTGACGATTCCTCCCGCCCTATTCCCGATGTCTCCCTTATCACTGAATTGAAGGCAGATTTCGTTCTCGTCAGTCGATTCAGAGACACCGCTAAGTCCATTTACTCCATTCTGTCTGTCAGTTCTCTACTTAAGGACAGAGTCAAGGGAATCATCCTTAACCGGGTGGCGCCGGAAAAACTTGAAGAAATCAGCAATAAAATGATCCCTTCCCTTGCACAGAAGGGGATTCCAATTATAACCGCACTTCCCGAGGATCCTGTCCTTTCCTTCCGGAGCCTTGGGGAGATAAGAGATATCCTTGATAGTGAAATCCTTTGGGGAGGGGAATATCTCGGGCAGTCTGTCGGAGGGATGACTGTTGGTTCGACAGACCTAAAGGGTGAGCTGCGTCTGTTTAAAAGAGCCTATAACAAGATTATTTTCCTAAAGCCATTTCCTCTCGACGCGGAAACAGGTGAACCCCCAGCCCACCGGGCTATTGCAGGGATTCTCTTGACCGGAGGCCGAAATCCAGCGCCACAGCTTTTGCAGGTGGCCAAAAACTCCAAGACTCCCCTTATGCTGGTGAAAGATGACACTTTTGCGGTCCTGGAACGTCTGGAGAAAACCACTTCCAGTCTTGCACCAAAAGACGAATTCAAGGTACGGCGTATCACAGAACTGATGGATCGCGATGGAGCCCTTGACAGGCTTCTGCACTCCCTTGGAGTCAGCCAATAGTATCCGATATGATCCCGAGGAGCTTTTCAGGTGATATTGGCTTTGATAGAAACAGATTAGCTCCTGCCTCAATCCCGTGAACCCTGTCCTCCTCCTGGCTTTTGGCCGTTAAAAACACGATCGGCGTTTCTCTATAGTTCTCTTTTTCCCTGATCTTCTTACAAAGCTCAAAACCATCCATTTCAGGCATGATAATATCAAGCATCAGGAGGTCATAGCCATTCTGATCGAGTCTCTTGAGGGCCTCGGTACCCCTGGACGAAGTATGCACCTCATAACCCTCCGGCCTGAGGAGCTCATTAAGGGCAATAAGGACCATTTCATCATCGTCAACGATAAGGATGCGTTTTGCCATTGCGTTACTCCTTTCCCGATTGTTTCGTTGGCAGAAGGATCGTCACCTCAGTCCCTTTACCAGGTTGGCTTTTGATTTCAATTCTCCCTCCGTGGGCCTCTATAATGCCAAAGCAAAGAGAAAGACCCAGGCCTGTGCCTTTTCCCACCGGTTTGGTGCTGAAGAAAGGTTCAAGGACTTTATCAAGGTTTTTTTCAGGGATCCCCTCCCCAGTATCTTTTACCGAGACGGCGACCAGGGGAACTCCTTCATCCTCAGTGCTGTAAGAATAGATGGTCAACTCCTTTGGCCGCGTCCCCTCATCCATTGCGTCCCTGGCATTGGAAATCAGGTTGAGGAAGACCTGTTCGAGCTGGTTTGAATCGCCCATGATCTTGGGCAAATTTTGTGCCAGTCTCTTTTTGATCAACATGTTATGGCTGAGGAGTTGTTGTTCTGTAATCATCAGGGCATTTTCTATGGGGTAGTTTATGTCAAGTTCACTAAACTCAGGCTCGGTCTGCCTGGAAAATTCTCTCAAGTGTTCAACGATTCTCTCGATTCGATTGTTGCATTTTTTTATGAGTTCCAGCCGCTCCCGTTCAGGGTTGTCTTCACTGATGTTTTTGAGGAGTACGTGCAGGATCGTTTGCGAGGCCATGAGTGGATTATTCAACTCGTGGGCTACGCCGGCAACCAGCTCCCCGAGGGCCCTCATTTTGGATGCCTCAACAAGACGAACCTGGGCCGATTTAAGCTTGGCCTCCAAACGCTTTTGCTCTGTAATGTCTTTGAAGATTCCGGCCGTACCAATAACCCGGTCATCTTCACCTCGAACCAGGAACAATGAATTCAAAATGACGAGAATCTCCCCATCTTTGGTCCTTACTTCCATCTCGTAGTTTTCAGCTCTCTCATCTTTCTGCAGGAGGGCCATGATCTCTTTGGCCTCTTGAATACCCATGGCATAAACACTCGAGATGTGTTGTCCCAGGATATCCTCTCTCCGGTATTTGATCATTTCCTCCATGGCTCGGTTCAAATAGGTTATCTTCCCTTTAAGATCAGTGGTCACGATTCCATTAACAGAACTCTCCATGATATTTTCGAGGAACTCTTTGGTCTCCCGGAGTTCTTTCTCGAGGCTTTTTCTTCGTGTGAGGTCCCGGAGGATCTCCACAAAACCTGTGGTTTTGCCCGAAGGATCCTTAATGGCCGTAATCGTCGAATGGACAGGAAAGCGGTCACCGTTTTTCCTGACCCGATACATATCCAGTTCGCAGACACCTTCTGTCCTTGCCCGTTTTGACATCTCTTTCTGAATGGCTTTTTTGCAATCCTCAGGGACGAGGGTGATGCCTGTTTTTTCTTTATTAAGAACCTCTGCCTTTTTCCATCCAAAAATCTTCTCCGCTCCCTTATTGAATTCGATAATCCTCCCGTAGAAGTCCAGGGCCATGATGCCATATTCAGTGGCGCTGTCCAGGATGCTGTTCAAAAATCGTGAAGTATCACGGTATTTCTCCCTTGATTCCTCAAGCTCCTTCGTCCTGGACTCCACAATTTTTTCCAAATTTGATGTGTAATGCTGGACCTGCACTATCATCCGGTTAAATGATACTCCGAGAACACCGATTTCATCTGCATTGCGGACAATGACCCTCTCAGAAAGGTCTCCGCCTGCCATCCTGGTGGTTACCTCTGTGAGCTCTTTAATGGGCCTCGTCAGCACTGTCGAAAGGGTGAGGGTCAAGACAAGGACCAGAACGAGGCCCATGAGCACAACGATTATGATGAATCGTTCGGTCTCGTAAAGGGAGCTGTAGATTTCTTCCTCATAGGTGCCAGCCACAATTATCCAGTTCCACGGTTTGAAGTAAATGTATTTATTGATTTTCTGTCTCGATTTTGTTTCTCCGAGCTCCGGATTAATCCAGGGATAACGGATGGTGCCTACATCACCTTCCTCAAGGGTGGTGGCATTATTTACCATAGAGCGGATGTATTCAAACCCTGATGAATCTCTGGAATCAAGGACGTTTTCCCCTTCCTTGGCCGGATGGACCTTTAGGGTGCCTCTACCATCTATGATGAATACATACCCCGTATCTCCGACCTTGATTTCTTTTACCTCGTCCTTAAAGGACTGGGCACTTTGTTCCCTTACGCCCACATAAAGAGCCCCGATCACAGTTCCATCCTGCCCCCTAATAGGCTCATAGGCCGTTATATACCAGTCGTTCACCACATATGCCCTGCCCCTATAAGAGCGTCCTGCCAAAATCGCCTGTGCCACAGGGCTGTCCGGGGGAATAAATGTCCCTACAGCCCTTTTCCCATCCTTTTCTTTGACATTGGTGGAAATACGAAGGAGTCGATTACCATCAATTCTTTGAAAGATTGTGCAGGTTCCGCCTACGAGTTCCTGGACCTCATCTACAAAATGATTATCCCGGCTCAGAGGCCTGTCCCCTATCTTCCAGAGGGGCACAGTGACCGGATATCGCTCCCTGGTGATCTGGTTAACGGCATCAAAACGGAGTTTTTCTCCCGGCACAATTTCGATTGCACGACCGTGAAGGTAAAGGAGTTCCCGGGCAACGTTCAGATCGGAGGTTACCTTCATCTGGACCATCTCCTGCTGCACCTTACATATGGAATAGATGTTTCTGACGAGATGATCCAGATCCTCCTCGGATGCGCTTTTAAGGGCATTGCCAAAACGATTCATTGAAAGGTAGGCAACGCACAGAAGAGGTAGCAAGACCAGAAACAGGGTTACGCTGATCAGCTTTGCGCGGATACTCCAATCGCGAAAAAGCGGCATGAACATTTAGGTTCCTCGCGAGGCATTAAATAAATTCATAAGGTACTAATATACCGGATCGGGGAATGTGACCATACCTCTGGGCTTTCCCACCATCCGGTACATCACAGGTGAAGCCCAGCCCTCGTCGAGCACATCATCTTCAATGTCCGCAAGAATGCCGTCATGAATGGCCCAGCTACGGCCCCTCACGGTGTGAGCAAACTCAGGTTTACGGAAGGGTGTGCTATTATCCAATTTGTTGAAGAGCGCTTTTCCAGGTTGAAAGAGGTCATGGATCCTTTTCATTTGGGCATATTCGTCAAAATAGCTGAATCCGTGCCTTTCATACGTAATTGCATTATGATAGAAGAGGGCCTCCAGCCGTATGCTCTTGATATCAAAGATCCGGCAGAAAAACTCCAGAACATGGATCACCTCACGGGTCAGCCCCAGGCCCTTGGTAACCTGTCCGGGAAAGAGCCCGGCTTCCACAGCCTTTTCCTCCTCGGCAAGATTCCTGGATGCCCACCCGAATAACGTGTCTCTCCCCTCCTGGTCAATATGCGTTGTGAATACTGGTGAACCAGGGTCATTAACAACGAGAAAATCCCAGTCAATCTGGGTGAAATCGTTTAAATCAGTAAGCTGTATAGAGTAAAGAGCGTGCTCTGATCCTGGTAATTTTATTTCCACCAGACAGGTTCTGTCCCCTCGGGGACAGAAAAACCGCACAATCCTCTCCCCCTTTTCGTTACGCAAAGAAAGGGGGTCAATCCTGAAACTACTATATAGTGAAGGAGGAATGAGTATCCGGTAAAGCCCCTCCTTTTCAGAGGGCGACAGGCGGCTAATTCTTTGAATCCAGGGCATGCGTCGTCATCTCCTACTATGCTCTTAATTAGCCCATTTTGACAGAGAAGTCAAAAAAAAGGAGTGAGGTCCTTTCTTGTACCGGGAAACCCAGTGTTTTTCATTGACCCTGCTTATACACGTCTGTTAGTCTGCCGAGGCAGTTTAAAATGCCCCCTTTTACACAATCTCTGCGTCAGGCTCAAATTTTCATCCTCGAAATACTCAATGTATGAAGGAAAACCTTTGGGAAAAGACGATGTTAAAACAATGGGGTCAATCTTTGTCCATTCAGACGATATGGGCCGGTTTGATTTTGGGCCTGACCATCCATTCAAGCCGGAAAGGGCATTAAAAACGTATGACCTCTGCACGCGCTACGGCGTTATGAACTACCCCTGGATGAAAATCCTGGATCCTGAGCCCATAGACCAGGCTCTCCTTACCCTTTTTCATGAACCCGCTTACCTCGGCCTTCTCAAGGATGCAAGCTCAGGACAAATGCGTCCCGAAATGCTTGTCGAAATGCTTGAGCGAGGTATTGGAACCGAAGACACCCCAATTCTTTCCGGAATATACGAATGGTCTTTGCGGGCAGCCGGTGGCACACATGTTGCCCTGCAAAAAATCATCAGTGGTGATGCCCTGATTGCATTCAACCCCCTGGCAGGGTTCCACCACGCCCTGCCTGACCATGCAGAGGGTTTTTGCTATATCAATGACATCGTGATTGCCCTTAAGGATGTATTACGTGGGTCGCCCGGGCTAAGGGCGGTCTATATCGACCTCGACGCCCACCACGGAAACGGCGTTCAGCAAGCATTTTATGATGATCCAGGAGTTCTTTTCATTTCCCTCCACGAAACCGGAAGAACCCTCTACCCCTGGTCAGGCTATGAAACCGAGGCAGGAGAAGGCCAAGGTGTGGGTTTCACGGTCAACGTCCCCCTGGAGCCTGGGACCGATGACGAGGTCTATGATTTTGTCTTTGACGCACTGGTCCCACCGCTGGTTACATCCTTTTCACCGGATTTCATTGTGGCTGAACTCGGGGCTGACACCCTGATCTCTGACCCTCTTACTCACCTTAAGCTGACCAATAATGGATATCAGAAGGCTTTAAAGGGAATCATGGCCCTTTGCCCAAAAATCCTCGGCCTTGGAGGGGGAGGCTACGATCTATATAGAACTTCCCGATGCTGGACCCTGGCCTGGGGCATACTAAACCATGTGGAACCAGTGGACGAGTTTGCCGGTCTTGTGGGAGGTATGATGTTCGGGCCGGAAAACGAGGTGGGCAGTCTCTATGATCATCCGTACTTCACAAAGGGTGAAGTCAAAGACAAGGCCTTCGAGGAGGCCCGAAGAGTCGTTTCCTATATCCAGAAAGAGACCTTCCCTGTCCATAGCTTATAGCCCATGAGATAATGCTTTTAGATTGTAACTACTCAGGTATGTTTTAGACAGGATTACTGGATAACTACAATGAGACCTTGTTTGTGTATTTAAAATAGCACCTGTTTATCCTGTTATCCTGTCTAAAAAAAGACATGCCTGGATAGTAACAAGGGCTCTGGAATTGTTATGGCAGAAGCGTTGTATTACATATCCCTGGGGGAATTGCCCGGATGAAAGTGCTGTTTGTAACGGACCTGCATGGAAGCAGGTGGAAATATGAGCGGTTGTTGGAAACAGCAAAGGGCCTTCGGGCAGATGTAGTCATCAATGGTGGTGATATGCTCCCCTGGAATAATGATCCCTTTAGACAGGACGAATTCATTACCAACTATCTTGACAAACACTTTGCACGATTCAACTCTGCAGGGATTTATTATCTCTGCTATCCAGGAAACGATGACCTTAGAATCTTTGATCATCTCTTTGAGGAAACTTGCGATAAGTATCCCTTCGCAGTCTGCCTGGCACAAAGAAAATTTGAAGTTGGAGGTTACGAATTCGTAGGTATGAACTGGATAGTTGATTATCCTTTCCGGCTCAAAGACAGGTGTAGAATGGACATGGATGACTATGTATTCCAGGTGCAGTTTGGAAAAGGACTGTTATCTACACCAGATGGATGGCAGGAGATAGATGACTGGTTTTTCTATGCAAAAAGGCTCCCAACGATAGAAGAGGAACTCAATCGCCTGGTACGCCCTGAGGATATGTCAAAGAGTGTATATGTAATGCACACGCCCCCATACGGCATGGAATTAGACAGAGTGTATCGCGTTGCTGACGGAGTAGGATCAAAGGCGATTTACAATTTTTTAAAGAAATATCAGCCAAAGCTCTCACTTCACGGCCATATCCATGAGTCTCCTGAAGTTTCAGGACGATGGCATGCAAAACTCGTAAGGACCATATGCATTCAACCCGGCCAACTTAATGAGTTCACCTATGTGACGATTGACCTGTCCACCATGAAGTTTGATAGAATCAAGGAGCAATACCCCAAATAACAGCATGTTTTTTCTGACATGCCAGACCTTTATTTAGTCAGATACCTTCTACGACTTGCGGGCAAACAAACTACCAGACGAAATTGTTGTAATTTAACAGTGTATTGAAAGGGAGCCACTATGAAGAAACAAAAAAAGAATCGAGATTTGGAAAAGAGATATCCAAAAAAGGCGTTCATAGCGAAACTACGCCGCCTTGCGGATGCACTTGAGAATGATGGGCATTTTTCCATACAAATTGACGGAGAGCGTATTCATGTCCCGGTTAGTGCCATCATCAGTATCGAACACGAACGAGGGATTGAAAGCGAGGAAATTGAATTTCAACTTAAATGGAAGTACAATCGAAAACCCTCAAAAAAGCAGTAAACAAAAGGAGGTAAAACCATGAAGTGTCCTGTGTGTGAAATTGAATTAAACATGACGGAAAGATCCGGAATTGAAATTGACTATTGTCCTCAGTGTCGCGGAGTATGGCTGGACCGGGGGGAACTGGACAAAATAATCGAACGGTCAACCCCTTCCCCTGCCCCAAGGGGCCATGAAGACCGGGATGCCCGCCAACACCAGGGATACAGAAAGAACGATTATCACCACAAGAAGAAAAAGCACAAATCACTTCTTGGTGAATTGTTTGATTTCTGATCGGAACGTCAAATCCAAATAAACAGGGACAGTAATGTTGCGCAACCCTCCATCACATTTCTATCCGTTCCGCGTCGCGAGGGGCCGACGTCCTCGACGGATTCTGGTATTGACATCGGGGCTGGGGGCCGGGCACAGCCGAGCTGCTCAGGCCATCGAGCACGCCCTGCCTAAGCAGGACCCTTCTGCAAGTATCCGGCAACTCGACTTCTGGGCCCTCATGGACGAAGGTGTTACGAGTGCGGTGAAGGATGTCTACCTGGAACTCGTTACCCGCCATCCAGACCTCTACGACAATCTCTATCAATATGATCGGCATACCTTGCGGCAGCTCCTGGTTGCCGGCAGCATGCCAGAGCCGCTAAAGGAGATGATTCGGGGCTTATGGAGACGCCCGGCTACGGGAACGGCACGACGGCTTTCCCCGCACCACAGTCTGCTGGATCGCGCACTGTTCACCTTCTTTCTCGCAAGTCTCGCAGGCACCCATCATTTCCCGGCAGGCAGGGTCTTCCGCCGGGGAGTACTGAAATGGATCCTATTGCGGCTGGCGAGGCGTCTCAGGGTCGAGGTGCTGCGTTTTTCACCTGATGTCATTGTTGCAACCCAGATGCATCCGGCGGCCCTGCTATCGGGCATTAATCGGTGGCGCAGTGCAAGGCAAGGGACAGTTGCCGTGATAACGGATTATGGTGTACATGATCTGTGGGTGCAGCCGCGCACCGACCACTACTGCGTGCCAACTGAGGATGTGGCCGAGGATTTGCGGAGACGCGGAGTTCCGGCCCATCGCGTACACCTTACGGGTATTCCCCTGATGCCGGGTTTCCGGCGTCTGCCGTCGTGTACCCGGGCTCGGCATGAGCTGGGACTGGACCCTGCCCGTCCCACGGTTCTGGTGTCCGGTGGCGGACTGGGGTTTGGCCTGCACAGGGTGGTAGTGGACCTGATCCGTCACGGAACTTCATGGCAGGTCCTTGTGGCAGCGGGCGACAATGGTTCGGCTCTGAAACTGCTCGGCCCATTGGCTGCGGAGGTGCCAACACAAGTGCGGCTCTTCGGCTGGACGGATAGGATGGAGACCCTCATGCGCGCTGCGGATGTGGTCGTTGCAAAGCCTGGGGGCTTAACGCTGGCCGAGGCCCTGGCCTCCGGAAGGCCACTTCTAGCGCCCGGTTCACTGGGAGGGCAGGAGGGGTTCAATGTGCGTTTTCTTGAACGCCACGGGGTCGGAGGCCTGGTACCGGAGAGAGAACTGGTAGAGAGCTTGCGGTCGTTGTTGGGCAATTCCCGGAAACTTGCGTGCCTCCAGGATCGTGCCTGGAACCTGGGTCGGCGTGATAGCGCCGAACGTGTTGCCGACCTTGTGTGCGAACTATTGAACAGTGAAGCCAGGGGCAGAGGTGAAAATGTCTTTCACTCGACGAGTCATCAAGGGCGGTTTCCGCCTATATGACAGGTTATACCGCCTGCTCTTTCGATTGCAGGCGGTGGGACCTTTGTTGTACGTGGGCTGTGAGCGTTATCGCGGCCCTGCCAGAGCTTTTGCCGACCAGGCAGAGCTACGTCCAGGGGATCCGGTCGGCACGTTACATGTCAATAATGCGCTCATTGCTAATCTGTACGAAACAGATTGGGCCGGCCAGAGAGTGGCCCTCGCATTCAGCAGGCTATTACTGGCCTCCCTGGAGGCGCTGGCGGCAGAGGCCCAGGTTGACTCATGGTTAAGGAAGATCCCCGTTTATCGGGGAATTAACTGGTTCCGGCCCCGCGGTAAACGCATTGGTTTCCAGGTGGAGGCTTTAGCCGGGGGGCCAAGGGCGGGTCTTCTTCGATTGCACTTCCGCCTGCTCCTTTATGCCTTTGCTGGGGGGGACGACTCCTGGAAGACAAGACCAATAAAGCCCCACGTTTTTTGGCTGACGCGGCAGCAGCTCATAAAGCACTTTGGTAAGGATAATTCAGAAGATGATTCGCCGGAGACTTATCGCAGACGGAGATACGGTGTACCACGGACCGGATGAGGGTGGGCGTGTGTTTCTGACCTTCGACGACGGGCCTGACCCTCGATTTACCCCTCTAATCCTTGATATCTTAGCGCAAGCGAGTGCATATGCAACCTTTTTCGTTGTGGGTGAAGACGCCATCCGCTTCCCCTCGTTGGTGCGGCGGATAGCTCAAGAAGGGCATGAGGTGGCGAATCATACCTGGCGACATCGCCACCCCTGGGCCATTTCATCGGGGGTTGCACGACAGGAGGTATCTTTCGGGAGCGCGGCCCTTGCTGATGTGCTGGGGCGCTCGCCCCGATACTTCC
>Ga0114925_10001791_pt1 | contig 10748 bp, 13 predicted proteins | sample SumtaG_2_FD_87287 | JGI IMG/M metagenome (GOLD analysis project Ga0114925, IMG submission 87287) | Deep subsurface microbial communities from Indian Ocean to uncover new lineages of life (NeLLi) - Sumatra_00607 metaG | ecosystem: Environmental > Aquatic > Marine > Oceanic > Sediment | place...
AAATTCTTTTATGGCATTAAACAAATTTATTACCAAATATCAATTTTTAGTTAATTATTAAAAATAATTGCTGTTTATAAGCATTTTTTTATAATTATTATGTGTCAAGTCGAAAAACTATAAATAATGATTTAAATTTTTTTTTGATTTTATTATTATTGATTTTTTCAATTTTATTACCCTTTATTTTATTTAAGAATTCTTTATTTGTTATTACAACTCCCTCCATGAAGCCTACGTTAAATGTAGGTGATTTAGTTATTAAAGGAAATAAACCTCCTCAAGATATTAAAGTTGGAGAACAAAATGGTGATATTTTGATTTTAAAAGGTCCACGATATTTTTATGAACAAGGTTTTGATCCTATTTTTTGGAATTATTTAGATAATAATACTCCAATTATTCATAGAGCAATTGATAAAAAGAGAATTGGTGATAAATGGTTCTTTCAAACCAAGGGTGATAATAATTTAGTATCGGATGGTGCTTATAAAATAATAAATCAGTCAGAGAACTATATTTTAATTGAATATAATTGTTCAAAAATAATTTATATCTCTGAAACAGAGATTCTAGGAATCGTCATATTTAAGATACCCTTTATAGGCTATATTAATATATATTTTCCGGTGTTTGTAATAGTTATAATAGTAATTTTAATAATATATTTAATAATAAAACGTTTAAATTTTGAAATAAAAATTAATAAAAGAACTAAGTAATTTTTTGGATCCTTTTAGTTCTTAATAAAATTTCTATGTTTTTATAATTTCTTTAATAAATAATTATGATATGGTTAAAAAGGGAAAATACAAGCTTCTATCGTACATTATCAACGATTCCTTAATTTTTTATAAGAGCTTAAATAAAAAACAAAGATTTGTCGCTTTTAATATTCTTGAAGCTGAAAATTTTCATCAATTAATCTCAATCTTAAATAAATTCTTAAATAAGAGGTACCTTAATTACTATTCTATTCAAATTGATAATTTAAAAAAAAAGAAATTATTTATCTTAAATTTTGAAGATGAAAAAAAAGATCGAATTATAAAAATTTTTAATTTATTATATCAAGAGTTAATCAAAAAAAAAGCAGATTTTATTTGCTTAAAGAATGAGGAATTAGAGAGAAGTTTCTTACAGATAATTATTAATGATTCAAATCATAAGATAAATCTTATAACGTCCAGAAATTCAATGGAATTAAAGATTGGAGATTTATCGACATTTATAGAGCTGTACCATATTAATTTTCAATATTTGGAAAAAAAAAGCTCATTTATTCATAATCTTTTAGATTTTATAACTGATCTGAATAAAAGAGGTTATTTAATATTTAATTTTAAAGTTGATAATTACGATCAGTTAATAATTTCTTCATTTTTTATTGAAATAAGAAAAAATTTTAAAAATTTTAAAAATATTGAAATAGATGTAAATAATTTTTATAATTGCAATGTTTTAAAAAAGGAAAATCTAATATTGAGTAAGATTTATCGTTTATTGTGGAGATCTGAATTATTTAATAAAAGTATTTTATATAATGAAGTCATAGAAATTTTTTCATCAAAAAACTCCCATGATTTTAATGATTTTTCAAAAATAAATAATTTCCTCGAAAAATTCTTATTTGATAATCAAATAAGCTTTAAAAGATTTAATGCCAACCTGCTGTTTATAGATCAAAAAATTTTGTTTTTTATTTTTAAGAAATTAAATTCCAGATATATACAAAATATTCTAAAAAAATATTCTAAAAAATATTTCATATATATTTTAATTTTAGATGAAATTGATATTGGTAAGCTCCTTGAGATAGAAGGAATTAATTTATTAAATAACGTTAAATTTATATCTCCAGATGAGCTTGCCTCATTAAATTTTGAATTAATTAAAAATAAGGAAATATCAAAAGATACCTAAATCTATTGCAATATCTTGTGCTGAGTTATCTGGATGCAATTTAACGAATGCCTTTTTCTCTCCTTTTGGTGTGATTAATGTATTAACTCCAATTACTTTAATTTTATGAATTTTTTCAATGGCATTTTTAATTTGATTTTTATTCGAGGATCTTTCAACAATAAATACTAATTTATTTTCACGCTCTATTAGATCGAAAGTTTTTTCTGTTATTAATGGTCTTTTAATAATCTTATAAAAGTTTTCCATGTTTATCTTAACACCTCATCATACTTTTTTAATTCATTGAAAGCAGATTGAGTCCAGAGTATTAACCTTCCGGGCATTCCTCCTGGAGCTAAACTTTCAATTGAGAGATTCTTAATATTAATAATTTCAGTTCCGGCTATATTTCTTGATGCTTTTACAATTCCAAAATCATCTTTTATGACAATTAAAAGTCCTTTTTTCTGTTTATATTTACGACCTCTTCTTTTACCTTTACCCGCTCTAATCTTTTTACTTTTTTTCACTTTATTTATTTCTTCTTTAACCCCTAAATCACATAAAATAGAATATATTTGTGAAGTTTTTTTTATCGTTTGGATTTTATCATCAATGACTAAGGGAATTTGTGGGATATTTTTAATAATATGCCCCCTTTTTTTCACCCTATTAGGATCACCTGAAGCAGAAATCGCTGAAATTATCGAAAATTTGTTTGTTTTTTTATTTATTTTTTTCTTAATTTTTTTTTCAAATTTTATGGGATGAGCTCTCCTACCTCCTTTAGCAAAAGGGACTCTTCCGACATTTCTAGCAGTAGGATATCCTGATCCTTTTAACCTAGGTGCTCTGGATAATCCATGTCCCGTACCCCAACCTTCAGCAGTATTTCTCAAACCCGCTCTTTTATCTCTGCCTTGAATCTGTTTTTTCCTGCTTTGTGATACTTCACACGCCTTTTGAATAAGATCCTCTCTAGGTTTAAAATTAAAAATTCTTGGCTTATCAATTACGCTTTTTTCACCCTTTCCATCTAAACCATATACATTTATCTGCTCCATAATACCACATTACAGTATTTAATTATTTTCTTTGTTGACTTTCACGGCTAATAAAGGTGATTTCAGGAGATTTAACAGTAAACGCTTTCATGGGTCTTATTGTTTTTCTTAACCGAATTAATCTTTTTTTAGGACCTGGAACTGATCCTAACATTATAAGATAATCTCCTTTAATTTTACCATATCTAATAAAACCGCCCTTTGGATTAATTTCTTCCTCGTTCTCGCCGATCATCATAATTCTTTTATGATATTCTGTCCTTTGGTGAAAACCTAATTGACCCGGGCGAGGTACTGTATATAAAACTCTAGCGGGATGCCATGGACCTATACAAGCAACAGCTCTTCTAATTTTACTATTTTTTCTAGTTAATATCTTAATACCAAATCTTTTTACAGGACCTTGAAAACCCTTACCTTTTGAAACAGCAATCACATCTATTAATTCTCCTTCCTTGAAAGTATCTCTTGCTCTTATTTCGTTTCCAAGGCGCTCTAAGATAAAGTTCAATTCCTCAATGGGATTTTTTATAGAATTTAATTTGATCTCAATAATATCAGGCTTTTTTCGCGCTAAAGAAGTCATATAAGGCTGAGTTTGAAAAATCCCTCTTATCTCACTAGTTTCATCAATATTATCTTTAATTTTTTTCTTATTTTCCTCAAAGTTATACATTTCCATATCTGGAACATTCATTTTTCTAATTAAATGATCATTGATTTCCTGAGTAAAAATCTCCCCTATAATATATTTTCCATAATCATCCTCATTATATACTCTAATCCCTATAAGAATTAAAGGTGGAACTTCTATGACAGTGACAGGTTTCATTAACTCCTTTCCATAATAAGGACTATTTTTTTGATCTTCAATGTATGTAATATGGGACATTCCTGCTTTAAAACCAGCAAATCCAAGAAAATTAATCTCATCGGAATAATCTAACCAGTTTCTTATACGCCCTTTAATACTAGCGGCTCTCTTTCTAGGAAGATATGCTAATGAACCATGCCTTGGAGCGTGTTTTTTGCGATGTCCCATGAAAAATCACTTAACATTAAAAATTTAATAAGAAAAATAAACTTTTTGAAATCCATCAGCCGAAATAAATAAAAATTAGGTGTTTAAATTTGTCAATCTAATATTAAAGTTATATGTCAATGAATATTAAGAGCCTTACTTCAATTCAAATAAATGAAAATGTTTTTGGAAAAAAAGAAAAAATTTTAATCATAAAATGCAGAAAATGTCAGGAATCTGAAAAAGACCTCCTTAAAAATAAAATCTGTCTTTCATGTTTTTTAAAAAATTTATTTTTGAATAAAAATGAGAAATTGAAACATATTTCTATAGGCTCTTATGATAAATTAATTGATTTTGAACAATTTTCAATATTAATAGATTATTTCAATAAATCTCAAAAAATAAAAAGTATCATTCAAGAAATCCAGAATATTAAAAAAAATAAATGTAAATTTAATGGATTTAAATGTAGAGTCCTTCCAGACTTGTCATCCGTATTTAGTTTTGATGAAGATTTTTATTCTGATCCAATAAAATTGTATACCTCGATTCAAGAAAGATTGAGAATTATAAAAAATAGGAAAGAAACTGATGTTATTTGCCAAAAATGTTTTAACTATGTTAGAAAGAGTTTTGAAAAAGCAATAAAGATTTTAAAGGAATTAAGTATAATTAAAGAATTTAATAATTTTAAAAATAGGGTTAATATAATAGGTGAAAATTCGAAATTTTATGAATATTTGTTATCTAAGATATATCAGATACATGAAATAGGGGATAAAACCAAGGATTTTAATATATCAAAGGAAGAAATATTAATTAAAAAATATTTAATAGGACACTCTGAACTTTTTCAAGTTTCTATTTATAACATTTTAAATGAATCTCAAAACAAATATTTTGTTAAATTAGCATTTAAATCAATTTCAGAAGAAGAATATTTTGAAAAATTAATTCCTGAAATACTAAGAAATTTAGAGGATATTAAAATAGATCAAATTATTCCTATAGAGAAATTAATCAAAATCTATAAAAAAGTCTCTTTAAAATATATTAATACAAAATATAATTTTTCAGACGATATTAAGAAGAAAAAGATTTGTTTCCTTTCAGCACTAAAAAAATTGAATTTAGAAAAAATATTTCCTCTTTTAATTGATGATTATGTTGAAGAAATCTTCTTAGATTCTCCTGAAAAGGCAATCTATTTGAATCATCAAATCTATGGTCGTTGTCAAACAGAAATAAAATTTAATCTAAAAGAAATAGAACGATTGAAAACATTTATTAGGCTCTATAGTGGGGAAAGGCTTGATTATATGAATCCAAGTATTAAATATGTTATAAAAAATAGATATTTTTATTGTAGGTTTGCTATTGATGTAGAACCTATTCATTTAGATAATTTTGCATTAGATATAAGAAAATTAAATAAAAACATCTTAACAATTCAAGATCTATTAAAAAATAAAACTTTAAATTCAGAAATGGCAGCTTTTTTATATTTTAATATTTTACGGAGGAACAATATTACAGTTACTGGAGAAACGGATACAGGCAAAACAACGTTAATTAATGCATTAGATTTATTAGCGCCAAAAGAATTTAGGAAGATTTATATTGAAAATGTAATAGAATCCTTAAATGAATCTGAATTTGAGAATCATCAGTTGAAATTCAAAGTAAACTCGTTAGATGAGTTTGAAAGTAAAAGGTATTCAAAGAGTAATCAGATAAAAAAGTTATTACATAGAACCCCAGATATTATATATTTAGGTGAAATTCTTACGAAAGAAGAAGCAGAAGCTATGTTTCATTGTCTTGCAGCAGGATTAAGAGGATTCCAAACGATTCACTCTAGTGACATTGATTCTTTAATTAATCGCTTTATTTATCATTTTAAAATTGATCAATCGTGTTTAAATGACTTAGATCTTATTGTTTTAATGAAAAAAGATTTTAATAAAAGAAGGATAATCTCCATCTCTGAAATCTTCTTAGATAATCCAGACAACAATGAGTATTATCAAAATATATTTCAATATAACCCAGAAACAAAAAAATGGGATCTCCATAAAAATCTATTTAAAACTAATACCATTACAAAGTTAAGAAAGTTTGAAGATTTAAACAGGGATAAATTTATTTCATTTATTAACTTATATAAGGACATTTTTGAGCATCTCTCAAAAATTAAAAAGGTCGAAAATAAAACATTAGTCGATTTTTTTCATAAAGTTTCATATTACTCTACAACGTCTTATAAACATTTAAAAGATTTTTGGAATAATATAAAAAAGAATCGATGTTTAAATTCTTAGATTTTAATCAAAATACATATATGACTAATTTATTAGAAAAATCGTTGTTAACTGGTTTTGGAATCTTTGTATTGATCATATTTTTGGGAATCGTTATACCTTTTTTCTCACAATTAGAAGACTATAAAAGAAATATAAAAGATGATTTGGACATCTACCAGCATTTTATTGACGAGATTGATAAAGGCGTTCAATTTATAATTGATAATCCCGATGAACTTTATAGTAGAGATATTGATTATCCAGATCATTTGAATATAACTTTTAATGATATATATATTGAATTTTATTTTCTTATAGAAAATCAGGTATATTCTAAAATAAAAAAATATGACGAAGGATTTTGTGAATATATTTATAATCTTCCTCCAATGAGATATAAGTTAGAAATTTCTTATAATTTCAATAAAACACTGATTGAAGTGAAATTCAATATTCTTTAAAAATTATGGTGGATCTACAAAAATATCTTCGTATTTGTCGAAAATTCCATAGATATAGTTTACCTAAAATTAGATTTAAAGAATTAACTGAACGATATAAATATCTCTATAGAACTTTATATCTTATTGATGAAGATGATATAAATAAAGCAAGTTTTGTAATTTTTCTTATATCACTTATTCTTTTAAATTTATTTTCATTGATCTTAACAGATTTTAACATTTTAATTATATTCTTTTATTCCTTTGTCGTAGCTCTAATAGTATCTTATTGGTTTAATGTGATACTTTTTAGGGAAGTAAACAAAAATGAATCAGTTATAAATGCCTTGCTGTACTTAATTAAAATTGATTTTTCACTAATTCAAAAGGCATTGAGAAGCAATTCTGATTATTGTATTAACTTTATTAAATTAATTAAAAATTATAATCTTCCTATTTCAGGTCTTTTTGAAAAGATTTTCAAAGAAATTCATGAGGGAAAAACTCCAGAAGACGAATTATTGAAAATAGTAACGCCATCTGAAGACTTTAATAATTATCTATATGAATTATTGATTAACAATTTCAATTATAATTATGAATTCGATGATTTTGAAGAAAATTCCTTAGAGAAAAAATTTAAAATTTATTTAAGAGAAATTGAATCAAAAATTAGCATAATCTTTTTTATAGGGCTATTTTTTCCTATTGGATTGTGCTTTTTTATAGCGTTTCAACAAGTAAATGCTATTTTTATAATTTTATTCATTCCAATTTTCTTAATATTTTTAAATTTTTTATTTCGGAAATTTATGAAAGTTGATAATTTTTTAATTGGCCTATTACGAGAATATTCAAGTAACGAAAAAAGTAAATATGACGAATTTTTATTATTTTTAAAAGGTTTTGCTATAAATTTAAAAAGAAACATATCTCCTGAAAAAGCATTTATCAATTCTTACTCACAAAATAGAAATTCATTAAGATTATTAAAAGAACCAATAAGTACATATGTCTCTCATCTTTTAAACTTATCGTATACATTGGCAGAAGTCACTAAATATTTAGGAATTGAATTAAAATCGGTACGGTATAATTTTATTCTCGATGCGATAAAAAAAATGATTGAAGAAAATGCATTTTTTTCAGCTGATAAAATATTAGAGATTTTAACAATAATAGCTAAGCATAGAAGACTTGAAAAAAAACTTGAAATAATAATCAGGGGTGAAAAGTTTAAAGTATTGATGTTTTTATTCCTTTTGCCGATTATAATTGGAGCCATTGGAGGAATGATTCCTATCTTTATTTTTATAAGTAAAAATCTTGACTTAAATAATGATATTACTGCTTATGAATATCTAAATATAATCAATTTAATCGATGTTTTAATTATTTATTTAACCCTATTATTTAGTAATACAATTACTTCTTATTATTTTCTTAAAGTCATAAATTCTGAAAAAAGAAATTTAATTATTTTTTTCTCAAATACAATATTTACTTTAATCTTTTTATTGTCATTTTCTAATGCTATATTCTTTTTTTAAAAATTCTTTGGAATTACATTAAGAATTTAAAAATAAATAAATGAGTTCAATAAATAAAAATATTCCAATAAATATAATAAATATCTCAAGGTAAAAGAAGAAGATTTTAAAGAAAACCATATTTTCCAAGTTATTTATATATACTAATAATTTTAATTTCGCTAATAAATAATAAAAGGGTATTAAAACTAGCAAAAAAATACAAAATGAAATGATAGTAGTTAAAAGATCGGTTGAAATGGCAGAATACATGAAAATAAACACTATTAAGATTAATATTAAAAGAAGCTCAAATAAGACAATATTTATCTCTGACACATCCTTTAATATTATTAGGGATTATTTAAAGTCCTCAATTTGAAGGCATTTAATATCTTTTTTATATTTTATTTTGTTAAAAAGCATTTTTAACACTCTATAAACTCATATTTAGAATAAAGTTTTAGATAGAAAGACAAATTTTTTAATTGCATTAATATCAGTTAGAAAATATTATATAATAAAAATCAGTGATAATAATTATGAGAAATTTAAAATTGAAAGGTCTTAAATATAGCAAAGGCAAATATGAATTATTCAACGATCGCTTTGTCTTTTTTCCACCACAATTAATTGATATATTATCGTCAATTTATGGTGAAGGTGTAAAATCTTTATTAGTCTGGTTAGGTAAAAAAGCAGGTTGGACATTAATACAAAATTGGGAAGAAAATTTAAAACCAAAAACTTTAGATGATTTAGTTAATCAATTTTGCAATGTAATAAATAATCTTGGATGGGGTAGATTCGTTCCAAAGACAATTACTGAAGAATTAATCGTTTTGAACCTATTTCATAATATATCTTCAGAATTAGAAAATAAATCAAAATATTTTTGCTATTTTATAACAGGCATATTAGCAGGTTTCGGTGAATTTGCCTTATATCGTGTATCTGTTAAAGAATCTGAATGTTCTTTAGAAAATTCTAATTTAGAAAGCTGTGAATTTAAAATTGAAAAAATTGTTTAGATTGTGTTTTTACCACGGATCCCATTCTTCAGGATTTAATTCTTCTGTATTATTCTTTTTATTTGATTTCTCTTGTGGCTCGGAATTCATATTATATAAATCTTGAAAAATAACTGAATTCTCCTGCTCCTTTTGAGGCTTAATTTCGCTTAGATTTAAATTATCTTCAATTATTATGGATTCTTCACCAATGACTACATCTTTAAATGCAGATAATAAGGAAAGGAAATTGTAAAACTCTTCTTTATTCATTTTGACTTTCACTACCTTCTCGTTATCTGAAAGGGCAAACTTTATAAACCGAACCTCGCCACTAATTTCTATTGAAGTTAATTCAATATCTTCATTATCAGATTTTAACTGAATTTTCCACGAAGTTTCTCTCTTTTTTTCAATTTCCATTAGTAATTTTCACATATAAAAATTTTTCTATCTCATTAAATAAAATAAAAATAATTAAATATAAAATTTTACCTCAATCATTAATTATTTCTATTAAATAATTGAAAACATTATTCTAAAAAATAAATTCTTTATTTATGTAAAATTATATAAAAAAAGTTAAATTTAAATACAACATTTTTCCAACAAGTTTTGAACTTATTTTAAGTAAAAATTAAATTAATTTTTCTAAAAACATATCCTGGAGAAAATCAACAAGGTTTTCATTTTTAATCACTTTTTTTAATAGAACATTTAGATCTTTTAAGCTTAATTTATTGGATAATTCTTTCATTAAAGTTATTAAATCATCTTGCTTATTGAGGTCTTGATTCTCTGAAATCTTTTTGATTATATCATTAACTTCCGGGCTTTCTAAAATAACCTTAAATCTCTCAAAAATTTTATTGAAATCATTTTTATCCAAGTTTAACTCTGAAATTAATTCAATTGTCTGATTTAAAGAGTCTTTTCTTATCATCTCATACATCCTTATTTTTTTATTATTATATTTAAAAAGAAATATTTAAATCCCTAATTAAAAAAAAGAGCATAAAAAGATATAATAGAAATTATAATCAGAGGAGGTCTATATTGAGCTAGAAATTGAAACCTATTTTTAGAACCATTATAAATTATAAAAAATGAATTGATAACATTTTTCCTTCCCTCGTATTTCTTTAATTCAGAAAAATCAATAAATCTGTAGAAAATCAATATATAAAATTTTTTAAAAATTGAATTGTTAAAATTATAATTCAGAAATATATTAAAAGAATAAGAGGCCTTAGTGAATTTATTTAAAATTAAGTTAAATAGAAAAAATAAAAAGAATAGAAATGAGAAGATTATAAAGAAAAAGATGATTAAATCAAAACTCAGAACTTCAACAGGGAGAATAAGAAAAATTAATAAAAATAATTTCCCATCACCTCCTCCAATAATTTTTAAAAAATATAATAAAAGTATTATAGAGAAAACAAAAAAAAAAAAAAAAATTTAAAAAAA
>Ga0114925_10001792_pt1 | contig 10747 bp, 10 predicted proteins | sample SumtaG_2_FD_87287 | JGI IMG/M metagenome (GOLD analysis project Ga0114925, IMG submission 87287) | Deep subsurface microbial communities from Indian Ocean to uncover new lineages of life (NeLLi) - Sumatra_00607 metaG | ecosystem: Environmental > Aquatic > Marine > Oceanic > Sediment | place...
GTGAAGCTGTAGTCCTTCTACCGCAAACCCCTTATAACGCAGCAAATGGGCGAATCAGGCTTGCCCGAAGGGTGAAGAATTTATCCTAAAAATGATATCTTCCGATTACAGCATGTTCATCTATATGAAAATTGATAATCTATGTATTCAATTGATATTACAGTTAATTTATGATTTATTAATCATAGGATAAATTCTTCATGAGAAATGCGGCCTAATCGCAAGCAGGAGCAAAGGATGGTCAAAGTTAAGATCTGCGGTATTACAAATCCTCAAGATGCTTTGATGGCTGCCGGCCTGGGGGTAGATATGCTCGGTTTTATATTTGCCTCAAGTCCCAGACAAGTTACTCCAAGACAGGCACGAGATATTATTCATGCTCTTCCTCCCTTTGTAAAGACGGTGGGAATCTTTGTGGACGAAGAAATAAAAAGTATGCGGGATATCATGAATTTTTGCGGCCTTGATCTAATCCAACTCCATGGAAATGAGCCTCCTCATGTTTGTAAAGAGTTTATGCCGCATACCATTAAGGCTTTCCGCATCAAGGACGAATTAAGCCTTCAAGCGATCAAACCCTATCACGGAAAGGTTAAAGCCCTTCTTTTGGACACTTATTCAGAAGAAAAAAAGGGGGGGACAGGAAAAACATTTGACTGGGACCTGACCGTCAGAAATAGGGGGATGGAAGTGCCAATTATTTTGTCCGGGGGGCTGAGGCCCTCAAACATCCAGAGGGCTATCTCAACCGTTCAGCCATACGCTGTTGATGTGAATAGCGGTATTGAAAAGTGCCCTGGAAAAAAGGAACCTCTCCTTATGAAAGAGTTAATGGAGAAAATCAGGCAAATCAATAGTGGAGGATATTTGGATGATTAACCGTGGTTATTATGGTAAATTTGGGGGAGCATTCATGCCTGAGATCCTCACGGCTACCGTTGATGAGCTTGTGAAGGCGTTTGAAGCTGCCAAGAACGACCCGTCTTTCTGGAAAGAATATATGTATATTATGTCCACCTATTCCTGCCGACCTACTCCCATCACCTTTGCAGAAAATCTAACCCGCCACTTCGGAGGAGCCCGCATTTACATCAAGAGAGAAGACCTGAACCACACCGGAGCCCACAAAGTCAACAATGTCATGGGTCAGGGTCTTTTGGTAAAGCGGATGGGTAAAACCCGGGTCATTGCGGAGACCGGTGCCGGCCAGCATGGGGTTGCGACGGCCACAATGGCAGCTAAATATGGATTTAAATGTACCATATATATGGGAGAAATTGACGTTGCAAGGCAAAGACCCAATGTCTTCTGGATGGAACGTTTGGGTGCTGAAGTTGTTCCTGTAAGAAAAGGAACTCGAATATTAAAGGATGCTATAAACGAAGCTTTTCGTGACTGGATAACCAGCATGGATGATACCCACTATGTACTTGGTACTGCATGTGGTCCCCATCCTTTCCCTGAGATGGTCTCCTATTTTCAATCGATTATTGGTAAGGAGGCGCGTAGGCAAATCCTTGAACAGAAAGGGAAACTCCCTGTCCGCGTTTATGCCTACGTAGGGGGCGGATCTAATGCCATGGGAATTTTCAGCGGTTTTTTCAATGATCCAGTGGAACTTGTCGGCGTTGAAGCAGGAGGCAAAGGTCTGGATTCCGGCCGACATGCCGCACGCCTTGCCTCAAAAGAAGGGTCCGTGGGTGTAGCGCAGGGGTATAAGACATATTTTCTTCAAGATAGTGACGGTCAAATGGAAGAGACTTACAGTGTTGCAGCAGGACTGGACTATGTGGGAGTTTCACCGATCCTTGCTTCGCTTCGGGAAGAAGGCCGCATTCGGTTTGAAGCAACCACCGACCATGAGGTGCTGGATGCTTTTTCCCTCACCATTGAAAAGGAGGGTTTGGTGCCGGCTCTGGAGTCTGCCCATGCATTCGCCCAGGCTTTCAAAGAGATCTCAGATCTGTCGAAAGACGACATCGTCCTGATCAATCAGTCGGGAAGAGGCGATAAAGACATCTTCACCATTGCCGATGCATTCGCCGATCAAAATTGGCGAAAATTTATAAAAAAAAAGGCGGAGGAATATCGTGCTTGAGACGTATCTTCGAAAAAGGCTGGAAAAAAAGAATATATTACTTATGACCCATATCGTCCTCGGGTATCCCTCATTTGAAGATTGCTTCAGAATCATCCAAGCAATGGTTGCTGCGGGGGTCGATCTTATGGAATTGCAAATCCCTTTTTCCGAACCGATTGCCGACGGCTCCGTGATCCTTCATGCCAATCAGAAAGCCTTGGCAAACGGGGTAACTATCCAGGGATGTCTTGATTTTGTTCAAAAGGTCACGCATGCTTTTGACATCCCTTTTCTCATCATGAGTTACTATAACATCTTCTTTAGGTACGGCGTGAGTGATTTTGTCTCTGCCATGGCACAAAGAGGCTTGCAAGGTGCGATTATCCCTGATCTTCCGCCTGAAGAGGGGAAGGATTATTTCAGCGCCATGAGAGAACACAAACTTGCTCCTATTTTTATATACTCCCCCACCACACAGGATCAGCGCATGAAATATATCGCTTCCTTTGCCCTTGGCTTTATTTATTGTGTTGCCCGCAAAGGAGTCACTGGTAAGACCACAAGCTTCTCAGGTGAGTTGACAAAATACCTTGCCCGTTGCCGCAAGGCAACAAATCTTCCGCTTGCACTCGGTTTTGGAGTGAAGGAAAAAGCGGATATCGATTACCTGGAAGGAAAAGCAGACATCGCCGTCGTTGGTACCCAAACGATCAGAATAATGGATAATGAAGGGGTCGCTTCTGTTGGAGATTTTATTTTAAATTTACGCTAATAATGATTTTCCGTAATATTTTGGTAACGTTCAAAAGTGTTCGCATAATTGTTTTCCAAAATAAATGGGACCCATTTAACAATCATTCGGTAATGCCTATTTCCGAAAGTAATTACATTAGCAAGCTTTAAAAGTTACGACGTTCATACCAGAAATAGTTTGGCTAATCGTCAAAGTCTCCTTCCTCCCCTTTATCTGTGGAAAGTAAAGCAGCTCGTTCAGCGATCTTTTCCGGTGTCCAATCTTCAGGATCTTCAATCCTATCTCCCTTCGCCCCAAGATCATATGAGCCAGCCTTAAGAATTGCTTCAATTGCAAATGGTGCAGTATCCTTTGCGTTAAAGATATCTACAAGCATGTTGTAGACAAATTCTTCAACTCTTTTAGCCATTCTTTCTCTAATCTCTTCGGGTTGTCCCAGCAGTTTGTTTTCAAAAGGAAGATTTAGTTTCTTGTAGTTTCCTCCTTTTAATCCGGCTGATTCAGCATGGGCAACCATTTCGGCCCACAGCTCTTCTGTAACACCTTCATCTTTAATTTTAATAAAACTCCCGTTTTCATCAAGTATAGCATTCCCGTAGTCGTTCACCTCAAGACCCCACGAAATCATCTGTAGGGCTGTGGCCACATTTGCCTTGGTCGTTCTGGTTTTTGCAGCTATTTCTCTTAATCGGTCTGAATTGTTTCCGGATGTACCATGCTGGGCGCCTGAAATTTTGTATTTTTCCAATGCCTCGTGGACATCAGTCGTTAAACCAACCTGTATTCCCTGATCACTTGCCTCAATCCCGTGTGTCGTGCCGTTATTTAAGGCGATCCAATCCGGAAAAATACTATGAGCATTCAGGCCCTGTATGAGAAACAAAGCTTCGTCGACAGTTGAAAGTCCTAATTTCCCTTTAATCTCACCAATTTCAGTTTCAAGTCCGGCCCATTTAGAAACAAAAGGATACAACTCTATATTAGCCAACAGATTTTTATCATCCGGCATATGCGATGCATCAATGGCAATAGATGTAATACCGGCTTCAAACAGAGTTGGGATCTCGATTTTTGCCTCATCTATATCTTCTTGTTTCTTAATTCCATAATGGTCAGCATGTATAGCCACGGGAATTGTGATATTTAATTCATTACAGAAGTCATCCACCAGTCTTGCAATATTCCAGTAATTAACGGCGCAATAGGCATTGCCGCCACCCTCTGATTTTGCGATCTCTATTATGATCACTGAGTTTGCTCTCTGCGCAGCTTGCAGGGCGCCTCGTATCACAAAGCTGTTTCTACCGTTTGCAGCCATAGAAATGGCCTTGCTCTTTTCAAGCATTACCGCATCAATGAATTTTCCACTTATTATCAATGCTTTTGAATTTGGAAAAAGTTTTGCTATATTTGGCGGGCGTCCTATCTCAAGGGCTTTCTCATAATCTGTTGATGACATAACTCAACCTCCTTATTTAAATGATACAAAACACTCTTGTTAAAAGGTCGCTTTTCTGACTTTTTACGAGTTCATCAAACTTAAATATTATTTCAAATATCACTATTTTTTGATCTGACAATTTCGATAACCTCAAGTATTTCTTCCTTTAATACTAAGGGTGCAAATACTTCACCCCAGCCTTTTTGAAACTGAAACAACCCATCATATGCAGTATCATAAAATGATCTAATCCGATGGGGAATATTTTGCTCGTTCAGGATAGAGTCTATAAGTTGCGCTTCTATTATATTTTCCAATACCACTATCTTGATAAACTCTTGTCCATGTACTTCATTCATAACCTGAGACCTTTGAAAAACGTCCCCTCTTACTCAATTATAATTATCTTTTTTTTTACTACTCTATCATTATATGCTTTAACTTCCGTATTGAATACCTTTCTCTTTTCTTCATATTTTTTTATCTTTTCATTAAATTTCTGTACCTCCTCATTAGACATCTTGATTTCTTCATTTGTTTTTAATTTTTGAATGCTTTTATCGATTTCTTCTTTTTCTTTCAACAAGGCCGCGTATTCTGCATCCAATTCTTTCTTTTTAGCATCAAGCCCCTTTTTTATCTTAAAAAGATTGGTATCTTCAATTTGTATTGCTTTTTCTTGTCCATCGAATAATTGCTTTTCCTTTTTATCTATATTTGCATTATCTTTTATATCTTCAGCATCAGTTCGAGATTCGATATACTTTCTAACACCTTCACGCTGATTTACAGGAACCTTTGTTAAATCATCGGTAAACTGGACGTTGCCCTCTTCATCTATAAATTTATAAAATTCAGCCGAAGCCGGAATAGAAAAAAGCACAAGAATAAGCAATATTAGCCACTTCCCCTGGTTCATAGATCAACCTCCTAACCCAGCCAAGCCGGTCGTAGTGTAACGGAGATCCCTTCTTCATTGAAGATGAAGCAAGGAACCAATTTAGGAATTACGAATTGAAGAATTGAGGAATTAAATGAGGTCTTCTTTATAATCCCCAAATTCCTAAATTCCTCAATCCCTAAATTCCTCAATCCCTAAATTCCTCAATCCCTAAATCTGTCACTAATCAGCGAAGACGATTGATTAAAATATTTTTTACCACAAAAAGCACAAATTGTAGAACTAAAAAACTATTGTGTGACATAAAAATCATCTTCCCGCTAAATTGAGACCTTTATATTTACTTGGGTTTCATTATATCGAAAATCTTATGTTATGAATTTAGCACACGTTGGGTTTAAATGCAAATATCGGTCAAATAAACAGAATTATATCTCATTTTTGGTAGAAATACAGAATATTAATTTATATTCGCCCGAGTAACAAATAACTTTCAATTGAGCGTTATCGCTCAATTGAGGTTTACAGTATAAACAATATCAGAAAAACTTGACCTTGCAATATTTTTATTATATATTAAGCTCCGCAATCGAAAATGGTTGTAATATGTTGAAATATCGATATATTTTAATTTTACCTAGACTGAAATTGGAAAAGGGGGCGTTTCTCAAAGGTCTTAAAATAAAGGTGAACTTTCATGGGTATTTTAAAAAAACATCCGACATTTCTTCTGGGGTTGGGTATTACTGTTCTTTTTTTGGGAATAGGCCTCTTCCGTATAGAGTTTCTCGATACATTGGAACTCAAGCTATATGATGTCAGAATGAATTTAAGGGGGGACGCTGAAAGCCAAAGCAATGTTGTTATGGTGGACATAGACGACGACTCCATAGAAAAGCTAGGTCGCTGGCCCTGGCCTCGCTCTCTTCTGGCCGAAGGCATCGCAAAGATAAATTCGGGCGAGCCCAAGGTCATCGGACTCAATATAATCTTAAGTGAACCGGAAGAGAATACTGGTTTAAAGGAAATTGAGGGTCTAGAAAAACTTTTTACCAAAACCTTGTTAAACGATTCCGGCGATAAAGGATTTACCTTTCTTAATGAAATAAGCGCCGCCAAAAAAAGGTTGGATAACGACAAAAGACTGGCAGAGTCCCTCAAGGAATCCGGCAATGTTATTCTCCCGGTTTTTTTTAAGGAGTCGGCAATTGCAGCCGAAGGAACATCAGAAACTGAGGAGGCCTTAAATATTTATGCCATCCAGAACATTCAAAGCGCCGAAGGTATGGCATGGGCACAGGCCAACGAAATCGTTTTGCCTATTCCTGCTTTTTTAAATGACTCAAATGGTATTGGCCATATCAACCTCGCATATGACATGGATGGAACGTGTAGGCGAGAACGTTCCCTGTATGAGTACAATGGTCTTTTTATTCCTTCCTATACCATAATATTAGCAGCCAACTATCTAAATATTCCTATTGAAAAAATTCAGGCCGACCTGGGCTCAACTATTTCCCTGGGCTCCCTTGAAATTCCCATGACCTGGAGTACCGAATTGTTGATCAGTTTCAAAGGGCCGCGGGGCACTTTTAAAAGCTACTCATTTTTTGATGTCATCAATGAAAAGGTACCTTCACGTGTTTTTAAAAACAAGATTGTTTTAGTAAGTCCCTCGGCTGCAGGGATCATGAATCCTCTTAGTACGCCAATCGATGCCACTTTGCCAATAGGAGAATTTACTGCGAATACCATCTGGGCCATTCTCAATAAACAATTTATTCAACAGCCGTCATGGGACTTCACCGCAGAGCTTTTACTGATACTCCTTTTGGGTCTGATGATCACTTTTATTTTCCCCAGGTTGAAAGCCATGATTGCGAGCATTTTATTTATTCTGCTTATCATAGTGCTTATTGGAGGATCAACCTACTTTTTCGTCTCAAAAGGCCTCTGGGTCCGAGTAACATACCCCCTTCTGGAACTCATTTTGGGCTATATCGGTGTGATAAGTATCAAATACTTTGTAACCGAAGTACGTAAAGAGAAGATAGAGGGAGAATCCGCTGAGACGAATCGGATGCTGGGACTCTCGTTTCAGAGTCAGGGAATGCTGGATATGGCTTTTGATAAATTTCGCCGCGTACCGGTAGATAAAGAAATCAAAGACATCCTTTACACTCTTGCAAAGGATTATGAAAGAAAGCGACAGTTTAATAAGGCTGCAGCCGTTTATGAATACATAGAAGAGCATGACAGCAAGTACAAAGATGTCGTTGAAAGAAAATCAAAATTAATGCAAGTCAGTGAAACGTTAGTGTTCGGAGACAATCTTTATGGCGGTGGTAAAGGCGAGGATCTTCTGGCTACCGGCACAGATACTCGTCCCACCCTTGGCAGGTATGAGGTAATAAAACAACTGGGTAAAGGCGCCATGGGGATAGTCTATCTCGGCAAAGACCCGCGGATCAACAGGGCTACTGCTATCAAGACCTTCCGGTTCGGCGATGAATTCGAACCGGAAGAGGCGGAGAAGTTAAAGAAGCAATTCTTTAGGGAAGCAGAAAGCGCGGGGACACTCTCACATCCAAACATTGTAACGATATATGATGCCGGCGATGAACAGGATCTTGCTTTCATTGCCATGGAGCTTTTGGACGGAGAGGACTTAGAAAAATATATTAAAAAAGACAACCTATTGCCCATGCGCAAAGTTATCAGCTATATGGCTGATGTCGCTGACGGTCTGGACTACGCTCACCAAAAAGGAATCGTCCATCGAGACATCAAACCTGCAAATATAATGCTATTAAATAGTGGCGTTGTAAAGATAACCGACTTTGGCATCGCCAGGATCACGGCCACATCCCAGACTCAAACAGGTATTGTCAAGGGAACACCATTTTATATGTCACCTGAGCAGTTTTCCGGCGAAAAAGTAGACGGAAGGTCGGACATTTTCTCATTGGGAGTCATGTTCTTTCAGCTTTTGACCGGCGAACTTCCATTTCGAGCCGATAGTCCTGCGGCTCTCATGAACCAAATAATGAACGTGCCCCACCCGGATCCGAAAAAAATTAATCCTAAAATAGTAAAACCGCTTGTAACCATAATAAACCAGTCTCTTGAAAAGGACCGGGAAAATCGTTACCAACATGCTTCGAAAATGAGAGATCACTTAAAAGGAGTAGGAGCAAAGATCGATGCCATGATCGCGAAAAAGAAAGCTGAAAATGCGGAAAAATAATCAGGGTTTTATTAGCTGTCTCAAATCCTAAATTCAAAACAAGTGATATTTTGATCTTGACCTTAAAAAATATTTAATATATAGTGATAAAATGTAAGTCCGTTACATTAATTGAAATCCATGTTTTTAAAAGAATAAGGTTAAGCTTCTGAATAATGGTTGTCATTGAGTCTTCAGGCATTACTGATGTTGGTAGAAAAAGGAAGGGTAATGAAGACTCCCTATTCCTTGATGATGCTCAGAAACTTTATATAGTTTCCGACGGCATGGGTGGGCACCAGGCTGGTGAGGTTGCTAGTGCAATAGTCGTAGAAACCTTACGGGACTATATGAAGCGGTTCAAAGAGAAAAATAATGTAGAGGAGTTGCCCGACTCTGATGAGACCTTTTCCAAAGAAGCCAACCGTTTACTTTCCGGCATTCATCTGGCCAACAAGGGAGTCTGGGAGGTTTCAACTAGTAATGAATCATACCGTGGGATGGGAGCTACCATATCGACAGTCTATTTCGGTGACAAAACCATCATTTCAGCCAATGTGGGCGACAGTCCCATCTATCTAATACATAACGAAAACATAGAACTTATTTCCGTACTCCACACTGTTTTAGCCGAACATGAAGCACTCAACCCTGAGGGAGCCAAAGGCTTAGGTAAAGAGTTCAGTCACATGCTCACCCAGGCAATGGGAGTTGGCGAAACAGTTAAACCAGATATATTTGAGATTCCGTGCTTTAAGGGCGATAGCCTGGTCATCAGTTCTGATGGTTTAAGCGATAAAGTTTCTCCAGAGGAGATCTGCAATGTGATAAAAAGTGAACGGCCCGAAAAAGCCTGCCAATCCCTTGTAGATATAGCTAACGAACGCGGGGGAGATGATAATATAACCATCATTGTGATAAAGGTAAAGAATATAAAGCAACAAAAAAGAGGCATAATGGGGCTAATTTCGCGTATTGTAAATGGAATATCTAACTTATTTTTTGAATAAAATAATTATTAAAAAGAGGGGTTAGCAATGCCAATATTGACATTAAAATTCAAAGACAGCAACATCGGAGAGTATAACATCAAGGAGGGACAGTCTCTAACTATCGGGAGATTGGACAAAAACAATATTGTTATTGAAAATCTAGCTGTTTCTGGGCGACACGCTAAAATAGATGCGCTGGAAGATGGATATCTGCTAACTGATTTGAAAAGTAAAAATGGATCCTTTGTAAATGAAATGCAAGTCACTTCTCACTGGCTCGAAAATAACGACGTTATAACCATTGGCAAACATAAACTCGTATTTGCTTACAAAGAGGGTGAGAAACAGTTTGAATCTGCTGCTTCAGACACGATGGATCAGACCATGGTTATGGATACTGCAGCTCACAGAGACTTGTTGGCCAAGAGCGTGCCGGATATGGCCGCTATGGAAAAAAAGGAACCCATCGGTATTCTATCTTTTTTATCAGGCGGAGAAGGAGAAATAGAGCTCACCAAGAAATTGACTAAAATCGGAAAAGACTCAAGCTCGGACATCAAGGTTGGCGGTATGATGGTAGGAAAGACCGCAGCTACCATAAGCAAGAGACCCCAAGGCTATCATTTAAGCTACGTGGAGGGAATGTCCAAACCTAAGGTTAATAATGAGGCTGTAAAAGAATCCGTCTTACTCAAAGAGTTTGATATAATCGAGATAGGCTCGGTGACGATGGAGTTTATCCTTAAATAACTAATCTGTCCGCTTTTTTAACTCATATTTTCCCTTCCACAGAATTTATCTTACTCTTAATCCGCCCGGAAACGCCCTTCCGATAATCGGCTTTTATATTCATATATACCCGACTGCAATCTTTCTTAAGTTCCTCGAAGCATCGGTTAACAACATCCATGACTTCATCCCAATCTCCTTCGATACTCGTACCCATGGGTCCAAGATTATGCGGTAAACCGCTGTTTCTAATAACTCTTAAAACCCGGGCAACATAAGGACTTAAACTCTCGCTTTCGCCCACAGGAAAGATTGAAAAATCAATAATCACACTCATAAGATCCCTCCTCTCTTATTTCAATTCCTGTAACACTTTAGTCCTTTGAAACCAGTTTATACAAATAAGCTTGAAAGGTGATTAAATTTAATTATCTTTCAAGCGGCCTTGTTTTCAAACAGCTAAAATATTGGTAACGTTCAAAAGTGTGCGCATTTCTTTGAAAGCGGTTAAAATTTGAAAAGGTAATGGATGTTTCCGAAAGGCGATATCACTGTATAATTCCTCGACTGCTCACAGTGATCAAATATTTGGGATTTGCGCTACATAAGCCCTATTGTTCAAGA
>Ga0114925_10001794_pt1 | contig 10743 bp, 8 predicted proteins | sample SumtaG_2_FD_87287 | JGI IMG/M metagenome (GOLD analysis project Ga0114925, IMG submission 87287) | Deep subsurface microbial communities from Indian Ocean to uncover new lineages of life (NeLLi) - Sumatra_00607 metaG | ecosystem: Environmental > Aquatic > Marine > Oceanic > Sediment | place...
AAAAGGCCATAGCGCTCCGACCGCTTGTAGGCACATGGTTTCAGGTTCACATTCCTCCCCTAACAGGGGTTCTTCTCATCTTTCGATCGCTCTACTAGTTCACTATCGGTCATCAGAGAGTATTTAGCCTTACGGGATGGTCCCCGCAGATTCAGTCGAGGTTTCACGTGACTCGACCTACTCAGGGTACCCCCTCAACAGAGCAACTCAGCTTTCGCATACGGGCCTGTCACCCTCTATGGACGACCTTTCCAGATCGTTCTGCTAGCCTGTTGTTTGTAACTCCTTGGGGGCCCTACAACCCCGCAGTGGAAACCACCGCGGTTTGGGCTGTTTCCCTTTCGCTCGCCGCTACTGAGGAAATCGATTTTTCTTTCTATTCCTACGGTTACTTAGATGTTTCAGTTCACCGCGTTTGCCACCGCAACCTATGAATTCAGTTACGGTCAGTTCGGGAATCCCGGGATCATCACCTGTTTGACGGTTACCCCAGGCTTATCGCAGTCTTCCGCGCCCTTCAAAGCCTTCTGATGCCTAGACATCCCCCATGCGCCCTTTGGAGCTTGACCACCCGAATCGAATGCTCGCAAACGAACACACAATACGGATGACATGCTCCCTCCCAACTCCGCTAGTTCGCGGACCTGGGAAGGCAACGATTTATTCTCGCTCTTTCACGCCAGCCCTCACGGACTGACTGAAAAAAATTTGAGCCTTGGGAGAACGCTTCAGGAAGGAGTGCTTGAGACACTCCAGCCTTCGGCATTCTATCAAGATGCCAACTACCACGACCAAATTGTCAATGAACAAAACAAGCCGAGGGCACGCTGTCATCACAACACACCATCGGCTCATGATTCTGCCAGAGACAAGAAATCTCCGTGAACAGAGGTTCGTCTCGAAGGCAGTTGCCGACGAAACGGGCCTCAATCCACGACATACTTCCGCCTCAGAGAGGCAAAATCACGAGCACGTCGGGAAAACCGTATCCATCAGGAAAACGGAATGGACGAACAGGAAAAAATAACTCTCCCACCGCCTGCCGTCAAGGAGTTGATAAACCGTTCGTAAAAATCAGAGAGAACCATTCAGAAAAGACATGGTCGTGAAACGATTGAGGAGAACGACGTGTACGCGACAGTTTGGTGCACAGCCGACTATGCAAAACCAGAGAAAAATTGATCTCTTCTCCAAAAGTATGGTTCTTTGTCCACTATTTTGGATCAGGATTCCGTTAATAATTGCTTAGGAGATTTTTTAAACCAAAATGGAGCCGCTGAACATTTTTTGGTGAAAATGCCTTCGGATGAGGAAAAAATGTTCAAAATCACCATAAATCTTACGTTTTTTTCAGTTTCGATACTTGCGTTGCCTTTGAGCGTTTATATTTGAATATCGTTTTTTTATTTTTTCATGACTTTTCACCCTCTGTGTTTGGGAGGCTTCGTACTGATATGACCCAACGACACACACCTTCGCAAAAAAACCGTCTTCCGCTGCATGGCTTCACGCTCGTCGAACTGCTTGTTGTCATTGCCATTATTGGTGTCCTCATTGGACTCCTGCTTCCAGCCGTCCAATCTGCGAGAGAAGCAGCTCGACGAGTTTCCTGCAATAACCACCTCAAACAAATTGGCTTGGCTGTATCACTCACGGAAGACACCTCAAAGGTCTATCCATCAGGCAGACTGACGAGAGACCCATTTGATGTGTCATGGGCCTTTCGCATCCTTCCAATGATGGAAGAACAAGCTATCTTTGATGCTCGGAATCCCGATGATACCGTGCCATGCTGGGACGAGTCCAATGCGACCGCAATGAGGACACCCGTCTCAACATTTTTCTGCCCAAGCCACCGCTCCCCAAGCGCAGATAGAAATTTTGACAATAACAACAATCCTCCAGTTGTCACGAATGCTGCTGCCGGAGGAGACTATTCAGCGGTTGCTGGAACCTATTTCAACTATTCCCCATCTGAAAACGGAGGCATTGATCCCAAGCAGGCCGGCGCAATCCACACGTTTTCCAAAGTGCGAATATCTCAGGTCTCTGATGGCTTGAGCAAGACGTTTGTTGTTGGAGAACGACATTTCCCTCCCCCCGACTCATCTGTTCCTGCGAACATGGTGCACTATCAACAGGGAGACACTTCCCACTTTGCATCAGACACACCTCACACGCTCTTCAGAGACACGGTCCGGGGGCTCGCTGATGGGGTGCAGGACACAAGTAATCGAAGGTTTGGCAGTCGTCACCCAGGCATTACACAATTTGTGTTCTTGGATGGTCATGTTGAGGCGATCAGTAATTACGCCGATATTGACGTTTTGAGATGGTATTGCGCGATTGGAGATGGGAATGATCCAACTGCTCCACCTGACGGGGCAGATCCTGGTCAAGGCGCTGGCTAAGAGAAAGGACCACAAGCATGAGTACTCAACGAAAAGGACCATCGTCGTCAGCGAATGGCTTCAATCAACCATGGATCATGGGGGGCAGTGCCGTCCTTGCCATGGCTGCAGTCATATGGTTTGTCTGGGGGCGTGGCCCCAACTATGCAAGCGAAGCGAAAGAACTTCAGCAGCAAATTCTTAGTCTGGATACATCACCCCAAGACAGAAAAGCGATGCTGAGTACCGTCATGCGACATGTCGACAAACTTGATAGCAACGGCCAAAGAAGGCTCATAGGCTCAGTTTGGAAGGAGTGGAGAGATGTTGCCAAAAAAGATATGGATAGTTTTTTTGCTGCCTCACAACAGGAAAAGAATGCAGCACTCGACACCTCGCTCGATCGCCTCGAGGTCATAGGAGACCTTCAGGGGGCTTTCTTTCCAGGTGGCATGCGGGTTCGACGCCCACGTCCTCAAGGCGACAGGCCCGACAAAACGCGTCGCCCCTCTTCTGACGCACGACCAAAGGACGGGCAGAAGAGGCCCGAGAAGTCAAAAGATTCTCAAGAGCGGACCAGACCAACCCTGTCCGAGGCTGACAAACTTGCCATGGCTGATCGAAAAAAAGCCTTCGAAAGCTACTATTCATCTCTCGAGAAGCGTGCTGAAGAACGAGGGATGGACTTTGACAGCATGAAGCGTCGGTTGATGATGGTTGGTTGGCGGTAAGATTGGATGACTCACAATAATCTGGTGTTGGCAACTCCTGTCATCATTTCAATAATTCTGGCACATGCTGCCTGAGAACGAATCGCCACCACCGGTTTCTGTCACTTCGTCCAAAAACACTTGGGTTCGTGATCCCACAATTTATTTTTTCGGGATGTTTGTCATCCTGCATGTCGTGGGCTGGACGATTGTTCCTGCACTGGCTCAACGCAGCCTGCCGTTTGACACGATTGAAATGCTGTATTGGGGGCATGAGTGGCAATGGGGCTATTACAAACATCCTCCACTGCCAGCCTGGATTGCAGAAGGTTGCTGGCTGTTATTCGGTGGTGCTGATTGGCCACTTTATTTTTGTAGTCAAATCTGTGTTGCCTTGTGTTTCATTGCAGCCTGGCGGTTCGCGAGAGAAATACTCTCACCGTGGCCTGCACTCGTATCTGTGATGTTGCTTGAGCTGTGCCCGTATCTCAATTTTACAACACCACAGTGGAACAATAACGGACCGACAAAGCCAGCGTGGGCGTTTGCAATACTGTTTGTGTATCTGGCTCTTACACGAAGACGACCATGGCTCTGGGTGGGTGCTGGAGTTTCACTTGGACTTGCAATGCTGGCAAAATACGATGTCTTACTTCTCATTGTGAGTTTGACTGGTTTTCTGGCAATTCACCCAACTGCCCGTTGGGTATGGAGAACGCCAGGACCATACGCCATGTTCTGTGTAGCTGGATGTGTCGTAGCTCCCCACCTTGCCTGGCTACCAGGTGCCGACAACCCAACCCTTTCCTATCTTTCATCACGGCTTCCTGAACAAGGCTCATGGACAGACCATATTCTTCACCCACTGGAGTTTCTGGCCTCTCAAACTGGAGCCGTCATAGGTATCCCGTTACTCATCAGTTCTGTTTTTGGTTGGAAATGGCACAGAAAACCTGCCGAGGATTCACGTGCCGTTGCACGAGACTATCTCCTTTGCGTCGTGTTTGGTCCACCTCTTTTGGCGATCTCTGTTTCAATCTTCACTGGATTATATCTCGTTGCCCTTTGGGGCTCAGCCATGTGGACCTTTTTCGGTGTACTGCTGATGGTACTGTTCGAGCCTGCTGGAACCGTTGGTCAATACCGCCAACTGGCTCGGCGTTGTATTGCGTGGGGAGCAATCTTCCTTGCTGCTTTTGGCATTGCAAAGGCTTTTCATGGAGAACTGAAGGGCGTGCCAAGACGGGTTCAGTACCCAGGCAGGGCACTTGCAAATGAGGTTGACCGGCGTTGGAGCCTGGCCGTGAATGATCAGCCCCTTCAACTCATTGGAGGAGACTGGTGGCTGGCGGGATTGGCTTCATTTTATGATCCTCAACGTCCTCACGTGTACCCCGAACTTCAACCCTCGTGGGCCCCTTGGACCGATGATCAGATGATGAAGCAACACGGAGGGGTCCTACTCTGGTTGGGACCAAAACCACAGTTTGCTGACTGGGAAAACATCGAGAAACGGTTCCCACAAGTTCGAAAAGAACCTCCAATGATTTTGCCTGTGCCCGGCGTTTTTCGAGACTTATCTGTATGTATCCATATGGCCATCATTCCTCCATCCGGCTCGTAATCAGGGATTCGCCCTGAACGATACGTCGCGATGACTGTATTTCATGCGTGGTGTCATCACTCTACCCACGCAAAACGGTATCTCCAAAACTGCAAACACATTGGGATACAGAACGCTCGAACAAGCCTCTCTTGGCAAAGAAATGCTTGTCACACTTCAGTCATCTCATCACATTCACCACCGCTTACCTTCGATCGGAGATGAACCGGGAGAACGCGTAATAAAGAAAAAAGGCGCCGGTGGGAGTCGAACCCACGATGGCGGATTTGCAATCCGCTGCCTTAGCCACTTGGCTACGGCGCCATAAATCGTTGGTGTACGCTAGGGTAAATTTGGCCGGGCAGTCAAGACTGTCAATTTGCAAAGTACCATCAAAAGGCTCCCGAACCGGTAATTACTCCTTTGCGTCAATGCATCGGCGATCTACCCGCCAAGTCTTAAGTTTTCAGTTTGTTCAAGCGGGAAACCGGTAGCGAATGACCATGATGGCAGTTGTTTGACATGACCGCTATAGTCTCTATTTTTCGTATTTTTACAAATACTGTTGTGATTCGTTTTCCACTCCCTCAACTATTCGTAGGAAAGCATACGTTTCAATGGCAACGGAAACTCAGGGAACATGTGACATCGGACTTATTGGCCTTGCAGTTATGGGTGAAAATCTTGCCCTGAATATTGCAAGTCGAGGCTATTCAATTGCGGTCTATAACCGTACGACACAGGTTACAGATGCATTTACATCCGGCAGAGGCCATCAGCCAAATATTCACGGCTGTCAGTCCATTGAAGCACTTGTAAATGCACTGAAAACACCACGAAAAGTCATGCTTATGGTCAAAGCCGGTCCAGCAGTTGATCAAATTATTGACACCCTGATTCCATTGCTCTCAAAGGGTGACGTCATCATCGATGGAGGCAACACACTTTTTTCTGATACAGAACGTCGCACGAAGGAAGTCGAATCCAAAGGGCTTCTCTATGTCGGAACGGGTGTTTCAGGAGGCGAAGAAGGTGCCCTCAAGGGGCCGAGTCTTATGCCAGGAGGAACCGAGGATGCATGGCCTCTCATCCAACCGATTTTTCAGGCGATCGCTGCAAAGGTTGGCCCAAAGGGTGACATCCCGTGCTGTGATTGGGTTGGCCCTCGAGGGGCAGGACATTACGTAAAAATGGTCCACAATGGCATTGAGTATGGGGATATGCAACTCATCTGCGAAGCGTACTCACTGCTCAAGTATGGTGCTGGACTGTCCAACAACGACTTAGCCGAGGTATTTGACACGTGGAACCATGGTGAGCTTGATAGCTATCTGATTGAGATCACACGTGACATCTTTACGGTGAAGGATCCAGAGACAGGTGACTTCATCGTCGATCGTATTCTCGATAAAGCTGGTGCGAAAGGTACAGGCAAATGGATGAGTCAGCTTGCCCTTGACCTCGGTGTACCGAGTACTCTGGTCACTGAAGCCGTGTATGCACGTTGTTTGTCAGCCCTCAAGGATGCACGCGTTCGTGCCAGCAAGGTACTCAGTGGTCCTGACCTCAACACGCACGATGATCCACTGACGTTCATCGAACAAGTACGACAGGCTCTCTATGCATCGAAGATTGCAAGTTATGCCCAAGGTTACGTCCAACTTGCGGCAGCCGCAAAGGAACACGACTGGTCACTGAATTACGGTGATATCGCAATGATGTGGCGAGGCGGCTGTATTATTCGTGCTCAGTTTCTCGAAAGAATTCATGAGGCCTATCAGAATCAGCCAGACCTCGAAAACCTGATGCTTGCTCCATATTTCAGAAAAGCCCTCACGGATACCCAAAAGTCTTGGAGACATGTTGTTGCCACTGCCGCAACGATTGGAATACCTGTTCCTGCATTCATGACAGCTCTTGCGTATTACGATGGTTATCGACATGCCAACCTTCCAGCTAATCTTTTGCAAGCACAGCGTGATTATTTTGGTGCGCATACATATGAACGAATTGATAATCCAGGTACGTTTCATACCGAGTGGCTTGAGTTACGCCGACCAGTCGAAACGTCTTCACATTCAAAGGAAAACGCATGAGCAGTAATTACTTGAAAGAACTTTTTGGACTGCAGGGACGCTCAGCCGTCGTCGTCGGTGGGACTGGTGTTCTCGGTGGTGCCATTGCAGATGGACTTGCGAGAGCAGGTGCTTTTGTGGTGGTTGCTGGACGAGGTGCTGATCGAGGAGAAGCGAGGGTTGAAGCCATACGAGAAGCTGGTGGTGATGCGACCTTCGTGAGCGTTGATGCAGTCGATGAGTCAAGCGTACAGTCTCTTCTTGAGGCCACGATCAATGCTCGGGGACAGGCAGATATCCTTATTAATTGCGCAGGTGTCAATTCGGCTGTCCCCTACTTTGATATTCGTGAAGAAGACTTTGAGAACGTTGTAAATACAAATCTCAAGAGTACTCACCTTGGCTGCCAGATCTTTGGTCAGCATATGGCAAAGAATGGCGGTGGCGCCATCGTCAACATTGGAAGTGTCTCTGCTGACAAGCCGCTTTCCAAAGTTTTTGCATACTCGGCATCGAAAGCAGCCGTTGTAAATTACACTCAAAATGTGGCACGCGAATTAGCCCCAAAGAATGTTCGGGTGAATGTCCTCTGCCCTGGTTTTTTTCCAGCTGAACAAAACAGAAAGATTCTTTCTGCTGAAAGAATCGCGTTGATTATGGGACAAACTCCGATGAATCGCTTTGGTGAACCCGAAGAACTTGTTGGCGCCGTGATTTTACTTTGTGCAAGTGGTGCTGGTAGTTTTATTACGGGAACAAGTCTTTACGTCGACGGTGGTTTTACGGGCATGCGTTTCTAACAAACGAATGCTTTCGACACATATTCAAATCAGTGAATACGATGAATGGCTGCCAACTGCTTCTTATTTCTTCTGATTCCTTGCATCATTGAAACGATACCGCATGCCCGAATGGTCTCACGATGACAGAAAACACATCCTCAACGATCGTGATTTTTGGGGCGTCCGGCGATCTTACGAGCCGTAAACTCGTTCCGGCGCTCTATAACCTCCACCGAACAGGCGAATTACCTGCTCATACGAGAATTGTGGGGTTCTCTCGAACACCGATGTCGGATGAGGCCTGGAGGCATTCGCTGCGCGAAACGACAGCGAATCATACAGATGATTTTGATGAGCCATCGTGGATAACGTTTGCCAACAATATTTTCTACCAACCGGGAGACATACAGAAGAGATCAGACTTCGATTCCCTTCAGCACAAACTCGACACCATTGAACAAAAACGTCTTGCGACACGCGTCTACTACCTTGCCACTGCACCACAGTTTTACTGGCCTGTGGCCTCAAATCTGGGCAGCCTTGGAATGAACGATGAATCGCATGGCCCAAGAAGGATTGTCGTTGAGAAACCATTTGGCACTGACCTTTCATCAGCTCAAATTCTTAATTCAAAACTCCATTCCGTTTTTGATGAAAGCCAGATCTATCGCATCGATCACTATCTAGGGAAAGAATCCGTTCAAAACATATTGGCATTGCGATTTGCCAATACAATTTTCGAGCCTGTTTGGAATCGTCGTTACATCGATCACGTACAGATTACCGTTGCAGAAAAAGTTTCTGTAGGACGACGAGGAGACTACTATGACAAGTCCGGGGTACTTCGAGACATGTTTCAAAACCATTTGCTGCAGTTACTGATGGTCACCGCAATGGAAGCTCCCGTTCTGTTTAATGCAGAAGCTGTTCGAAATGAAAAAGTGAAAGTACTCGATGCCATTCGTCCTCTTGACAACGACCGTGTTCAAGCTGCCAGCGTGAGAGGACAGTATGACGGTTACCGAAAAGAACCAGGCGTTTCTCCTGCAAGTCAAACCCCAACGTTTGGTGCCATTCGTTTGGAAATTGACTCTTGGCGATGGCAAGGCGTACCGTTCTATCTTCGAAGTGGAAAAGCAATGAGTTGTCGTACAACACAAATTGTGATTGCCTTTCGTGAACCACCGCTAAAGCTTTTTGGTGGAAGTGAGTCCATTACAAGAGAAGCCAATCGATTGGTCATTCAAATACAACCTGCTGAGGGCATCCAGCTTCACTTCCATACAAAGGTCCCGGGTGAGGGCATGCGGTTGAGACTGACGGACCTCGAATTCAGTTATTCAAGGGAGTTTTCTGGTCGTTTGCCTGAGGCTTATGAACCCTTACTGCTTGACGTTATGACAGGAGATGCAAGCCTCTTTGCCCGATCAGACGAAGTAGAAAAGTCCTGGGAGATTATTGACCCATTCGTGAACGTCTGGGAGTCTCTGGAACTACCACCCATTCCAGAATATGAATCTGGTTTTTGGGGGCCCCCGGTATCAGCCGAATGGATGGAGGCGCAGGGACGAACATGGTTCGATCAGTGCCCAGTACTTACCTAAACAAACTGCAACTTGGGAACATCGAGTTTGCATCCCCAGTCATGCAGGCCGCGTTGTCCGGATACAGTGACCTTCCTATGCGCGTACTCGCCAGAAGATTTGGTGCTGCGTATTCTCTCTGCGAGGTACTCCTCGATAAGTTTTTGGCCGTCATGGGGAACAACAAAAAGAATCTTGCCCGTGTTGCAATCAGTGATGAAGAACATCCTGTCGGTGGACAGCTAATGGGAGCTAACCCTGATGACTTCCCCCCAGCGGCCATTCGTTTAGTCGAAGCAGGTTTTGATGTGATTGACATCAACTTTGGTTGCCCCGTTAAAAAGGTTCTTGGTCGATGCCGGGGCGGCTACCTCCTTTCTGTTCCCGATACTGCTTTAGAAATCATTTCCCGTGTGCGTGATGCCGTGCCGTCTAAGGTGCCCGTTACACTCAAGATGCGCCGAGGCATCGATGATTCTCAAGAAAGCACGGATAAATTCTGGACAATCTTTGAAGGCGCTTTCTCACGTGGGATAGCAGCAATTACTGTCCATGGCAGAAGCGTTCAACAACGGTATGTTGGACCGAGCAATTGGTCATTCCTGAAAGAAGTAAAACGAGTTGCTGGCAACCGCTATGTTTTTGGTTCGGGTGATCTTTTTTCCGCTCACGCGTGTCAGGCTATGCTGGAAGAGACCGGTGTTGACGGTCTCAGTGTAGCGCGTGGTGCCATTGGAAACCCATGGATCTTTGAGCAAACCTTGGCGCTTCTGTCAGGAAAACCAGTCCCTCCTCCTCCAACCCTTCATGAACAACGAGAGGTTCTTCGAGAGCATTTCCGCATGGCAGAGGAACTTCATGGAGAACAACTTGCTGGAAGAAACATGAGAAAATTTGCAATTAAATACGCTCGGCTTCATCCTGACCATCTCTCCGTACGAGACGCTTTTATCGCAGTAAAGGTCAATGCAGACTGGCAAGACGTACTTGACAGACACTATGCATCTGATGCGCCCGGGAGAGATCCTTCTGATTCTGTCGATGAAACCTCAGAGTGAGAATAGGTAGCAAGTCGATCGCGTGCCCACTCTTCCTTGATTCCCTTCTTAATCCACTGCCCTAAAGCCCATGCTGCTGCCTCACGAATCACTGCTTCAGCATCTTTCAGAGCATGTTCAAGTGCTGAAGCAGCATCTGGGTCCGGATTGTTTCCCAGTGCGATTGCTGCTGAACGCGCTAGCCCTTTTCTTTTCGCACGAAGGATCGCTGAACCCTGAAAACGTTTTTTGAATTTCTTGTCATCAAGCATCAGGATATCGGCAAGAGAAAGTGTCCGCTCACCATTTCGCGGCTGAAAGGCCTCTTCGCGAGTAGCTGGTGCATGACGGTTCCACGGGCAGACTTCTTGACAAATATCACATCCAAATACCCAGTGCCCCATTCCCGGTCGTAGTTCTTCTGGAACTGTGCTGTGATCCTCAATGGTCAACGTACTGATGCACTTGCGAGCATCCAATACTCGTGGAGCAGGCAACGCTCCTGTAGGACAAGCATCGAGACACGCCGTACACGTACCACAATGATCGACTTCCAATGATGA
>Ga0114925_10001795_pt1 | contig 10743 bp, 7 predicted proteins | sample SumtaG_2_FD_87287 | JGI IMG/M metagenome (GOLD analysis project Ga0114925, IMG submission 87287) | Deep subsurface microbial communities from Indian Ocean to uncover new lineages of life (NeLLi) - Sumatra_00607 metaG | ecosystem: Environmental > Aquatic > Marine > Oceanic > Sediment | place...
CCCTCAAAAACGGAACAAAACGGAACAAAAACGGAACAAAACGGACACAGAAATCGCAAAAACCGATCAAAAACCAGCGCGTTTTGCCTTACCTATCTTAACATTTGGGCCAAAATCGCCCCTCACGGCCCAGAATCAAGGATCAGAGCCAAAAAAAACGCGCATTTGCCCGTTTCGGCAAGGTCTAAATTGACGTAAGTCTTATGCAGCCTGCGGCATGTAAGCCAACCCGCCTTCGCCAAGGCTTCCGTCTTCACCACGGCTACGCCGGACAGGTCGGCGGGCAGGCCGGCGAGACCCGTGCCCGGCCCTAGCCCCGCAGCGCTGCCGCAAGGACCGACTTGTCGAGGCCATGAACGTATTCCTCGCCGCCAAGGTCGAGAAATGACAGTTGACAGACGATGCCCCGGCGTCGATACTTCCGAGGCCATGCCTCGGCCCAAACTGGAGCGAACCACATGTCGGCTCTGGCGGCCATGAACCGCCGGATCGCGGACCAGCGGCGTTTCGGTGATCGGGTCCTCGCGGCTGTCCCTCGTGGATAAACTGGTAAAAGCTTGGTAAAACCGGGCCCGCGAGGCAGACAAGAATCGAGCGTAAAGCCTTATGCGACAAATTGTTGCCGAAGTGGCGGAATTGGCAGACGCGCGGGATTCAAAATCCCGTGAGGGTTAACCTCGTGAGGGTTCGAGTCCCTCCTTCGGCACCATGTAAACCACGCTCCGGAAAGGCTCTCTGGCCGCAACCGCGCCATGCGACCGCGGCGGAGATGTCAACTCCTGCCGAGTCGCATGGAGAGGGGCCGTCTCCTGCCGCCGTCCGGGCGCCGTCGTCGGAAATCACTGAACACCGCGGCCTTGCCCGCACGATAGGAACAGTGAGAGCGGCGCCGCAGGGCCGAAAGGTTCTATCCAGAGCCTCGCGGCGAATTCTACGCAAGCCGTTGTGGGTTCGCGTCCGTTTCTTGTTGACGGACAGACGCCGATGCCGCTAAGGTACGTGCCGGCGACGGCCGAGGCGAGGGATCTGCATGAAGCGTCTGAGAGGGCTGTTCGTAGCGGGCATGGCGGTGGGGGTTCTTGCGGCATCGTCGCTGGCCCAGCCTCGTCCGGAAGAGGTTTTTCAGCGGACGCTCTTTCTGGAACGCGACATCCGGGAGCGTCTGCAGCGCGAAGTGCCTCCCGAACAGAAGGCCCTCATCGAATGGGGCGGGTTCTACGTCCCCTCCTACACGTACTATGATGACATCGACGGTGGCCATGCCCATCTGACGCTTCAGGACTTGCGGCTGTGGACGCAAATCTACGTGGGCGAGGCCCATCGCATCTTCGCTCGGATGCGGCTGGGCTACGTCGATTTTGCCGCAGGCGATGCCCAGGGGTTCCGTCAGCACGATCTGGGGGGGCCGAATCTGGAGATCGGTTACTACGAGTTGAACCTGACGGCCGCCGCCCGGAAGTATTGGGGCCAGAAGTGGCCGGTGCAGGTCGTCGGCCGCGCCGGGCGGCAGTACATCGAGGTGGGGCGCGGCATAGCCCTGGGCAAGATCCTCGACGCGGGCCTGTTTGAGATCGACGCGAAGGATTTCTCGTTTACGGGCTTCGCCGGGCGGTCGATTGAGAGCGAGGACAACATCGACCGCAGCGTGCCCGGCTTCACGCGCAGCCGCCGCACATTCTACGGTGGCGAACTGCGGCTGACCGGGTTCGAGCGCCACGAGCCGTACGTCTTCTTCGTCCTGCAGCGCGACTGGTCCGAGGAGAAGCCCGTCACGCGGTTCCAGGACTACCGGTACGACTCGCAGTACTACGGGATCGGCAACCGGGGGAGTTTGGCGTCGAACCTGCGGTACGAGGTCGAGGCCGTCTGGGAGAAAGGGCGCAGCGCCGCCAACGGCCAGCAGGACGCCGACGAGCCGATCCGCGCCTTCGCGTTCGATGCCGAAGTCAACTACTACATGGACCACCCCCTCAGGCCCGTCTTCACGGGCGAGTACGGCTACGCCTCCGGCGACGGCGACCGCGGGCGAGCGACCACCGCCTTCCTCGGAAACACCATGGCTACCGACGACGACGCCTACCAGGGGTTCGGCTACGTGAACTCGGGTCTGGCGCTGGGCGCCCGGTTCACGAACCTTCAGTTCCTGCGGGTGGGGGGGCGGTTCACGCCGTATGAGAAAAAGACGGGGGCCGGACGCATCGACGTCGGCGGGGATTACTACTGGCTGTTCAAGACCGACAAGGACGGACCCATCAGCGACTTTCGCGCGGTCGATACCTCCGGCGACGTCGGCCAGGAGATCGACGTGTTCGTCGAGTGGCGAATCCTGAGCGACCTCTCGTGGTCGTTGCGATACGGCCGCTTCTTCCCGGGCCAGGCGTACGCCGACCGCAAACCGCGGGACTTCCTGTTTACGGCCTTCAACATCAGTTTCTGACGCCACGCCTTTCACGTGCCGCCCGGTCAACGTTGCCTCCGGATCCCGGCGCGCCGGGATTTCGCGCCTCCAGTGCCTCAGTGCTCCGAGTCCCTACCGTCAATCGGGTGTGAGGTTCTGCCTTTGGCGTCAAGGTGTGACATAATCCCTTTGGCGTGACAAATACCCTGTTTTTTTGCTTGACGCGTGCCCCCGGACGGTCGATAATGAGTAGCAGTTCGCTCAATGAAACCAGTATTCACGACTCGAATAGGCGCTGTAGCCCGTGAGCATGGGCTCGCCGTCTCGCGAGGAGCAGATGAATGCCGGATGAAGTCGCCCGCAAACTGAGTCGCAAGGAAAGGGAACGCCAGGCCCATCGCCGCGAGATGCTGGAGGCCGCCGAGCGGGTCTTCGTCCGCAAAGGCTATCACAGCGCCACGGTCGAGGAGATTGCCCAAGAGGCCGAGTTCGCCGTCGGCACCCTTTACAACTTCTTCAAGGGCAAGGAAGAGATGTACGCCGAGGTGATCCGGAAGATCGCCGAGGATTTTCAGGACGTGTTTGAGCGGCAGGTGCTGACTCGGGATCGGCCCCAGGAGGCCATCGGGGCGCTGATCGAACTTCGCTTGAGGTACTTCGACGCCCACCGCGGTTTCTTCCGTGTTTTCTTCGAGACCTCTCCCGGCAGCCGGATCGACCCCTCACGTGCGTTGCCCAAAGGCTGCGTGGGCTTGTACGATCGGTATGTTGAGGCGGTCACCGGGATCTTTGACCAGGGCGTGAAGGACGGTTCCTTCGACACGTTGGACCCGTTTTACCTGACGATGTGCTTCGAGGGAATCATCAACGCCTTCGTCGCCTACTGGTCGCGGCGCGAACCGACCGAGCCGCTGGACGTGCGGATCGAGAAGATCAAGGATGCCTTCATCGGCCGGATTCGCGTCGGCCGGGCGCACGCATAGAGAAGCAGTCTTCGGTTTTGTGGGACGTTGGATCAGGGAGTCTCATCCATGAAACGGTTGGCGGGAGACGCGGCGCGGACACCGATGCGCCGGCGGGCCCTTGTCGCCCCGGCACTGGGATGCCTCCTGGTTGTCGCCGGGTGCATCAGCCAGGAGGGGATCCATCGTGAGGTTGCGGCGTCCAGGGCGGCGGCGTATGCCGCGTGGCAACGCCGACAGGCGAACGAAAAGGAGACCGAACCGCTCTTGAAGGGCGACCTGACCCTCGAGGATGCGCTGAAACTGGCGATGGCGTACAACAAACCCCTCCGGGCGGCGATCCAGGAGAAGGAGATCGGACGCGGACGTATCGTGGAGTCCTATTCCGAGGCGCTGCCGAAAATCTCGGCCGTCGGCACCTACACCCGCTTGGACGAGGTCTCGAGCCTGGACGTGGGAGGGCGCAGCATCTCGCTCGGCTTCATTAACAACTACTCGGTGGGCCTCGAGGTCCGCCAGCCTGTATTCCGGGGCGGGGCGATCAGTGCGGCGATGCGGGCCGCGCGGGTCTTTGCGGCGCTGGCCGACGAGGTGGTCCGGGGCCAGGTCCAGCAGACCATTTACCAGGTCGCCCAGGCCTACTTCGACGCCCTCCTGGCGCAGCACCTGTATACGGTCTTTGAGGACGCCGTGCGGTCGGCCGAGGTTCAACTGAAAGACGTCGAGCACAAACGCCGCGGGGGCGTCGCCTCGGAGTTCGACATCCTCAGGGCCCGCGTGGACGTCTCGAACTTCCGGGCAGAGATGATCCAGCAGCGCAACCGCGTACACCTGGCCAAGACGCGCCTGTTCAAGGCGGTGGGCGTCTCGCAGCAAAGCAACGTGGAACTCCGTGACAAACTGACCCACGAGGCGGTCACACCCGACCGGCAAGAGGCCGTGCGGCTCGCCTACATGAACCGGCCGGACCTGTACCAGGCCGAACTGGCCGTCCGGTTGCAGCAAGAGACGCTTCGCATCGCCAGGAGCCGCTACTGGCCGAACGTTGACCTCTCGTTCACGCAGCAGTGGGCCCGCCCCGATCCGCATTTCACCACGGCCGACCACTGGGGAGACCAGTGGGTGGCCGGCGCGGTCCTCGACTGGCCGCTTTTCGACGGCCTCAGCCGCGAGGGGCGCGTCATCCAGGAGCGCGCGGCGCTGGAGCAGCGGCAGATCGAACTGGTCGATGCCCAGGAGCAGGCCCTCCTGGAGATTCAGCAGGCGATCCTCAGCCTGCACGATGCCGAGGAGTTTGTCCAGTCGCAGCACCTGAACCTGGAGCGGGCCACGGAAGGCCTGCGACTGTCAGAGGTCGGCTATCGGGAGGGAATCAACACAGAAGTGGAGGTCACCGACGCGCGGGCCGCCCTGACGCGGGCCCGCGGTTTGTATTACCAGGCCGTCTACGACCACACCATGGTGCGGCTGGAACTTCAACGGGCCATGGGGGTGCTCGGGCCGAAGGCGGGTGACTACGGGGTCCCGACTGAGAGTCCGGCCCGCCCGGCTCGCGTGGAGCAGTTTGCGGTTCCGGCCGCTCCGCTACCCGGGGGCGATAACCCGAACGCCGGGAAGCAGGCTGCTGACGCGGGGCCGAAGCCTGAAGGAGAAAAGAAACCATGAAACGCGTCCTGGGATTCCTGGCTACGGTTGTCCTCTTGGGCGCGCTTGGGTACGGCGCTTATGTCGGCGTCCAGTACGTCCGGAAACAGCGGGAAGTTCCGGCCGAGGACGCGACCGCCAGAGTGCTCCGCGCCCGCGCCGTCGCCGTGCGGCTGGGCGACGTTGAACAGGCCGTCACGCTGACGGGGGAGATCGAGGCGACCAGTTGCGTGGAACTGACCCCCAAGATCACCGGACGACTCCAGCGCCTGGCGCTCGACGACGGCACCCCCGTGGACGAGGGAACCGTCGTCAAAGAAGGTCAGGTCGTGGCCGTCCTCGAGCACGAGGACCTGGCGGCGCAGGTCGCTCAGGCCGAGGCCGCCCTCAAGGTGGATCGGGCCGCCGTGGCCGTTGCCGAGGTAAGCGTCAAGGACCGCCGGCGCGAAAAGGTCCGCATGGAGAACCTCTTCAAGGACGGGTCGGGCACCGAAAAGCAGCGGGACCTGGCCGTGACGGACTACGAGCGCGCCGTGGCCACCCTCGCCCAGGCCGAGGCGGGCGTGGCGCAGGCAGCGGCCGCCATCCACCAGGCAAAGGTCAACCTCCGGGAGGCTACGATTGAGGCCCCCATGGGCGGCATCGTCAGTAGGAAATATGTGGACGAGGGAAACATGGTCGGCCCCACCACACCCCTGGTCCGCATCGTCCAGATCGACGCCGTCGAGATTACAGGAGGCGTCAGCGAGCGCCACCTTGCGGCCCTGGTTTCCGGGAAGACCGCCGCCCGCATCACCGTGGATGCCTATCCCGGCGAGAAGTTCGATGGCGTGGTTAGCAAGGTTTTTCCCGAGGTGGACCCCCAGACGCGGACGGTCGAGGTCCAGGTCCGCACGCCGAATCCCGGCCATCGGCTGAGGCCCGGAATGTTCGCCCGGTTGCGGCTGCGGCTGCGGCGGCGCGAGAACGTGCCGATCGTTCCCGACGCCGCACTCCTGCACCGTGGCGAGGAAGTCTGCGCCTACGTCGTCAACGGTTCCAAAGCACAGCGCCGCGTCCTGCGGCTGGGCCTCTCGGAGGGCGAACGACACGAAGTGCTCGAAGGGCTGCGGCCCGGCGACTTGGTGGTTATCCGGGGCCAGCACATGCTACAGGACGGGGATAACGTCGAATTGGTCGGGGGGGATAACCGATGAACCTTCCGGAATTCGCGGTCAACCGGCCGGTGACCACGCTGATGGTGTTCTTCGCGGCCCTGATGGTCGGCGGGGTATGCCTCTGGCAGATGCCCGTCGATCTGATGCCGGAGATGGACCTGCCGGCCATCAGCGTCATCACCATGTACGAGGGGGCCGCACCGGAGGACGTCGAAACGAAAGTCACCGAGGTCCTGGAAGGTTACCTGAGCACCGTCCCGGAACTCAAGCACATCACCTCCACCTCCAAGGAAGGGATGTCGCTGATCACACTGACGTTCGAGTGGGAGACGGCCCTGGATACCCGATCCAACGAGGTTCGCGACATGGTCGGCTTCGCCAAGATCCGCCTGCCCGACGAGATCGACGAGCCGCGAGTCGTCAAGTTCGACGTGTCCCGCTTCCCGATCATGGTTTACGGCTTCACGGCGCAGCAGAGTTACCCGCAATTGGAGGACATCCTGGAAGACGACGTGGCCGATCCGCTCAAGCGGCTGCCCGGCGTGGCGTCCGCGTCGGCCATCGTTCCGCTGCATCGCCAGGTCAACGTGGACGTGGACCGCGAACGCCTGGCGGCCTACGGCCTGACGCCCCAGGACGTGGTCCGGGCCATCATGCGAGAGAATGAGGATACGCCCGCGGGCAACGTCAAGATGGGCCTGACCGACTACCTCGTTCGCGTGCCGGGCGAGTTCGAGGACGTGGCGCCGATGCGGCAGATCGTCCTCGCCTCGCGGAACGGCTCGATTATCCGCCTCTCGGACGTGGGCACGGTTGAGGACGGATTCGAAGAAATCCGCAGGTACATCACCATCAACGGGGGGCGCGGCGCCATCCTGCTGATCCAGAAAGAGTCGGAGGCCAACACCGTCCAGGTGGCCCGCAAGGTCCGCAAGCGTCTGGCGGAATTGAAAAGCCGCCTGCCCCCGGACGTTCAATTCGTCAACATCATGGATTCCTCCGAAGACATCGCGCGGGCCATCCAGGACCTCTCGCAGACGCTGCTCGTGGGCGGCACGCTGGCTATGGTTGTGGTCCTGGTGTTCCTGCGCCAGTGGCGGGCGGTGCTGGTGATCGGCCTCACGATCCCATTCTCCCTGATCCTGGCGATCATCTTTGCCTACTTTCTGGACTACACCATCAACTTTATGACGCTGTTCGGGATGATCATAGCGGTCGGGCTGGTCGTGGATAACGCCATCGTAATACTTGAGAACGTCGCGCGGCACCGCGAAGAGGGGGAGCGCCCCAGGGAAGGGGCGGTCTACGGTTCCTCGGAAGTCGCGATGGCTATCACCGCCTCGACACTGACGACCGTCTGCATCTTCTTCCCCATCCTTTTCGTCAAGGGCATTACGGGGATCATCTTTACGGAGTTCGCCGTCGTCGTGAGCGTGACGTTGCTCGCCTCTCTCTTCTCGGCCATCACGCTGACGCCCATGCTCTCGGCGACGCTGATGAAGACCGCGACGTTCGGCCGCGGCGGGCGAGGCCTCCTGTTTGCATTGAGCGAACGCGCCTTTGACACGCTGGCCCGCGGGTACGAGCACCTGCTGGGGTGGGCGCTGCGGCACCGCGCGACGGTTATCTTGACGGCCGTCTTCCTGTTCGCAGGGTCGCTGTTCCTTGTGCCGCTCCTCGGAACCGAGTTCATACCCGAAGAGGACAGGGCCACGGTGCGCGGCACGGTTTTCCTGACGGTGGGTACCCGGGTGGAAGAGTCGGCGCGCGTCATGGCCGAACTGGGGCGCATCATCGAGGAGGAGATTCCAGAGAGCGAGCGAATCGCAACATTCACCCGTTGCGGGGTCAGCCACACGGGCATGTCGAGCGTCTTCGGCGAGGAAGGTTCTCACATCGTGGTATTCGGGGCCAAGTTGGTGCCCAAGGTCCGGCGGTCGCGGAACGTCAAGGAGATCGCCGCGGCGCTTCGCCGGCGAATCGACGGCGCACGCGGGCTGTTGGGCATCGAGAAATACCGCATCGAGACCAGCGACGCGATGGACAGACTCATCCTGGGCGGCGAGCAGCCGCTCACCGTCAACATCATCGGCGACGACATGGAGGTTACCGACCAACTGGCCGCCAGGATCAAACAGATCGCCCTCAAGACGCCAGGTACGGTGGACATCAGCGTCTCCCGCGAACGCGGGAGGCCCGAACTGTGGCTCAACGTCGACCGCGACCGCGCCTCGTCGCTCGGCCTGAACGTCTGGGACGTCGGCGACACGGTCCGCGCCTCCTTCTACGGCCGCGAGGCCGGCAAGTACCGCATTCACGGCGACGAGTACGACATCTTCGTACGCCTCAGAGAGCCCGACCGGGCCGACATCCGCGACGTGCTCGCAACGCCCGTGCGGCTTCCCTCCGGACGCCTGGTACGCGCCGAGAACCTGGGCGACATCGCTCTCGAACACGGCCCCGCCGAAATCCAACGCAAGGACCAGGGACGAATCGTCAACGTCACGGGCAACGTGGCCAAGCGGTCGCTCGGCGACGTCGTGGCCGACATCGAGGCCGAGATCGCCAAGTTGGAGATTCCACCCGGAGTCGAAGTCGTCATGGCAGGCCAGACCGAGGAACAGCGAGAGTCGTTCTTCTGGCTCACCCTGGCGATGGTCGTCGGCGCGGTCCTCGTTTACATGGTCATGGCGTCTCAGTTCGAGTCGTTCCGCGATCCGTTCGTCGTCATGTTCTCGGTGCCGTTCGCCTTCACGGGAGCCATCTGGGCGGTGTTTCTCGGCGGACACCACGTTAGCATTGTGGTCTTCCTGGGCCTTCTCATGCTCATCGGCATCGTCGTCAACAACGCCATCGTGCTGGTGGACTACATCAACATCCTGCGCGCCCGTGGCCTGGAACTTGTCGAGGCCGTCCGACAGGCCGGCAGAACCCGCCTGCGCCCCGTTCTGATGACCGCCCTGACCACCGTTGTCGCCCTCATGCCGATGGCCTTTGGCAGGGGGCAGGGCTCGGAGATCTGGAACCCGCTGGGCTTGACCGTCGTGGGGGGGCTCATCGTTTCGACCCTGGTCACCCTGGTGCTCGTGCCGACGATCTACAGCGTTTTCGGGACGCGCGTGAGGCGCCGAGGCCGTTGCTGAAGGGACACAGCCGTGAAGATGGTTCTGATTGCTTACAACGAAGCCGTCGACGAGGAAGTCATGGAAGTGCTCGAAGCCGCCGGCGCCCCGGGGTACACGAAGTGGACGAAAACGCTTGGAAAAGGCAATGCAAGCGGCCCGCATCTGTTGACACACGTGTGGCCTAAAGCGAACAACGTCCTGGCCGTGGCGGCCGATGATGCGACGGCCGAATCGCTTCTCGCGGGCGTGAGAAAACTCAGGGAGACTCTGGCGGCCGAAGGCGTGAAGGCCTTCGTCCTGCCGGTCGATGAGGTGACGTGACGGCCGCTTGCGCGGCCTCCACCGGCCGCCAACGGTCGCCGCGACACTTCCTGGTGGCCTGGGGAGGCAACCAGGCGTATTATGCAACAGGGCGCTGCGGCGCCGGAGAGAACACGAGGCGGCCCGTATGGACGACCGCACGGCGAGCGACGAAGACCTCATGCTTCGCATCCAGCGCCGCCGCGATGAAGACGCCTTCAACCTCCTGTTTGCCCGATACCGGGTCCCCATCACCAGTTACGTGTACCGTCTGGTCGGCAAACAGGCCGAGGCCGAGTCGATTGCCCAGGAGGCGTTCCTGCGGGTCCTCCAGAAGGCCGACCGCTACATATATCCGAAACGGTTCAGCACGTGGTTCTACACCATCGCCCGGAACCTCGCGACGGACTTCCTGAAGAAGAAGCGCGCGGTGGTGACGGACAATTTCCGCAGCCTTTCGGAGTCGAGGCTCGGTCCGGCCCCTGCCGTCGCCGAGCAGGAGGCCGCAGCCCACGAGGAACTCCAGCAACTGGTCCGGGCACTTCAGCAGTTGCCGCTCACGTATCGCGAGGTGGTGGTCCTGAGGGCGCTGCAGGAACTGTCGTACCGCGAGATTGCGGCCATCGTCGGATGTCCCGAATCCACCGCCCGCAGCCGCATGGACTATGGTCTGGACTACCTGCGAAAACACTACCGCCGAAAAGACGGAAAATTCTGAGTTGGTTCCGACGAAACGCCCACGCAGTCGTATAACGGTTTGAGGTCGGCAGGAGGGCCGGCGGCCTCAAGGGGCATGTCTTTTGGTTGGGATGCCGCGTCCAATCGAGTCGGGGCGTGGGAACTACAGAACAAATGAGCGGACGGCGGGGGGAAGCGTAAACCCATGGAATGCCCTTGCATACATGAGTGGTATGAACTGGAACGCGGGACCGCGCTGCGCGACGACGCCCAACGACTGAGCCGGCATCTGGCTGAGTGTCCTGACTGCCGCGCACGCGCCGACGGCGTCCAGGACGTCGCCGCATCGCTCGAGCGGCTGGCCGGGAGCACCCGGACGGACCTGTCGGCGGATGCGGCCGAGTCGCTGTTCCGGCGGGCCCGCGTCCGTGGGCTTCTTGGCCGTCCACTCAAGGCCTCGATCGCCACCCGTGTCGGCC